>Ga0079998_113316_pt1 | contig 24042 bp, 26 predicted proteins | sample PerSpoBPS_BMetaG_FD_69201 | JGI IMG/M metagenome (GOLD analysis project Ga0079998, IMG submission 69201) | Thermal spring microbial communities from Yellowstone National Park, Wyoming, USA - Perpetual Spouter B (PS_B) MetaG (SPADES assembly)... | ecosystem: Environmental > Aquatic > Thermal... | reverse complement strand
CGACGGGCTTCCAGTAAGGTTCTAGATTCAAGCCTAGTTCGGCTCCGAGCAAGAGAGGGGCCTGTAGGGGCAACTAGGGGTCGTGGAACGCTCGAACCGCCTGTGTGCACGGGGTCACAGCTGTGACCCAGCGCGGGACGGCCGAACACCCGGCACCCTCGGGCGTGAACCCCGGCACGTCGTAGGATAGCGTTTGGCCGTGGTAGGGGGGGAAAAGAGGGGTGGGGTGTGCGGATCCCACGGTTAGGGAGCGGGAGGGTGTCGGTTTGCCGGGCTGGGTCACCCGCCCAGCCAGCAGTACACCCCCCTGCCCTTCCTCGCGACCACCTTGCGCTCCACCAGGCTCCCTAGGGTTTTGTCCGCCGCCCTCTTCGCATTCTTCGGTGTCAGCTGTAGCTGTTGCTGGAGTTGCTCGACAACGTACCGTCTCGTGACGCAACCCTTGGCCCTCACCAGGTCAATGACCACCTGCAGGTACTTCTCCTTCACCACCCCTCAACCCCCAGCTCCGGGTGCCGGGCCTGGTGCTCGCGCTCCCTCAACAGCCTGCCCGGGCGTCTCTCCAGCCACTTCTGCCCCCTTTTTGTGCTCTAGTAGCATTTCCCTCGAGCAGTATATCTCGTGCGGTTCCGACACGAGGCTGAGGTGGTCGAGCAGGGCTGGCGCGGGCCTGTACACCGGGGCTAGGGCTTTCACCTCCGACACCACGTAGCCGAGGCAGTCGTCGTACTCCCTGCACAGCCCCAGCGTTAACGCCTTGCCCGCCAACCTGTCTAGCGTCGCCAGCATCACTAGGTAGGCCGCGGTGGCCGTCAGCTCCTCCTCGCTGTCGAAGCTGTAGAGGTGGAAGACGCAGTTGCCGCCTATGGGGCACGCTACTAGGAGGTACATGTCCCTGGCGCCCTCCGTCCAGCCCACCGCCTCCAGCACCCTCTCAGCCCTCCACCCGTCAACCACAACAGCCTGGAACGGTGGCACTATCTCGTGCACCTCACCGTAGCCGACCATCGCCTCGTCTAGGAACGCTAGGATGCAGACGTTGTAGCCGGCAACGATGACAGGCTTGAACCTCCTAAGCTCCCTGAGCAACCTCGCTACCTCGTACACATACTGCTTTCCACCGCGGGGCACAGTGCCGACAAGATCCCTGATGTGCGAAACCAGACTCCCGAGCTCTGACACACCTCGCCACCCCCGCCCCGAGCTGTGAGGGAAGAGGGCTGTAGGAAAAAAGGGGGGAGGGAGTGTGCCGTGCCGGGGTGCGGGCCCTCAAGGCCTAGGTAGTGCGGTCAGCCTCCTGACGGTCACGCCTGGCACCACCGACTTGGGGTCGACTGGCGGGTTGCCGTAGACGTAGGCTACAGCGTCCGGCCTGCCCTCCAGCTCTTTCAACCTGCTGGCCAGCCTCGGCAACACCTCCTCCTCGAAGCCCTCCTCGCACGTCCGGGCCAAAGGCCTAGTGCTGTAATGTAGCGACACGACCCTGCCGTCCCTCACACCGTAGTAGCGCACGCCCACCATCCCGGTTATCCCAGTACTGAAGCCGACGTACCAGACCGTGTCCCTGACGATGTCCTCGGGTGCTACCCCCTCGGAGCAGAGGCTTGGGGCGACCTCGCCTTCAACGACTTCCACTTGTAGCAGGTCTGGTAGGAAATCAAAGAACTTGTCTAGCAACTGGAAGCAACCGTACAGTTCATTGATTTGCCTCACATATTCGTCAAACGACTCTCTGGTCTCGTAGATAGCGTCTATGTAATCGCTAATGCACTCCTCTAGGTCTCCCCTGGATGGCAACTCACCGTAAAAGATGTAGTTAGCGAAGTGCTGCGGCACACAGTAGCAGGCGTCGCAGAGGACGAAGGTCAGCTTCTCACGCAAGACGTCCTCTAGCTCCTGTTTCATCCTCTCCTCCACTTCCTCAACAACTTCCTGCAGACTTGCAGCCTTACATCTCACCTCTACACCTGTGTTAAAACAATGCTGGTATTCATTCTCTTCTATCTTGGCAAACTCCCCTAGAGGTAATATTATTTCTACCACCATTCCTCTCACCTGCCCCGAAGTGGGTGTGGGGAAAAAGGAGTGGGTGGGGGTTGCTGTTGCTAGTTCCTCCTAGCCCACTCCTCCGGCGGTTGGAGCCTTGGGGGTTCGAGGAGCCTCCTCAGGGTCTTGCTACGCCTACCGCCGCGCTTGATGCCGTACCCGTCTATCAGCCCTCTTAGGACTGACTGTATCTCCCTGAGCTGTGCCACGAGCTCATGGCACTTAGCCAGGGCGTTCGCGTACTTGGCACGCTCTTTCACCGTGCAGAGGCACATCTTCCTCGGCACGCTCTCCGGCTCCGACACCACACCCCACCACCCTACGTGCCCCGGGGAGGCACCCGTGCTACCCGCTCGTCGCACGCCGACCGCCCCGGGTGGTAAAGAACGGTGGTGTGCCTCGCCCGGGGGCCCTACGCCCGGCCCTTATGTTCTTCAACCATGTCGGGTGTGCAGAACACCTCCATGGGGCTGTCGAACCTCCTGATGATGCCTGGGAGTGTTTTGTTCCCACGTTTCTCGGCGACCTCCAGCAGGCTTTCTATTATCCGTTTCACGCAGTCCTCGTAGACCTCCGAGGCCCTGCCGCCCCTGCACAGCCCTAGTGCCGAGTACGCCGTTATGAGGCGGGCGAGCAGTATCACGGTGGTCAGGTGTGCCGCGACGTCGTACAATCCCTCCCTGGTTGCGACCTCGTAGAGGTAGTACACGCACCTGCCGTGCACCATGCATGTGGCGACGTAGTAGAGTGGCGCCCTGCCACCCTCGCCTAGGTTGAAGAGCTCCAGCAACCTCTCAGCCCTCCAGTCCTCGGCCACGACCGCGTGGTACATCGGTGCCACCGCCTTGACCTCGCTGTACGGAACCATAGCATTGTCCAGCAACATCATCACGCACTCGCTGGGCCCGGCGACGACCACGCCGCCCCCGCCTCGCCCGTACATCTCGTCGAGCAACCTCAGCGCGGGGAGGAGATCCTCGAACACCCCTCCCGGCCACCCCCGCCCCGACGGGTGGAGGGAGAAAGAGGGTTTCCTTCCGGGTGCGGGGGCCGGGCACGGGGGCTAGCCTGGTGTTATGAGTGTTGCTACGTGCCGGCGGCGACCAGCTCGACTCTTAGTGCGGGCCTGGAGAGGTCTACTGTCACGGCGATGACAGCTGGGAGCGGGCTCCCGGCGTCCACGACCGCGTATATGTGGCCGAGTACCACGGGCTCCTTGTGCGTGCGAAGGCACCTTCTGAGGTGCCGTAGCACCCCCTCCATCAGCTTCTCCGCACCGCTCCCTAGCTCGGAGCGCAGGGCCTCCTCTAGCTCGTACAAGCTCGCATGGTAGGAGGCCCTCCTAGCCTTTATGCGGACGGAGCCGTCCTGGAGCTCAGCGAACCCTGCTAGGCCTGGTGCAACGTCTACCTCTACCGGCATCGCGGGCGGGGCGTGGATGCCCTGGGGGGAGAGCCTCCTAGCGAACTCCATCCTGAAGGCGACCACGTCTACCAGCCTTAGGGCGGTAGACCTCCTGTCGAACACAACCCCCACTACGTGCCTGGCCCTACCCCTCTCCTTCCAGACGAGGAAGCCTAGCACATCCCCCTCGTGCCTCGTGTAGGTGTCGAGGAAGTCTAACGCCTCCTCAGCCAGCCTCCTGTCCCCCATGACCTCGACGAGCTCGCAGTAGTGAACCCCCCTAGCGAACCTCCACACCACAGCCCACCACCCCGTGCCCCGAGGTAGAGAAGGGAGGGGAGGGCTGTGGGGGTTGCTGACTCTAGGGCCTAGCCCTCCCCCTGTTCCTCTTTGACCGGTGCTAGTAGCAGGATGCCCCTCTTGGCGTCGCACTTGTACGCTATCCTGGTGCCCGTAGCACTCCTATTGTGCCTGGCCACCTGCGATAGTATCGCTAGGATCTGCCCCCTCGTCAGCCCCCTCACCTCCACCGGCCGTCCTCCCGCCACCACCCTCTCCAACAGCTCCCTCACCGGGGACTTCCGCTCCCGCTCCCGCCTCCCCTGCTCCGGCGCGAACCCCTCGCACTCCTCCCACGTGATCTCCCTCACCGTGAACCTGGCTTCGGCTGTCGACGCCTCCGCCGGCAACCCACCTCACCCCCTGCCCCGACGCCACAGCCCGCGGGTTCACGGTCGCCCGGGGAGTTCGGCCCAGGCCTTACCCCCCGGCGGTTAGGCCCCCCAATCACAGCCCTGGGGCTCATGGAGGGCCTCTGGGGCGTGTGGGGCACACGGGGCCGCGCCCGCTCCTCCCCCGCGGGCCCGGATCACCGCTTCACCGCACCCCCCGCCACCCCGTCGCCGGGATGGACGGGAAGGTACGGCTCGCTCCCCGCTTCCCCCACACCCCCGCCCCCGGGCCCCCAGGGCCTTAGGGACGGCTCCCCCCATGGTTGCAGCAGTGTGTTACTGCAACCACCCCAGGCTTCCACCCTAGGGTACATACCCCAGAGCGGAGCCCAGGACGTGCACCCCACCCAGCCAGCGGTGGGAGTGCACGCGGGAGGGGCGGGGCACACCCAGTACCCCCGAGATCATCCCGTGGTGGCCCCTAGCCACGGTCACCCGGGGGCTGTCGCCGCCCTGACCCCGAGAGGGCCCGGGAGGCTCATCGACCCCCAACCCCTGGGGTGGCGGGAGCCCGGGGCCTCCCCGGATCCCCCGCCTACCACCACGGGTAGGCGGGTTCACAGACAGCACCCTGTCCCCACCCGGTCTACACCCAGTCTACCCCCGGTCTCCGCCCGGGGATAGAGGGTGGGCTGGGCAACGGGGGTTTAAATCTGTTGTAGCTTGCTCGGCGTGCGTGCGATATCGGCTCCCGTGCTGGGGCACAGCTGTGCTCCAGTGCGGGTAGCGAGCCGGGGGGGTTACTCTGTCTTGGCGGGCTTCCTCACGGTCTTGAAGCAGTACCTGTCGCCCTCCTCCCACCAGTCTAGGAGGCTGAAGTGCTCGTCAACCCATCTGGTGAGGCTCTGGAGGTTCCTCACCTTAGCTTTGCTCCTGCACCACTCGTAGCCCCGCCGGCACGCCCCACCTCTCCAAGCTTAGAACCGGCACCCTCCTTACTCGGAGTAATACTCTGTGTATTACTCTGTGTAAGGGCTGGGTATGTACTCTGAGTCGTACTCTGTGTATTACCCAGAGTAGTACTCAGAGTAAGAGGCCCCTCCTTACTCTGTGTAATACTCTGAGTGAACGTGTCTAGGGCTTTCCATAGGAGCTCCTCGTACAGCAACCCGTGTTTCTCAGCCAGCTCCTTTATCCTGTCGCGGAGCTCCCGGGAGACCTCTATCGTGACCTTGCCCCTGCCCCTCGGCGCCCCGCGACACCCCTTACTCTGAGTATTGCTTTGGACGGAGTGGAGGTTATAAGCCCGCGCCTCCCCCTCCCCTAGGCCCGGCCTTGCCCTATGCGGTACTCTAGGCTGGCGATCCGCTCTTACTTACTAGTGGTGCTAGCAAGATCCCCTAGTGTGGCGAGGGGAGGCACGGAGATCTCACTCTGCTTCCGGCTCGGCGGGCTGTGTTGCGGGCGCCTCCTCCGCCCGGCATTTCATCGTGGGGTAGCCTCTGCTGTCGTAGAGCACTATGCTCCCGTCCCTGTACTTGATCGTTTTGCCCTTGGCTATCGCCACCTTCATGGCCTGCCAGCAGTCGCTGTCCACCCTGAGCCTCCTGCCGTCCACCTCCACCTCCTCCACAGCGGGGGCCTCGCCGGCTAGCGCCTGTAGCCTGGCCTCGAACCTGGGTTTGGTCGTGGCGGCGGCCTCCCCAGCCTCCTCTCCGTGTATCGCGGGTTTCACCGGCCTAGGCCTCCTAGGCTTGAGCCTGACGGCGACCACCTTGACGGGCTTCTCGGGCTTCACGGTCGCCAGTATCTCCCTGACCCTGCCGGCGCACCTCTCCGACACCCAGACGTGCACCTCAGCGAAGTCCCTAGCTGACTCCTTGAGCATGTTGCGGGCGACCTGGTCTGGGTGGTTCTGCACCTCCACGCAGGACTCCACCTCGACCGCGACAGCCCTGGAGTATATGGGCCTGTGGGTGGCCCTGTCCACGGGTATGGCGATCAGGTCTGGCTTCGCCCCGATGGCTGGATCCTGCTTCGCCGCGACGGCTATCCAGCCCCTAGCCATGTAACCCTTTATGGCCGCCCGGGCTAGGGCCCTGCCCTCCGGGCTCCTAGCCACCTCCTCCACGCCCCTGAACAGGCCACTCCTGTAGTGCACAACCCTCCTGCCGGAGACCCTCTCGACCGACACGTAGCCCATCGAGTTGAGCCTAGCCACGGCCGCCTCCACAGCCTCCTTCCTAGCACCCAGAGCCAGCGCCAGGTCTGTTATCGCGATGCCCCCGCGCCCGGCCCTGTAGGCGTGGTAGAGGGCCTGGAGGGCGATGGGGTCGGGGAGCTCGTCCAGGTACTTGAGGACTGGGTTGAGGAACTCTCTCACGTTTACAGGCCCAGGCTCCCCGGGGTCTAGCTCCCTGGTGTACACGTCGAACCTCACGGGCCTGTGCTCCACGTAGTCCACCTTGACGACGACCGGTGGTGCCTGGGGCTCGCCGGGCAACGCCGACACCTTCACGACGGCCGAGCCGACGGGCAGGGCTGTAACGGCCTTCGCGACCGTCTTGGCGAAGTCTGCGTCCAGCTGGGAGAGCCTCTTCACGTCACCCCCGCCGACCGAGAAGACCACCTTCACCCCAGTGTTGGTCAGCACGGACTGGAGGAGCTCGTCGGGCAACTGCTCCAGGTGCTGGTGGGCCATGACAAGGTGCAACCCGTACTTCCTCGCCTCGCTCAGTATAGTCTCTATGACTGGGAGGTCTGAGACGAACTGGAACTCGTCTATGACCAGGAAGACCGGGCTCCTCGCCACACCCAGCCTAGCCCGGGCCAGAACCTCGAACCACATCTTCAGGACTATCGTGGAGGCCAGGAGCCGGGACAGGTTCTCCCCGAGGGTGGCCTTGGGGAGCGAGAATATGGTCACGCTGCCCGGGGCCAGGATCCTGTTCATGTCAAGGGTGGTTCTGCTCGTGACCTTCCTGAGCAGCGGATCCTTGGCGTAGGGCTCCAGCCTGGAGAGCGCGGATATGAACGTCTGCTCTGGGAGGTCTCGGAGCACCTGCAGGGTCTCAGCCCACTCCAAGTCCTGCACGTCCAAGTCCAGCTGGCCGGCGTGGAGCGCCAGTATCGCGTTGTACAGGTCGCCCAGGGTCGGGCTGTCGGTCTTGGAGTAGAGCGCCCTCATCACCACCTGGAGCATGTACCTCACGTTCACGGCCGTCTCCACAAGCTTCAGTATGTCAGTGAACATCTCCAGCAGGACGTCTATGGCCAGGGTCACAGCGTAATCCCTGTTCTCGTGAGCCGGCAGATCCAGGGGGTTCAAGCCGAACGGGCTCCTAATGGGATCCAGGAATAGGGAGCTGGGGAGCTCCCGAGCCAGCTCCGACGCCATGTCCCCGTGAGGGTCTACGACGATGACGGCCGAGCCCCCCCTCTCCGCCAGCCTGTGGACAAGGAGCTTCATGAAGCTAGTCTTCCCAGTCCCAGTCTGCCCCACGACGTACACATGCCTCTTCAGGTGCTCCACCGAGAGCGAGAAGACCCTGCCGGTGGGGGTCACACCGATCCTTATCTCGCCCTCCGGCATCATGAGCTCCGGCAGGGGGCTCCCCCGTGCGAACTCAACAGGGTACCGTGATGGGTCGGGGGGTGCCGCCATGTGCTTCAGGGGCTCCCACGAGCAGGTTGGATCCAGGGGGCCTAGGAGCCTGGCCTTAAGCTTCCAGAGGAGGCCGACCCTCGGGGGCTCCAGGGCCCTGGCTATGAGCTCCCGCGGCGTCCTCACGACCCCGAAGCTCCTGAGCCTGCCCCCGACCCACCTCTCCCTCACGTCCGTCAGGTTCCCGATCTCCTCTTTGAGCCGGGCGAGCTCCTGCCTGCTGGGCGCTATGAGGGTGAGCTTGAGGACGTAGACCCTCTCCTCCAGCCTCCCCCTGACGGCGGCATCACTATGGGAGGCTAGGAGGTCGTCCGCCTCCTCCTCCCTGCTGGCGGCGATGCAAACCGCGCCGGCTGGGCTGGGGGCCACGCTGACCAGGATGCCGGGTACGTCGTCTAGGTGGTAGTCCTTGTGGTAGAAGTCGTTGGCGGTCGTGAGCCTAGCGTGGGTGTAGTAGAGGGGCCCGCCCCCTAGGGTCGCGTGTAGATCCTCCGGCTTGACCTCCACGACCTCCACGACCTTCGCCACAGACTCCCTGGGCAACGGGGTGTACGCGTAGAACCGGAGCCTCCCGCCAGAGTACACGTGGCAGACCCCGAACCTAGGCCCCCAGTCCACGGCCCTTGGGACGCCGACCCTCGGCTTGACCTCGAACAGGTGGTACAAGCACCAGCACCCGGTCTCACTATACCCAGCCCGGGAGTCTTAAAAGCGGCCGGCACCACGCAACCTTAAACCCTCCCGTGGGCCACTAGGCTGGACGGGGGTGGGCTGGGACGGCCTCGTACAGGCTCTTAGCGTACATGGTGCTACTGCTGATGGCCCTAGACCTGGTGGCCAGGGTCTTCCTAGGGTTGAACCCGCTCTACCCAACCCCCGAAGCCGGGAGCTGGATCGCGGGGGCTGGCGACAGGGAGCCCCCGGGCAACTGCACGGCAGGGCTCTCCGCTGAGTCCCTAGCAGGCTACGACCTCTACGTGGACTTCAACAGGTCTAGGGCGTGGCTGGAGCCCGGGACGTGGAGGGATCTGGTGTTCTCGGCCGAAGCCCTCCTCCGCAGGACGGCTGGCGACCCGCTCCGCCACCTCCAGGTGCTGTTCGCGGTATCCGCGCTCCAGCACGTCGAGGTGGAGGGGCTCCCGGCCCGCAACTACCCGGCGACACCCTGGCCCCCCCTCGACCCCGAGCTTTGCCCCGGGTGCGGGCTGGAGCCTAGGGAGTTCGGGGTCAGGGTCTACCCGGTCTTCTACGTTGATTGGCCCTTCTACGTCTTCCTCCTCAACGAGGACACCGTGCTCGTGGATCTGCCAGGGCGCCTCTACTGGTTCAGGGTCTTACAGGTCGGGGATAGGGAGGTGCTGGTGTGGGGCACGAGGCCCGTCATAACAGCACCCCCCTCGTTCAACATCACAGAGCTCGGGCTCGCGTACACGAGGGCGGATGTCAGGACGTGGGTTGGGGTTGTGGATGTGGGCGACTTCAGGGCGGATGAGACGGGGAGCAAGGTTGTGCTCGTGGGGGAGTACACGTCCGGCAACCAGACCGTCAGGGAGTACCATGTCTACGCGTTGTACACCGTCAGGTTCAGGGCGTGGTTCGGGGTCAGCAACGGGAGCTACACGGTCTGGCAGGACGGCGGCATGTTCAGCATCCCGGCCTCAGCTGAGTCGGCCGACGTTTGGAGGCACGCGGGAGGGGCCTTCGCGACGGTACAGCCCATGGCGGTGCTGGACGTCGCGTGGGAACCCTACCTAGAGGCGGAGTACAACGTGACGGAGGGCAACGTGACCAGCATCTACAAGGTGTACAAGGCGGCCTTCGAGCGGAAGATCTCCTGGAGGGGGGTGGCCGTGGAGATCCCCAGGTTCACCGTGGTCATCACGGCCGCCCCCGTCTCCGGGATCACGCCCAACCTCTCGGCCCGCCTCCACCCGGGCCCCTACGAGGGCGGGTTCATACACCGCCTGCCAGCCAACCTGACACTAGTGCTGCCTTGGGCCGAGCTGGAGTTCAACAAGACTTGGACTCTCGAAGCACTAGTCGTGCCGTCCAGCCTAGGCCTCCCAGACGGGGCCGGGGGCTGGGTCACGGGCGGCGGTGCTAGGGCGACGCTCATGGCCCTCGACGAGATCGACACGGGCCTCTTCAGGTTCGAGAGGTGGGGGGCCCGGGCGGCGGTCGACCTGAACTGGAGCCTCCGCCTGCCAAGCGACCCGCCGTGGGGCGCGGTCACGAGGGTGAGGCCGGAGTGGAACCTCACGACCAAATGGCTCCTGAGGGTCAACCTCACGGAGTACAGGGTGCTGGCCTGGAACGAGACCCTGCTCCGGAGGCTGAGGGGCCTCCAGCTCAGCCTCCTAGACTACTCCATAGCCTCCAGCATCAAAACATGCCTCCTGAAGCACCTCCGCGAGTACTACGCCTCCATCCACCCGAGTGTCAGGGGTGATGCGGAGAAGTACAACCTCTCCGTCTACTGGGTCATGGCGGGTAGCATACCGAGCTACATGAGGTACTGCGAGCTCCCCAGGCTGGAGGGCGTCTCAAACACAACCCTAGCCCTAGCCCTGGGGTGCGGAGACCCCAACACCATCAACGAGCTCATGTACCAGCTACTCCACGGAGTGGTCGGCAACCTCTGGAAGTTCAACACCACCTACAAAGGCCTCCTGCCCGACAGCAGGGCCCCTAGGGAGACGGTAGCAGTAGCCGGGGCCCTAAACGCCGTGCCGGAAGTGTGGGAGATGGAGGCGTTCAACCTCACAGAACGACAGGCGTGCGGATACGTCGTGGCCTTCACGTGGCACGAGAAATCAGTGTTCACCAGGCTCGACAACCTAGAAGAGAAGCCAGCATGCCCCGGGACGAGGCAGGAGGAGGGCATCCCGTCAATCCCGATGCCAGTCTAGGTCTTACCTATCTAGGTCTAGGGGTCGGCGGAGAAGAGCGGGGGCACAGCTGTGCCCCCGCACGCCTCCAAGGGTGTTTTCCATTCTCGCCGTGGGAGAGTGGAAAAGAAACGGGGGCTGTACAGGCCGGGGGTGCAATGGAAACCCTTTCCATCCTCCCTCCGCGAGAATCGGCGGGGGAGAGTGGAGAAGCATGCTATTGATGTGTCCGCGTCAGCCCGTCCCACGATAAGACCTCTGTACACAGGAAAGTTTAAGTTTCGCCAGGTGTACAGAGTGTTTATAGTGGGGGCGTTTGATGTCCGCACATCAATAGCGAGCCGTCCTCCGGGACAACGGGAGAGGAGTTTTCCTAAGAAAGGACGGGGAGGGGTTGGGGGCCGGTCGCGGGGTTCAGGTTCGGGTTTCCGGCTTGGCGAGCTTGTCTTTGAGCTTTCTGGCCTCGGGGCTCCTGAGCCAGCCTAGGTATGTTTTCAGCAGGAGCTCTACCATCTCCCTGCTGTCCGCAAGAGAAGGCACAAAGGATCCCCCGCCAAATACTTAAAGGTGCGGGGCCGGAGGATAGGAGGGGGGAGCCGCGGTAGTATAGCCAGGCCCAGTATGCGGGCCTCTCGAGCCCGCGACCCGGGTTCAAATCCCGGCCGCGGCTCCACGCACAGGCTCAGACGTGCCATGCTTTACAGCAGACGATCTTTACGCCCTCCCCGGGGGGCATCCCCCTTGAAGGGATCCTCCCCTTAGGGCTGTCCCGCGCTGGGGCACAGCTGTGCTCCCGCGCGCCTGCGACCACCACCTCCCCCTCCCTCCGATTTTTAAACCTCCACGTCCCTTTCACGTGTTCTCGGGGTGGGCTGAGTTTGGGCTGGAAGATTGCTCCCGTGGATTGTGAGAAGCTGTGCCGTAAGAGGGTCGAGCTGGAGGTGGAGATCCTGGGGGAGAGCTCTGTCAACTACGAGGAGTGCCTTAGACTGTGTAGGTCTGCGTTCGCCTGAAGCCCGATGCACCCGGTACCCGGGGTTGGGTGTCCGGCCTTGGGGTCTGGCGGTGTCCGCGGCTACGTGGTTAGGTCTCCCAGCCCCAGGGTTTCAATTGTAGCCTCCGAGGCCCCCCTGCCTCTGGGCGAGTACGTGGAGCTCCACTACAGGGTTCGCGGCGGTGGCTCTGGGGAGAGGGTCGCGCTGGCCGTGGTGTCTAACGCTACGTTCGAGCCGGCGGTGCCCCAGAGTGTTGTGAGCTACCTGGGCCCGAGGGCTGGTGGCGTGGAGTCCCTCAAGCTGTCCTACACGACCCTCTACGTGGTCGCCGAGCTCGTGGACGGCAGGGCAGAGCCCCCGAGGTACCCCATACCCCCCGACACCCCGGTGCTGGCCGTGGCTAGGGAGACCTTGGCATCGGTCTACGGGGGCCTCTCCGGGGGCGTCCGGCTCGGCCTCCTAGCCCCCAGGAGCCTTGGGGTGGAGGTGAGGGTTAACCCGGATAAGCTGGCGAAGCACCTGCTCGTAGCCGGGGCCACGGGGTCTGGGAAGAGCAACACGGTAGCGATACTAGCGGACAGGCTCTCCGCCATGGGGGCCCCGGTCGTGGTGTTCGACGTCCACGGGGAGTACAACATGGAGCCGGAGGGGGGAGACACGGGCAGGGTTCGCGTCGTGGAGGCCAGGATAAACCCCCTCAGGATGCACCCGAGGATCCTGTCGGCCATAGTCATACCTGAGCCTCAGGCCCGCAGGCAGAGGAGGCTCCTAGCGTGGATCATGAAGGCTGTCTTGAACGAGGTGAGGAGGAGGGCGTCCAGGGAGGGTGTCTCAGAGGCGACGGCCCTCCACAGGCTCCTATCCGACTGGAGGAAGGGCAGGAGCCCAGAGGGGGAGCCGAGGCTCCTGACGCTCAAACCCAGCCTAGCCGCCAAGGAGAAGGTGGAGGAGAGGAGGGAGGAGAAGAGGAAGGCTGAGGCGGAGGAGGCCAAGGAGGCTGGGGACGCACAGTTGACAAGGGATCTCGGGGAGCTCCTAGTAGCTGAGGCTGAGGAGCACGCTAGGAGGGCTGATGACTCGCAGGATAGGAAGGTGGCGGAGAGGGTTGCGGAGAAGCTGGAGGAGTTCTTCGAGGTGACCCCGCTGACCGTGGAGGGGGAGTTGCCCACAGCCCTCGTAGAGCCCGGCAGGATCCTGGTGGTGGACGCCTCCTCCCTCAGCGATGAGCAGAAGAGGTGGGTTCTGAAGATCATGGTGGACGACATCCTAGCCAGGCTGAAGGCGGGCAGGCTGAAGCCCACCGTGCTGGTCGTGGAGGAGGCGCCGCTGTTCATAGGGGCCGATGTAGTGCACCCAGTCAAGGAGAGCCTGCAGAGGTTCGCCCGTGAGGGTAGGAAGTTCGGTGGGTGCCTTGTGGCGGTCAGCCAGAGGCCCCGGAGCCTTGACGTGAACGTGGTGAGCCAGCTACAGAACTTCGTGTTCCTGAGGATGGTGCAACAGGAGGACATAAGGACTGTGATGGACATAGCCGACAGCCTGGACGAGAGCCTAGCATCAGCTATACCGAGCCTCCCGGACGGGAGGGCCATAGTCATGGGGGAGTGGCTGGGCAGGTTCCCAGCCGTGGTGGACATAGACCTGCACAGGGGTAAGAGGGTCGGCGCTACCCCACCGCTAACAGAGATATGGGCTGGGAGTAGGGCCCGGGAGGAGGGGGAGAGACCCCAGTTCAGCCTGGAGCTCTGAAGGGAGGGGGGCGTTCGGCCGGGTTGCCCGTGACTCCGAGTCTCTACGAGGAGTTCGTGAGGGCCGGGCGGGGGCTCCGGGAGCTCCTAGGCCTCTACGAGTCCCTCTCCGTCTCTGGCGCAGAGTGGGTTCCCGTGGAGGGCTCCTCGCCCGCCGTCGCGGCCGGGGCTGATAGTAGCAGGCAGGTTGAGGTCTACAGGGGCGTCATAATCTACGCTGTCCAGGGCCACGCCGTGCTAGCACACCCAGAGGGCCCCAGCGTCTGGGTTGAGGGTGCGAGCGCGGGCTACATGGAGGTCTCCGAGGCCTCAAGGGTCGGCGTCGGGGTCGCGAGGGAGGCCCTCGCATCCTCGGCGGCCAAGACCCTGGAGGTGTCCCTGCTGTACAGGCTGGCCGGCGGGGGCGGGGTTGACCTGCTCCTCCTCGACGGCTCCTACGAGAGCTTCCTAGGCCCCATACTCGTGTTCCGGGGGGAGCTCCGCAAGGCAAGCCCCCGGCTAGCAGAGAGGATACACAGGCTGTGGGAGGACAGGCTGAGGATGCTCGGCGAGCTGCACAGCAGGGCCAGGCTAGCATTCATATCAAAGAGCTCCGGCAAGCTGAACTTAATCGAGCGGGGCGGGGTGAAGGTCGTGCTGGGGGATAGAGAGCACCGGGTGCCAGACTTCATCGTGGTGAGGAGGATCCTGTCGGGTGTGAGGCCCCTGAAGCCCGGGTTCCTGTGGTGCGAGAACCCATACATGGAGCTCGGGGGGTGGGAGTGCGAGCTCGTCGAACGCGCCGCAGGCCTCCCCTGCCTCTACACCCTGGCATACGTGCTGCTGCACCCTGCCGGGAAAACCTACCAGCTGACTGTACCCGGCAGGCTGTCGAGGGAGGAGGTCGGGGAGCTCGTAGCACAGATTAGGCACGTATCCCCGGACGGCTACCCCTACCCCCTCTCGGCACCACACCACTCCTCGAAACTGCGTAAAACCGACCTCAAAACCCTAGTAGCGCTCATAGCACCGGAGCTGGAGACGGGCAGGGAGCAACTGGAGCACACCGCCACAGGCCCGAGCCCGCCGGGCCGTGAGAGAACACCCCTTTAAACCCTCCCCGGGGTGTAGGGGAGGCGCGGAGGGGGCGGGAGGGAGGTGGAGTACCGGCTCCGCTGCGAGTGCTACACGGAGGCCGAGGCATCACCGATCACAGCCATGGTCGGGAGCGTGGAGGAGTGCTTTGAGAGGGAGAGGGCGTTGAAGAGCCTCTGCCCCGACGTGGAGTGCGTAGCGATCATCACCTAGAGGCTGGTTCTCTGACTCCAACCGCACCGTAGCCTGTAAGACCCTGTTGCCGGCCTACTCGCCGACTGCAACGCACCCTAGCACGCCCCTAGACCTATACAACACCCGCCTGCCATCACGCCCGAAAACGCCCTTGAGCCCGTGCCCCCAGCTCAAACCAGCCATCCCCAGGCGTACGGGGGCACAGCTGTGCCCCAGCACGCCCAGCCACCCCCCGCTCCTTTCCACGCAGGTTACGGGAGAAGCCGGGTTCCACGACCAGCCCTCCGAGGCACCGGCGAAGCCAGCCTAGCTCTCACACAACGGGTATTACCGATTTACTCCAAATTGGAGTAAATCAGATGCGATGACCTGCCCAAAGCTCACATAGTCAGTATTACCGTTTTATCCCAAACCGGAGTAAATCGGTATTACCCATTTACTCCAGTTTGGAGTAAATCGGTATTACCCATTTACTCCAGTTTGGAGTAAATCGGTATTACCGACTGCGCTGTCTTTGAACAGGCCGTCGCACCTGATTTACTCCAGTTTGGAGTAAATCGGTATTACCCATTTACTCCAGTTTGGAGTAAATCGGTCTGGGCTGTGGTGGGGTGCTGTGCGGGTTTCTGTGACGGCGTGTTGCTGGGGGGGCTCGCGTGCTCTGGGCTGGGCGGGCCGGTCTTCGCCTAGTTTACTTCGGTTTGGGGTAGGCCGGGTGGTAAACCGTATTTAAACCTTGGTTTATGCTGGTATGTGCTGGTGGTGGGTTTGAGGGTTGTCGCGGCCAAACTCCCAGACGACCTGTACCGGGCTTTGGTCGAGAGGGCTAGGAGGGAGGATGCCAGCGTGTCGGAGATAGTTAGGGAGGCTGTGCGGGCGTACCTAGGCCTCCCCCCTCGGAGTCGCGGGGATGAGGTGTTGGAGGAGCTGAGGAGGCGGGTAGCGGATCTCGAGAAGCGCGTCTCCAACCTGGAGGCGGCGGTCGCCGGGATGCAACCCGGGCTCGGAGCCGGGTGCCGGGGCGGGGGCGGGCGTTGACGGCCGAGGCGGGTGCCATGCCCCCTAGGGGTTACAGGCACCTCTCAGTCAGGGAGGACGTCTACGCACGGCTGGAGGAGTTCGCCCGGAGCAGGGGCCTAGCCAGCCCCGCCGACGCCATACCGTTGCTCCTAGAGTACGCGGACATCTACTCTAGGCTGGAGCACCTGCTCCAAGCCAGCATGAGAGGCCTGCTCCAGGCCTGCACGGCCCAGCAACAAGCCGGAGCCGGCCAAGCCAGAGCCCCGAACTCCGCCCAGCAAGCCAGCGAGGCACACCAACAGGCACAGAGGCCTAGGAGGACTTCGTGGGACATCCTCAAAGAGCAACAGGTCGTGTGCGCCTCGACGATGAAGGCTAGGGATCCGCACAGGATAATAGATGTTCTCAGGGACAGCGGTGCTGTTGTCATCGCGTCGGAGAACGACAGGTGTGCTGTCTACCCGGACACCTGGGCTTCCTTCGTTGAGACGCTCTCCAAGGTGAGCTCGCCCGACGAGAGGGAGGTGCTGGGCAAGCTCAAGGGGAAGGCCAAGCAACTGTTCAAGATGCTGAGGGCCGCCGGGGCCGTGTACTACGACTCCAAGGCCAGGAGGTGGGCGGTCGACCCCAGCGTGGTGGAGGAGGCTGGGAGGGCGCCCGGGCTCTCTGTCGCGGGCGGAGGGGCGGGGGCGGGCGGGCACGTCCTGAGGGTACCCGTGGAGGAGGCCGGAGACCCGGAGAGGTACATGGCCGAGATGGAGAAGAAAGGCTGGATCTGCAACGAGGCCGCCAAGCAAGTCATATGCGTCTGGAGGGAGACCCTAGAGCAGGCCGTAGTAGACCTTAATGGTGCCGGTGCGGGCGCCAGGGACTTGGAGAAGGTGCTGGCGGGCGACAGCGTGAAACTGGAGGCCGCCAAGGCCGCATACGAGGCCGGCCTCCTGTGGTACAGCTCCCAGGAGAGGAGGTGGAAGGCCGCACTCTGAGGGGTGCCCGGCATGGTCGAGGAGGATCTAGAGCCGCGGGAGGCGAACAGGTTGGCGGCTGAGTGGAAGCACCACCTCAGGGAGTACTTCGGGGAGGACTTGCAGAGGGTCAACGAGGCCAGGTTCGCGTTGACGAGAGTCCTCAAGGAGTTCAACAGGGGCCAGAACAGGTGGCTGGCGAGGCTCGAAGTCCAGCCCTGCGACATCAGCTTCCTCTGCGAGGGCGGGAAGAGGGCGACCAACCCTGACAATACAGCTCAAACCCGAACCTCTCAATGGCCTCATGTGAGCCCCGGCTCGCACCCCTCAGCCGGCCTCAAGTGGAGAGTGGCTCGCACTCTTACACCGGCCCCGCTCCCCTCGCCCGGCCCGCAACCCACCCTACCGGTACGCGGGAGGGGTTAAAAGGCAACCCTGGGGCCCCATAGCCGGCAGGCCCCCCCCGGGTTGAACCTCCGCACACCGGCAACCCCGCGCCTCCCCCCTTAATAGCCTCCGTGCAGTAGCAGGGATCCCCGGGAGGGGGGAGGCGGTATGGCTGAGACCTGGAAACCGCCGCGCGTACCGTTGAAGGTAATCTGCTCCTGCAAGGTCGAGGACTCGGACATCACGTACGTAGTCCCGGTCAGCCCTGACACCCAATCGTGCTACGAGGCAAAGGTGAAGCTCGAGGCAAAGCTCGGGAAGAAGGTCGTCGACTGCGAGATGGAATGGTTTGGATGGGACTACTGGTGACCCCGCGGAGGCTACAATAGGAGGGCGTGCCACGAGCGTGCGGTGGCGTACAGGGGCACAGCTGTGACCCAGCACACCACGCGGTTCGAGCGAACCACGACTCCTGTTTTCCCCTGTACAGCGGGGGCTTTGTTCGAACCTGGAGGTGCGCGGGGGCACAGCTGTGCTCCCGCGTGTTTCAGCTCGTTCGGCCACCGTTGTTTCTAGTGCTGACGAGCTCTCTGGCCCTGGCTCTCACGGTCACCTCTGATATGCCCGCTGCTCTGGCCACGTTTTTGAGTGGTACGGTCTTGCCGGAGGCTATGTAGATGGCTGCTGCGGCCAGGGCTGCGGGGCTCTTGCCGGAGTGGACGCCCCTCCTCCGGGCCGCTTCTAGGATTTTCACTGCCTCGTCCACTGTGCTGGCGGGGAGGCCTAGCTTGGATGCTAGGGCTACGAGCATGTCCTCGGGCCTCGCGGGCTTGGGGTTCACGCCGAGGCCCCGGGCTATGTGTTTGACTGCCCTCCACACCTCCTGGCGCACACCGATCCTCGCCCTGTACGACAGGTCTGGCTCCAGCTCGCAGAGCACCTCCACCAGCCTGTCGAGCTTCACGTGCTCGCCCGCAAGCCTGCAGGCCAGGTAGACTGCCGCTGCGACCACTACCTCCGGCGACCTCCCGACAGCAAGCCCCCTCTCCACAGCCGCTCTGCACAGTCTAGCCGCCTCCTCCTCGACCCTCTCCGGCAACCCTAGGGCCGCTCGGAGGCGGGAGACCTGCCAGAGCCCCTTCCGGAGCCTCCTGTCGGCCGGCCTGGCGAGCTTGGGCTTCCTAGTGCTGGCACGGGCCTCCGCCCTGGGGAGCCCGCGCGCCCTCACGCTACCTGGCCTGTTGAGCTCCCCTAGCGCGACCCCGATGCCCATGTCCGCGAACGAGTACCTAACCGGGGGGCCGGCCCGGGCCCTCCCAACCGCCTCCTCCGGAGTGTAAGCCCTCCAGTCCACGCCCTCGTCCACCACAGCCTCCTCCAGCACCTCGCCCGTGTCAGCGCACACCCTCACTCCGTAGAGGGGGTCGTACACCACGTTCTCGCACCCACCACCATCCCCCGCCACAGCTCTCACCCCCCTCTCCCGGCCCCCCGGGGGTGGTGCCTCCCCCTGGGGGCTCGGGGGCGCGCGGGGGCACAGCTGTGCTCCCGCGCAGGGCGGCCCCTATCACCTCCCTTCTCCTCCCACCGTCTCTAGGGCTCGTTTCACGTAGACCTTCGTTATCTTGGAGGCGATGTGGTTTAGGGATACTGGTCTGGGCTCGCCTGCGACCTTGAATGGGTTGGATGGGAGTATGTAGGCTCTCTTGACGTCCTCGCCTGAGACCTCCACTCTCTCCCCTCCGTCGTAGACCACCACCCTGACCCCGTCCTCGGCCTCGTGGACTTCCAGGAGCCTCCTGCCCCGGGCGTTCTCCAGGCGGGCTACCAGGCTGTCCCGGCCGTCTGGGTAGACGTAGAGCCTCCACCTGCCCAGCTTCTCGTAGACCAGCACTGTGGCGCCGTTCAGGGAGAGCTTGACAGGCTGGTTCCAGGGGTGCGCGCGGCCGGCGGACGAGTCGGCGAAAGACCTGAGGGTGGCGTAGACAGTAACCCTGACCGTCACCACGAGGGCGTCCCTGACCGCCACGGCCCTCACCCGGCCCCCACCTCCACCACGAGCACCCTGCTGGTCTCGTCACCGGGATCCTCGGAGTCGACTCCCGGGGTTGCGGTGTTGAGGACGTGCTTGATGTCCCTGAGCAGGTTGTTGACCGTCCCGGCCCCGAGCCTGTACATGTTACCCCTCCTCGCAGCCACAGCCACGAAGCCCCCGGCGGTGGGCGCGAAGAACACGGGGATGGGCGTGGACTGCCTGTCCCTGAGGAGCACCCTGACCGGGTCGTCGAAGAGAACTAGGACGACCTCGTAGTAGGCGAGCTCCAGCTCCTCCAGGCCTCCGGGGTCGCTCTCCGCCACGAACAGGGCGGGCTTGGCGTACACGTAGAGCTGTGCGAGCTCCCCACCCAGCATCCTGGGATCCTCCGAGTAGCAGGCGTACGGCTGGAACACCAGGGTGTCGCCCTTCCTAGCCCTGTACCTGACCTCCAGGGGCCTGCACCAGTACTCCTGGGACGGCGGGGGCGGCTCGGGCTTCCTGGCGACCTGCAGGCTCAGCACGTCTAGGCTGACCTGCCCGACCTCGACCTCCTCCGGGAGCTCCGGCAGCCTAGGCAGGCTCACCCCACACCACCCCCTCCTCCTCTCACGGCGTCCACCACCCTCAGGGTGCCCTCCCTGGTGGGCTCCACCTTCATGTACCTGCCTCCCGTGGCCCTGGCGAGCTCCTCCAGCCTAGCGTTGAACCCCTGGATCATCACGGCGACTAGGGTGGCGTTCACTTTCTTGAACTCCTCGGGCTTCACGGTCACCTCGTCCTCCCCGTCCGTTATTACGATGATCGTGTTGGTCTTCTCGGAGAGCCCTCCCTCCGCTAGGTCTCTCAGTGCTGTCCTGAGGGCGGAGTCTATGCTCGTGCCCCCGTCCGGCGCGGTCGTCAGGAGCTCCTGGGACAGCCTGAGCGGGTCGCTGTCGTCTAGGAGCTGGTAGACCCTGTAGTCGAAGAGCCTGACGTAGAACCTCCTCCCCTTGGCCCGGGCGAGCTTGAGCAGGGCTAGTGCTGTGGCGTTGGCCCACGTGAACTTACCCCTCTCCGCCATGCTCCCCGACTTGTCTAGGAGGACGTAGAAGGCGCCCTCCTTGACCGTGACCTTCTCCCTGGCTAGGAGCCCGCTGTTGGCCAGCTTGTAGTAGAATATATCGTCGGGTAGGGCGAGCTCCCTGGGGAGTGCCTTCTCGGGGTTCCTGGTCAGCCTGTAGCCTCCGAGCTCCTCGCCGAGCTTGTCGCGCTCCCTGAGCACCATGACGAACCTGGGCATGGAGTCGGCTATCCTGCCTGCGAGCTCTATGGCTTGGACGTCCACCTCGTGCCTGAGTATCAGGTCGGCTAGGCCTGCGAGCTTCTCGAGCGAACCGGGGGCCTTCCCCGCCTCCCTGCCCCCGATCATCCTCGTGAGCTCCGCCACCTTCTCCGTGGCCTCCCTGGCCTTCGCCTCGGCCTCTGCCAGAGCCTCCCTCATGGCGTCGTCTGTGAGAGCCTGTGCTAGGAGCTCCTGGGCCGTCCTCTGGAGCTCCTCGGCCTGGGGCGGGGGCTGGGCTTGCGGGGAGGGCGTGCCCTGGCTCTCGGGCTGGCACTCGCCCGCTATCGGGCAGGCTCCCCCCGCCTGCACGGGCTGGCCCTGCCCGGCACCCTGTTGCCTGTGCTCCCTCAGCCTGAGGAGCGCCGACATCAGCCCGTTGTACAGATCCCCGTTCCTCCTGAGCTCCCGGGCCAGCACGTCTGCCAGCACCTTGACGAACGAGACCGCGTACACGGTGGACAGCTGGTCGTCGAGCTCCGTCAGTATCCGGGCGCGCCTGTACTCCTCGGTCTCCACGTGCCTCCTGTAGTGCTCCAGCACGGTGTTAAGCATCCTGTCGGGGTTCTCGGGGGCGAGGACGGGGTACACGGAGTAGTAGAGGAAGAACGTGTCCCCGGCCACGATGGGGAACTGTTCTAGCTGCAGCAGTAACTTCGCATCCTCGTAGGCCGCATGCTTCCCCGCCAGCTCCACTATCCTCCTGGCCACCACGTCGTAGGCGGGAGACCCTGGCCCTATGTTGAGGAGGTTGTTCCTGAGGCCGGGCACGGCGGGGGTCACCTCACGGAGAACCTCCTGGCCTGCTCCTCTAGGAACCTGTACACTTCGGCTGCGACTGCGTACAGTTCTCTAGCCTCGCGGGGTATCCTCCTGTTCTGGCTCCTAGATAGTGCTTCTAGCTCGTTGACGGCCCTGATGTACAGCGCCTTCAGCGCATCCAACTGTCTCATGTAATCCCCGAGACTCGTGCTGTCCGCGCTGGCCTTCAACCCCTCGTAGGCCCTCCTCAGCTCCTCCTTTAAGGTCACAATCTTCATGACGTCGACCGTCCTAAGCTTCAAAGCCATTATCGCCTCCTCCACCTTCCTCCTGTCGTCCTCGTTGTGTACTGCTGTGACCTCAAGCGCGTCGGCTATGCTGTCCACGGTGGGCTTCTGCTCCGCGTTCAGAATGGAGTAGGCTGCTGCGACTACGACTAGCTTCACCTTCCTCCTGTCGCTGAGCTCCAGATTCCTCCCCTTGAGCTCAGCTAGGGCGGCCACTATCTTCGAGCGGAGGTCTGGGTCTGCGAGTATCTCCGTTGCCCTCCTGTCCACGGCCTCCTTGTACTCCCTGACCTGGTCGGCTGTCATGACAGGGCTCAGGTCTGCCGGTTCTGTCGCCAGCTTGGTGCCCTTCACTAGGAGCTCTTCCCACAGGGCTGGCTCGACGTACTTCACGAAACAGCGGATCGTCAACCTGTCGTAGAACGCCTGGTCTTCGGCGTCTGTTGAGACCTCGTTTGACGCCGTGTAGAGTGTGATCAGCGGTAGCCTGACGTACGCCCCGTCGTTGAGGAAGCGCCTGTAAAGGATGATGTCTAGGAGCGTGTTCCTGATAGCACTGCCAGCCTTGAATATCTCGTCTAGGAACGCTATCTCGGCTTCGGGCAGGCGACCCGCCGTGACCCTAGCGTACCTCCCCTCCCTCAAAGCCCGGATGTCCAGTGGGCCGAGGAGCTCGTCCGGCTCAGTAAACCTGGTGAGGAGGTAGTAGAAGTACCTGGCGTTGACCAGCCTGGCCAGGGCCTCCACTAGTGCTGTCTTCGCGGTGCCCGGGGGGCCTACGAGGATGGCGGGCTCGCCGGATATCAGCGAGGCTACAACGGCGTCTATCTCTTGCTCCCTGCCCACGAACATGTCGGCGAGCTTAGCGCGGAGCTCGTTGAGGCTATCGAGCCTGACCCTAGAAGGCTGGGGGGCGGTCTGCCTAGCCCCGGCCCCCGCCCCCGCGGGCCGGGGCTCACCGGGCCTAGGATCGGGCTTGATTACGGGATCCGGGGAGGGCACGGTTAAGCCACCCCCGCTCCCTCCTGAAGCGTAACCGTACTGTAGAACTTCTGTTCCTTAATCAGCCTCTTCAGGAGCTCCTCCAGCCTCTGGATCTCCCTCAACACCTCCCTAGTCTTCCTCTCTATGGCTTTCCTGGCCTCCAGCTCTGACATCACGTGTTCTATGTACTCGGCTAGCTTCACCTTGACCCATTGTTCTGGGAGGTATGCTTCGATCATGTTGATGCTTCTAGCTGGTATCCCGTGCTTCGCTAGGATGTCGTTTATCTCGGCCATCACGTCGTTCAGCTCTCTCAGCTCGTCCTCCGCGACATTGTGCATTAGCACCCACAGCCCGGAGGCCTTGAACGCCATCCTCTCCAGCACTTTGTAGAACTTCCTCCTCAGCGACCTCAGCTGCGGTATTCTAACCTCTTTCTTTTCTACCGTCACAGTCCTTTTCTCCTCCCCTTCCTCCACCTCCTCGAACACTGTTGCAGTCCTGCCGCCGATGTACTCCGTTGGCAGGTCGAAGTCAACCACCTTCACCTTCACGTAGCCCGGTGGGGTGGTGGTAGCAACCGTAGCAACCCCTCCCCCGACCTCCACCTCTGCCGCCTCACCGGGGAGCTCGGGGAGGGGCGGCAGGCCGGCCTCAGCAGTTGCGGGCGTTACTACTGCGGGCTCGGGTGCGGGTGTCAGCTTGGAGCGGAGGTAGCCGGCCACCTGGGAGTAGCCGGTCCCGGTCACGAACTTGACGCGAATCTCGTAGTTCCTGCTCCCGTACTCGGCCTCGGCCCGGTAGGCCTCCAAGCCGAGCATCCTGGCGACTAGGAAGACCTTCTCCCTCGCTGTTTCAGAGCAGAACCCTGAGCAGCGGCCTCTCCGTGAGATGTGGTAGGGCCAGTAGACGTGGATTGCCTCAGCTTCGATCACGTCGCCGCCGACCGGGGTTATGTCTATCACCGTGTAGCGGTCGGTGACCTTCGTTACCGTGATATTGACTGGCCTGTACTTGTACCGGATGATCCTAGCTTTTGGAACATTGGCAACGTAGTCGAAGTTGAACCCGTGCTTGGCGAGCTCCTCCATGAACTGTTTTACAACCTCATTGTCGAGCGTCCTAGCATCTTCGACCTCCACCTGCTTCTGTTCGAAACTCCATAGTGCAGCAATTATATCAGACTCGGTGAGCTGGCCGCGCACAATCCAACCACCATACTGGCCTTTGGAAGCGTATTGTACAGATTTTCCTGTTAATAACAGGAGGATGGAGTCGAACTCGGACGGGGTTTTATAGACAATCTCGTATGCGAGCTCCTCAAAGGATTTGGCGGGGGCAGTAACGCTCACCCCGCCCCCTGCCCCCAGGGCGGGGCTCACAGCAACCCTAACCGGATCAAGATTGGGATTGGGACTGGGGGGCATACGCCTCGCCCCTCCACCCCCAGGGGGAGGCCGGCCGGGGCTTAAAAGCGTTCATGAGGCTTTTACAATGGACTGGAAGTGGGCTTGGAGAGCGGGGGAACACAGCACGTGCGACCGCGCGCGGGAGCACAGCTGTGCCCCAGCGCCTCTCACGACACGCTTCAAAACGCTA
>Ga0079998_106714_pt1 | contig 24141 bp, 24 predicted proteins | sample PerSpoBPS_BMetaG_FD_69201 | JGI IMG/M metagenome (GOLD analysis project Ga0079998, IMG submission 69201) | Thermal spring microbial communities from Yellowstone National Park, Wyoming, USA - Perpetual Spouter B (PS_B) MetaG (SPADES assembly)... | ecosystem: Environmental > Aquatic > Thermal... | reverse complement strand
TCCGACTTTGCGCGACAGCAGAGCGGCGAGCATGAGCAAATCGACCCCAACCATAGCAACGAGGCCGTAGGCGTGATCGGGAGCTACGGTCCAGAGCTCCGCATCGGTAAGGAGCAGATAGGCTCCGGCGAATATCGAGGACAACAGCGATGCGTACAAAGCTTTCTCAAGGCTCACTGTCCTACCTCCAATATGCCCACTTTGCGGGGGACCCTCTCGAGGATGATGAAGTACTTGCCTGGCTCTTTCATCTTTATACCAGCCTTCTTACCAGGCTTCAGCACGAATACCCAGTGTTTGTCAGGCACTCCTGGTATAAAGAGCTCCACGGTATGTATTACTCTGTCCTTGTTTCTGAAAATCACTTTCCCGCCTCTCTTTATACTTCCGACTGCAGGCTTGAGATATTCGTTTAGTATGCTGGTCTGTTGTGTGACAGAAGTCTGAGCTCCCGCTCCCTCGAGTATCGTTATCGTAAGCCTTCTGCCCTTCATGATGAGCAGGGGCGGGAACGGGAGTAAGAGCATGAAGGGGAGGATAAGGTATGTCCACGGAATAATCGCTTCTTGCTGGACTTCTATTGTGGTTGTGAGCCGGACTGTCTGGTTGAGATAAACAGTAGGTGTCTTGGTTGCAGTCACAACACGGAGCATTGTCGTCGTGCCGGTCAAGGTAGTCACATAAGGTATTGTCGTCACGAAGGTGGCCGTCTCTACCCTTGTAGTTGTGTTCTCAACAATCCTTGTAGTATAAATAGTGAGGAAATTTTGCATGGTTGTAACCACTGTAGTTGCGGTTGTTCGCGTAGATGTGGTAAATTGTGTTACGGTGACTGTTGGAGTGGAGGTGACGGTCCTCGTGGCTGTTGCAGTTGTGGTAATAGGAAAAACAACCGTAGAAGTGATTGTTGATGTAGCGGTCTCGGTAACCGTTGAGGTGGAAGTTGAAGTAGTTGTCGTAGCCTGTTTCAGCCTTAGTACACCGTAAAAACCTGCGGTGCTGGGGTGAGCGTCTTGGTCAAAGACAGGGATGTTATCAGGAGCAATTACAAATTTCTCCAACTCCTTTAAATCAGGTTTTCCTGTTGTTAATGCGAAGGTGTAGCGGTTTGCTGTGCCGGTTATGTTTGATGGGTTGAAGGGTGTGAACTCTAGGTAGTAGTTGCCTGCCGTACCCGTGATGTATGCGTAGCCGTTGTAGGAGCCGGCCCCGAGAACGGCGGAGAAGACACGCGGGCCCCCATCAGAAGGAGGCCCATTAAGGCTCACCACCCTAAACATATACTGTGGATTCAGCGTTCGAGCGTCTACGGCGTAAACGAACCCATCCTCTGCACTGTCCAGACTGTTAGCAAGAAGTCCAACCATGTAGAGCATGTCATCCGCTGCCACAAGACCTGTAACAAAAGTACCGTTATTGTGGGTGTAGGGCTTTGGAGTGTTCCAATGCGTCGTTGTAAAGTTGTACAGCCTTACCTCCACCGAGCTCGGAGCGTCCAACGGGAATCTCAAGATGCCCAGCCGGAACACCGAAAAGTCCACGTTACAGTAAGGCCCGAAACAATTTATGGTGAAGGCGATGTTAACGTAAGTCTGTCCCCCGAAAGAGGTTAAGACTATATGTGATAGAGGAACACTTACATAGCGTGTGACGTATCCGGGGAATGATAAGGGAAAGTAATACCATGACGCGCTCCCTAAGTAATCTTTCCTGATTACTCCATAAAGTAACTGCCAGATCCCGTCTTTATCCTCATAGGCGCCGGTGACATGTAGGAAGCTGCCGTCGTCAACCATGTCAAAAACATATAAAAACCCGCCGCTATCTCGGTCATACCTCACTGCGTTAAGAATATTCAGCCCTGTGTCTAGCTGGATTATGTAGAGATGGGGCACGGACATAGTGGTTTCAAGGGTTTGAAGCATGACAAACATCGAGGACCTAGCCTGATCCCATACAACCTTGACCCCAGACACGAGGAAAGAATACAGGTTTACCCATTCAAGAGACCTATCAATCAATTCCTTAATACCCGTTAGCCTACAATCTTCTTTGTTGAAGACAGCTATGAACAGCCGCGCAACATCCCATCGTCCGGGCCACTCACCGTAAACCCCGGCAACGATCACATGCGTGCTGTTGAGAGCGATAGAGAATGCACCCGACCGAGGAACACCACGGCTGACAACTACGTCAAACTGCAATACCTTCTGGTATCGGAAGGTGTGGTCCGGGTTTAGGAATAACACGGTAGGGCCGTAGCCAGGACCTTTAAAGAACTCGCCCGCGATGTATATCCCGCTCTCATCCGCCGCAATATCATACCCTATTTGCTGGTTTACATCCCCGTTTTCCCATCCCCTCAGTATTCCGAAATAGGGTACGTCGGAGTGGGCGGGCTGGAGTGAAAGCAGTAGAGGCGACAGAGACCACCATATGAGTAACGCGACCACCACTGGCCTAGGTATTTTCGTAATTTTACACCTATTGACCCTCACATATCGGGGAGATTTTTTCTTGTATATATTCGATTAATATTGTTTTTGACCCGACATCGGCCACCATATTCATGTCCACCTCGTTTACAGTGGGAGCTGTTCCACGATTTTTTCGTCGATTAAAACCACTCTATCCTTTTCCAAAACAAGTTTCATAGGCTCTACTTCTTCGCGGAGGCCTTCCCTCGGTCTAAGAATATACTCTGTGTCAGGCGGATGGGGTAGAGGTGGGCTTTTCCTATCGAATCTTATCCAGGGCCTGTCCGGCTCGGGTAGTTTAGACCTGTAAATTCTGTTAACATCCACTAATTTCACGATGGCTGGTTCGAAACCCGCCCTCTCAAGCTCCCTGTATGCGGCCAGTAGGTCGAAATCCATTTCATTGACATCAACGATCCTTCGCTCCGGGATGTCTTCCCTTATGGCGTAGACCCTTCCGAGCCGCCGGAGAACTCTGGAGGTCGTCCATCCGAAAACATCGTCTAGGTAATCCGTCAGCTCCACGCATACCAGCTCGTGTATGTTTATCGGGAAGGGGCTTTTAATGGATACGATTCTTCCTATCAGGTCTGATATACCATGCCTGATTTGTAGGAATTCTGGTAGTTCTGACTTGCCGCGGCTGAGATAGTATTCGTCGTAGTCGAGGGGAATTAGCTGTTTGGGGTACGGGGCGTAGTAGACCCCGTATTTCTTCGACCTTTTGGAGAAATACATCTCCAGCTCCTCCATCTCCTCTCTCGGGAACACCTCGAACTCAACCCCTTTCACGACCTCTCGTCTAATGGGGTTTGTTAGCAGGGGCTCCGTGTAGTCCGCCTCCACCTCAACCGCGATGTCGTTGTTAGCTGTCACGAACACGTAGTACAGGTTGTCTTTCCTAACCACTGTATCCGCGAACGAGCCGGTGCAGGCGAAGACCTCCCACACCCGCTCCGGGAGGGGATGGTGGGCTATACGCCAACCAGAAAGCGTCAGGTCGTCGTGGGTTAGTATGTGGACTTCTTTAAACCCTCTTTCCTGTAGGTTTCTCAGTATTTTGAGCTGTAGTAACGGCCTGGCTACGCTTGGGTTGTGGAGGAGGAATGCGGCATACCTACACTTCTCCAAGAGTGTAGATACAAGCACTTCCCTCTCTCGTATAACCGACTCTATGTCGGCCTTTATCACGGCGCATATTCACCTGTTAAACGCTATATGTTTTTCGTCATCGTAGTAGTGGTACTTCAGGATTAGTGGGCACCATGTTCTTTCAGGGCAGAAGCCTAGGTGGCGGCATTTCTCCCCGACAACGTTGGCCAGCGAGGGCGCTCTTCTTATAACTTCATACATTATTTTATAGGCTATAGACCTCTGCTCCCATTCCGCATAGCTGCATGTCCTCATGGCGACGTAGCCCGAGGGGTGGAGGATGTTGAACCCGTTATACAGCCTTGCGATGTATAGCCTCAAGGCTTGTGGTAGAATATAGACCGCGTTGGACGGGCTTATCCACTCATCGAGAAGGGACTTGTAGGTATGGAGTGATTCTGTAATCGCCTCCATGAACATTAGCCTCAGCCTTTCGTTCACGTTTATGTTTGGCGGGATAACCGTGTTTTCATCCGGGTTTTTCAGGGCTCTATCGGCTGCTACATAGATGGACTCGACTGCCGTGGGCACTGTGCGATGTCTAATTGATTGGTGGTATGCTACAAGGGACACCGGTTCGAGGGTTGAGACGGTTATGAGCGGATTAAGGCTGTCGTAGGACTCCTTGCTCTGGTGTGTTAGCAGGTTACTGAGGTCTGGAAAACCCTCCAGCACTGAGTGGATTAAGAGGATTTTAGCCTCTCTAGGAAAGGAGTTTTCATTCAGCAACCTCTCCATTAATGGGTCGTTAGGTTTGTATGGGTTTGGGAACGGGTACGTCGCCAGCCTGTTGCTAAAGCCCAGCCTTGCCTCAACCATTATAGGTGCCACGGACCTAGCCAGCTTCTCGAACTGTTCCGCGAAAACGCCTACCTCCTCCGGCACATACCTCCAATCCGCGGCATGTTTTAGCTGGATGAACGCGACGTAGTTTTCGAGGCTACAGCTCACGAACAGGGATGTTTCCGTGCAGAGTGGCAGAACATATCGAGCATTTTCTATCTCGACCCCGGCCTCTATCAGGCGGCTGTATGTCTCAACCATCTTCTCCACAGCCTTCCAGAACCCTGTGTTGTTTTTCAGGGCTTGTGGGGCAGCCATGTGGTCGCGGGTGACTGTCACACGTCTCTGCGATTCCTGCAAGTAGGAGCCGAAGGGGGGCGCAACCAGAAGCATGGAGAGGGCCCTGCTGCAGCCCGTGGCCTCCATCATTAGCTGGAGGCTTGTCGTGATGGAGGCATGTCCGCGTTTCGTGGATTCTCTATGTGTTTTAACGGCTACTCTGTGGACGTCCTTCCCCTCAGTGTTAAGCTTCTCCATCCTCTTCTCAAGTGAAACGCCTTCGAATGTTCCTAAGCCCTCGATGGCTATGAAGACATCCGGCGGTATGACAGCTCCATCGCCTAGGACTGCTGTAGGCCCGTAGCTATACAGCCTTAGCTGAACCATCCGCTTTCACCAACCGGTCATTTTCTAATCCCCACGTAGCGGATTGCGGGCCTGCCCACGACACGTCTTGTCCTAACGCTTGCCAAACCCTTATTCTTCATCCACTTCACCACACGTTTAACGCTTTCATGGCCTAGACCTGTCGCGGACGATATTTCGGCCAACGTGTGTTTTCCAGAGTTGTTTGCGAGGTAGAGGTATACCTTGACGGCTCCCGGATGCTTACAGGTAAGCACGGCTTCAGGTATATTGTCTCTAACACCCGTGGCGGTTGTCGCTATAGGTGATGGGACGGATGTTACGGGCGGGCCGTCCACAACCGCCTTAATCTCCATCGGGACCTCCTTCACTATCTTCGTCACCTCCAACTCTTTCCTAAGCCTCTCTATCTCCCTCCTAAGCTCCATGTTCTCACGCCTCAGCCTGTTCAACTCGTTGCTTTCCTCCTCGGCCTTTCTAAGCTCGGCCTCCAACGACGCTGCCATCTCCGAGACGGAGCCAGCCAGCTCAGGGTTCTTTATACCTACTAATGGTTGTGGGGTCTCACCTCCATGGGGTGTCTTCCGCCTGAAAGTCGTTATCTTCCTAACCTCACCACCTACCAATGCGTAGAACTGTCCCGGAGAGAGCCTAGCTACATCAGCCGTCGGTATGTCTATGGAGAGCAGGCTGGACATCTCCCTTACTCCCCTGAGATCGTGTGGTAGCCTGAACCCACCTATGAAAACCACATTCATCTCGCTTACAACACTCTTGTTTATGTCGGCGGGCCTGTGGGTCACTAGGATAAGGGTTATCCCGAGCTTCCTGCCCTGCTTAGCCAGGTCAAGCATCCTTCCGAGCAGCGGCCTAGTCTCCCTATCGGCTATCTGCGGAGCGTAGCGGTCGGCCTCCTCCACGATTAAGAGTAACGGTCTCCTGATAGCGTCCCACGCCTCGTAAAGCGACCATAACAACCCGACAACGAATCTCCTCTCTTCAAGGTTACCCGACTTAGCTGTAAAGACCATGTTAGCACCCCTCTCAAGGAGCTTAACATAGGGCTCCGGGCTGGCGGTAACCAGCGGAAGGTCGCCACCCTTAGCAACCCACACAACATCGTACAGCTTCTTCAGCGTGTTATACTCTCTCAAAGGCTCTATTACAAGCGTCTGAAGACCCTGCTCCAAAGCCTCCTCCGCGAACAAAGCCGCCAAATTCGACTTACCGCCACCACTCCGCGCGAAAATAGCAACCCTCAACCCTTCATCCACGAAATCCGAGTAGTCAAGGACAAGGTTCTCCGCCAGCCTGAACTTTATCATGGGGAACCTACGAGGAAAATACATATAACCCATTAAGGCCACGGCAGTGCTATAAGAGGGGGTGGCCGACGTCGGCCACTATATAAAACCAACCAATCTTTGAGTAGCTACTCAAAAAGTTTAGTGATTTAAATAGGTGGCCGGAGTCGGCCAGGTAATACGTCCCTGCACAATTCGTGAACACACGTACAGCTCTTAAACACGATAGCCTTCACTCAATTATGCAATCAGACAAACCTCCATCACGAATACGAGAACAAAAATCAAAAAGCTAAAACAGTAAACATGAAAAGGGTAGAAAGAGGGGAGAGGGGGTTTGGCTGGGCACTGTAGCGGACTCGGAACCCCAGACCGGGAACCTACTTCGACCATCCCGATTTAATTGATTGGGAGGAGTTGCTATGAGACCGGGTCTGGGGTTTTTCCGCCGCCCCAGGCCCAGCCTCACCCGGTTGGGGTCCATGGTTCTTGTCCGTTTGCTAGGAGTCTTAGGTCTCTCAGTATTCTTCTTGCCACTCTTAGTACGGCTTTCCAGTAGGTGTACCTCCGTCCCTGGAATTTCACCATATACTTCTCGAATATTGGCCTGTATCTTGGGTGGTTGTTTAGAACCGCTGTATTAGCCAGCATCATCAGCAATCTACTGTGTTTGCTACGGCGGCGTCTTAAGGGAACAAGCTGATACCTTACCTGTAGCTTATCACTATTGAGGGTTTTGAACGCCCATCCGTCGTGTGAGAGAATGTATGCAAGTGTTGGGCCTCTGAGTCCTAGCTTTTCATCTGTCAACCTGTATAGCGGTAGTTTCAACGCCTCCCTATGTATCTCTTCTGAAAGCCTCTCAACAATCCTTACCTGTATCCTATGTATCTCCACGGCTAACTGGTTGTCTGTAGTTGTTCTAGCCTGTTTAGAACTCTTCCTAAGGGAAGTCATCTGGAGCCATAGTTCTGTTAGCTCCCTTACGGTAAGCTCTTCAGGTGTTTCAAATAATGGCTGGAAGTCGCCTGGATTCCGGCGGAATAGTGTTTTCAACACAACTACATCGTTTTCATCGGACTTCTGCATACCGTTTTTCTTTCGCTCCTCGGAGAGATTCTTCAAGTCCTTGAGCCGTAGGAATACAATGCCTGTTTTCGCAAGCTCAGCCGCCGCGTTCTGCTGTTTACCCGGTAGGCTGTCAAGGACAATTACTGCGGGCTTCAGCTTCTCGGCCAGCTCCGTCAGGTTGTTGAAGACCGAGACTTCATTACTGTCGTCGGTTAGGGCGAAGAGCTTGCCTCTGCCGAAGTCCACAAACACTATTTTACCCCCTCTCCCAATGGGCGGAGTGTTTTCGTCCCCTGTTGTCAGGGTCTCCCTTCCTCGCAGGCCGGGAGCAGCCTCCCCCTCTGAGCCCGGGGGCAGACCTCCCTGGGGATTATTCCCCTGTACCTCGGGAGCAAGGTCCTCTCCGCCATGACGTAGGGTCATGGCTTTCCCGGGAGGCTCAAGCCCAGGGCCCATCCCCGACAGGAGGACATACCTCCCATCGGAGACAAGCCCCGTGGGAGACGCCTCCTATCAGGGAAAAAAGTTTTGGGGTTTTAGGGGGTGAGCAGCGGTATGTTTTCGAGTATGTTTGTAATGTCTGCTTTAAGAGCCGTCAGTATTGTTGGCGGTAGCCGTTTGCGGTGTTTCCTACAGAAGGTTTCAAGCCTCTCATAGAGGTTGCTGACCGTTATGATTCTAACGATGAATTCTTCTTTGTTCATTGCTTCGTCCACTTCATCCAACAACTTCTGGAATTCCTCTGAAACTCCTGCCTCCTCGAAGAAGCTGGCGTAGCTCTTGTATATGCTGAGCAATGCCTGGAGCATTCAGCTCACCTTCTGCTGTTCCGCGGGCCTGCCGTAGGGGTCAGCGGTTCACATCCAGTTCATCGGAAGGCTTAAATCCCGCCCCCACCTCATTACCCACGAGGTTCGCGTGGGCCTCATGGGTTCGGTGAGGGTGGGTTAAACCCCCCTCATCAGGCCTGGTCTTCATCATCCCAGCATTAGCTGGTTTCCGACTAGGCCTGAGTATCTGAACCCCTATTTCGGCCCCGCGGAACCTGTGGGCTGTCGGTATTGGAGCGGGTTTTTTATGTTATACGGGCATTGTCTACCGTTATCTATACACAGTCCATGCGTCTTCATTGACTGGCAGCTTGGCGGCCTGTATTTTACCCGGCTACCCCGTTGTCCCGCTATATGCTCCACCTGATACCGGGCTATCCTCTCGTCGAAGTCGCTTCTAATTCGTAGGACATCTACTATCTCATTGACTTCGTAGCCTTTGTTAGCCATGTAGGCGGCTAGTGCGAATAGCCCGAAGTGGCTGGCGTCGGCCACCCGGTTCCGCAACGCCACCATACATGGAGCCCACTCCTTTGAAGGAGCTGGTGCCACCGTCTTAGCAGCCCTCCTCTGCAATGCCTCTCGGATTATCTTAGCCTCTTCTGGGTGCCAGTTGACTGGTACTGGTTTCGTTTGGATAAAGCTGTCGTATATCCATTCCCTCACCAGCCTCACTACCTCAGGCCGCGTGAGGGTTACTAGGCCCTTATCCATCAACCTGTTCACCAGCTTCCATCTAGGTTCTGTTCCAAGCCTCTTTGAAAGGTGTAGGTATTGGCTGAAGTGCATTATCCACTTGCCGTCCACCGTCTTAACTTGTAAGCCTAAGTCGTCGATTACATACAGCAGGGCTTCGTCGCTTTCTCCGTGTAGGAGGCGTTCAACCCTAGCGGCTTCAGCTAGGGCCCACCTCCTCCTCAGCCAGTCGTCGTCAACGTACAGTACTAAGGCCCTAGAGTAGGCGAATGAGAGGAGTTCCACCCAGGGGTTGGACAGTTTGGGTAGAACGCCTTTCTCACCCCTCTCAATGGCCTCCAGAACCCTTTCCTGAGCCCTAGCCCTCACCTCCTGAGGGAGGTTGGTTATTTTATACGTCCTTAGGAGTGGGAGCGCGGGTTTCAGGAACGGGTATTTGGCGAACAAGTGCAGGGATGGTTTAATCCCGACACCTGTTGGCTTCTCTGGAGGCTGGGCCGGTGCTGTCGGCTGTTCCACCGGCTCTGGTTGCGGCTCTACCACCGGTGTTTCAGCCTCAACCTCAACCCTTCTGACATCCTCAAGTATCTCCTCTTTTATCTTCTGTAACTCTGTGATGAGTTTATCGAAGTCCTCGGCATCCAGCTTTGTTGCGACCTCGGCGGCTATGTCCTTAATCCTGTCTCCGTTGTATGCCTCTTCGGAAGGTCTTTTATCGTCCCATCGGTACATCGGGTATTGCTCCCTGTAAGCCTGTATTAGCTCATCATAGGTTAGCGTGTCATCCCAGATAGCGGACCAGTCTATTGTCTCCGGGTCTGCGTCGGGGTTTAGTTCAACGAAGCGTCTTATTAGGCCTTCAAACATGACGTAGTTGTTGATGTTGCTTGACTGTTCGAAGACCCTTCTAGCGATCGTCCTTATCAGCTCGTTGTCCATTCTGACTCACCTTTCTACACTCGCCAGCCTTGTGGGAATCACCGCATCTTTTGCAGAAATATGTCTGCGGCACCTCGTTGAAGAACTCAAGGGTGGACTGCACCTCACAGGTCATAATCTCACCCTTTCAAGCTCTATGGGCAGGTCTTCCAGCCTTAGAGGCCTCTCCTCGATCTTCTCCCTGAACCAACGCGGGAACAGACGCAGTAGTTTTCTGTACCTACTGTCCAGCAGGTATACCGTCGCGCTGTCTTCTGGGCCCCTGATAGCCCTTCCAGCGGCTTGGATGGCTGACCAGAGACCCGGCATGATTACACCATACAGTCTCGCCCTGTCTTCTGAGCCCAGTACCTCTGTGAGCCGTTTTAGAAGCTTAGAGGTTCGTTGCGTTGGCGGGGAGAAGGGTATGCCTATCAGGAGGACTAGGTTCGCGGACAGGTCTATTCCCTCTGACAGTCGCCCATTATAGACGGCTACCAGAGGTTTCTCGGAGCTGTTGAACTCCGAGACAAGCCTGTCAACCTCCTCCTGAGACGCACCCTTGCTCTCCTTTAGGACTTCTTCGTTAACCAGTTCGACGAACTCGAAGCTCGGCATGAAGACAAGAGATTTCTTTCCGGTATTATTGACTAATTTTATTGCCCAGCGTATGTCTTCAGCCAATTGCTCGTCGCGGGCCTCATACTTCGTTGTCAATCCGGAGACCAGTTTTGCTCTCAGGTTGTCTCCGTAAGGCCATCCTGCTCTGAGGAGCGTAACCTCCTCGCCTAAAATGTCTTCTAGGAACTCGGCTGAAACCGTGGCGGACATTGTTACACTCTTCACCCATCCGTGGTAAACCCTCTGTAATGCTTCCTGTGGGTCGGCTGTAGCCTCCAGCCTGAGGCTCTTTCCCTCCCTGACCAGGAGAGGTTTTCTTCCTGCCAGGGAGGCCTTGAAGTCAGCTAGGCTCAGGAGGTGGCTTGCGGGAGCGTAGTTCTCCCTCAGCTTCTTCTCCTGGGCCTCTTCGCCTGCAACTGTTAGGTCCTCGTAGTCGGGGAGCCTGTCGTCGGCCTCCACCTCACCGTCGGCAGGCAACAAGCCTTCATAGTATTCTACTGCCTCTTCGAGTCTGTTAGCTATGTCCTTGAAGCCATACTTAACGGCCTCAAGGGCTGCCTTCTGAACTGTTTTTATCGAGATGCTGTCCTTCACCATCGTTAGTGCGTCCTGTACGACGTGCTGCCCCTCATCGAGAACCAGTACGATGTTCTCCCTGCCAGCCCTCCACTTGGCTAGAAGCCACCCTATCAGGCCTAGCTGCCTGTGGGTGGCTACCAGTGCCGTGGAGGCTGAGAGGGAGAGTAGCTGTATCTCGTAGGGGCAACTCATAGTCTTCCTCCCAGCATCCTTCAGCTCCGACACCGATGTAGCCTTTACAGCCTTTGGCCTTCCGGGGTAGTATGGACATCTTTCCGCCTGCCTTGTAGCCCTACAGGCTTGGTTGAACCTCCTCTGGTCCACCCTGCTGATTACCTCGTGGAGGCATAGAAGCCTCCTGCCGTAGACCGGTATCGCACCGGTCTCTGTGGAGACTTGCCTCACCTGTGAAGCAGTCCTAGTAAGCCAGAGTATCCTTAGTCTCTTCTCTGAAGCATATGCCTTTACCGCTGCCCAGACAGCCGCCGTCTTCCCCAGACCCGTAGGGGCCTCAACCACTACATGCCTGTCAGCCTTCAAGGACTCGTAGGCTGTATTTGCTAGGTCGGCTTGGTACGGTCGCGTCGTCGAGTGTCTGAAGTGTTTTCTTACATTGTCTGTTAGTTCTGCTTCTTCTCTTAGGTCTATTGTTTTCACCCTCCCCTGCCGCATATTAGGGCGGCATATGGGGGTGCCACCATGTCGCCCACAGCCGACCATGTGTAGCATTTGTCGCAGAGTCCGTTGATTTTAGAGCTTACACGTCTACCACACATTTCGCATTTAAAAATCAACCGTCGTTCGACCGTAACCAAGTCACCTATTTTTACATTCTTCAGAGGGAAGACAATGCAGGGGCTACTGTATCTGCCGACCCCTGTCACCGGGAACTGTGACCTCAGCTCTTTTATGTAGAACACGACCTCCTCCGCGTTGCCTCTGTCCACTAGTGAAAGAGGTAGCTCAACCCGTCCGTATCCATTTCTAGGGCCTTGCTTCACCGGAAGTCTGACTGTTGATTTCATGGTTTTTCACCTATGACGGCATATTCTCGTTGGAGGTGGCTGGTGTCCTCTCCGCGGGTCCTCCTTACCTTAGCGTAGGGGCTCTCATACTCCAGTAGGAATTCTCTGACTGCTATGTTTTTGAAGCCGACATACTTCATGTGACCTTCCGTTATAGTCGTCAAGGGTGGGAGTTTTCCTTTGGATGTCTTGGTGTTCTTTAGATTGACGACTGCTTTACCTCCTTGGTCAAGCATCATGTACGTCGAGGCTATTACCTGAAGCAACGCTATCGTGAAGTGTCCGTTGGCGAACGTTGATATATCGCCCCACCCACCTCCCCTGTACGTCTGTCTGAAGGGCAGACCGTATCTTTTGTCAGCCTTGTTTACCCGTCCATATGGTGGTGACGTGATTACGATGTCCACGGACCTCCTACCAACCTTCTCGTAGAGACAGGCAGCGTTGGTTGTGTATACTTCGACCTTTGTTGGAAGCCCTAACGTGGATATTATGTTCTCGCATATTGTTTTCGCTGTTTCTGCGTATTGGGACACTATGTCGTTCAACACCACTTTTCTTGGCGGTTTTATCAGCAGTCCTGGTATCACCGTTCCCCCGACCCCACACATGGGGTCAAGGACGGTATCGTCTGATTCAACATGTCTCCAGAGTATTGCCGACAGGTATGGATTCATCTTGGCTGGGTGGTTGAAAAACTCTGTTGCTACGTCGCCAACCAGCCAACTATACATTGTCTTGAAGTCAGGCTTCGGCAGTGTTGACGGTTGCACCTCGTAGAACTCGACCAGTCTATCGTAGAGTTCGCTGTCTAAGAAGCGTTTTAGGGCCTCGACATCTATTGCCGATGTCATGGAAACTCCTCCGTCGGAACAAAGTTCCCATCTTCGTCGAACCAGTCGTTGTCAATGTCTTTGGGTACGAGGTATCCTAGTACGACAAGCATCCGTACAATGGCACAGATCACGGCAGATGCAACGAAATGTTCTGGCGGCATCAAAGGCATTATGATGTTCGTCTGTCCTCACCTCACCCCCAGGGGGATTCCTTCAGGACCTCCCCGGCTCCCCCCGGCCGGGAGGCCCTCCCCTACGCCGTTTCTTCCATCCATTTGGTTCCCACCTCCCAGCCCCTTTTCCGGCTGACGGCGGCCGCCTACTAGGCTAGCACATCCTACTCAGACATCTCCGACACCCCTCCCTAGTTGAGGGGATTAGGAGGATGCCTTTCAGATGCACCTTACCTAGCTAGCAAGCCGCCCGCCCGAGGGTCAGGGACTGAAGGGATGACCCCGGCCTCCACACGGATTACCCGGCCAGGCCCTCACCCCTCGTCCCAAGCCTGCTCACACAGAGCTTGGGCGCTTCACAGGGGCGTTGGACGCCGGAACCCATGCTGAGGCACCCCGGGCATGGAGCCACACGGCCCCACACCCGGGAGTAAACCCAGGCATGGGACCGTATGGCTTGGAAAAGGGTTGGGGATTTACGTCATCTGCTGTTTTCTCGCCTTTCTGAGCCTTTCTAGGAGAATGCTCCAATCACCAGCCTTTTTGAAAGCAATCGACAGCACTGGTGAGAAGGGGGTTAGGAGTAGGAGGCCTGTGAAGTCCATTGCTCGTCTTTCTGCCACATCCTTAGGTATTGGGATGTTGTTTTTCTTAGCATATATGAACTCCAACGTCTGCTCTAGTATAGCGTAGCCGATAATAGTGTGTCTTAATAGCCTCGGTAGGCCAAGGTACGCTTTGACGAGATTATCGCATGTCGTTGGCACATCGAGGTTTCTAACACTTTCAACAGCCCTCAGCAGGTGTAGTGATGTCCTCAGCATTTTCCACAAGTGTTTTACTGTCCTCTTGAATATATGCGTTTTAGGCCTTTCAGCTAGGAGACAATTTCTGACGAACTCTCTAAAGCTCTCGCCGGTCCACTTATCCCACTTCTCGATGTCGATGTCTGGCGGTACTCCACGGATTGTCATTTTTTCCACATCCACTCTATTGTATAACCTGTAGAAGGATAGTGTCTGTAGCAGCGTCGCCAACCCTACGGAGAGCCTTCCAGCCCAGAATGAGTGCCCTCCTTCGAGACCGATGAAAACCACCACACGATTACCATCCTTGGTTGGTACGTCTCTCGTCAGGATGTTGTGCCGTCTATGGAACACCATCTCTGGAACCCTTCCACGGAAAGCTATCGCCAACGGTTCAAGTTCGGGTTCGTTAAACGGTGGGAACGGCCAATCTATTAACCAGTGGAACCAAAGGTAAACGACTCTATATCCGTTCACCTCCTCGACTTCGACGTATACCGCCATCAGGTCTTTGGCTTGCCAGAAGGGCACGTAGACCACGGGCAGGTCGTTGTTCTTTTTGTTGGTTCTCCACAGCATTTCCGACACCTCCGGGGCGGCCCTCGTGGGAGGACCCCCGGCTGGGGCTACCCCAGCCAGGGAAATCCTCCCTAGCTGGGCGCCCCACGAAAAAATAGCCGGGGCGCGGGGATGTGACTCCCCGCGCCGCCCGGAGGTTGGGGTTTAGGCCCGTGATCTACGTATCCACCCACATCTACATGTCTGATGGTCTTTCGTCTTCGCGACTCCGGTATTCGACAGGTTTAAAGCATATGTCGCAGAACTTGTGGTCGCCGAACTCTATTGTCGGGTTACATCGATGCTTGTCCATGGTCTCTTGAGTAGTGGTAGCTGAAATGTTTGGCGTTCTCAGCGAGGAACCCGCAAGAACAGACTAAGTATTCCTGCGCAGTCCTTAGTGTTTCTACTGGTTTCCCGTTAACGTCCTCGATTATCTTCTCGTTCGGCTTGTTGGCTATTTCCGGATGCTTCTGGGCAAAGTGTGTTACAACGTCGTATAGGTTTTCGTAGAACTCGTCGCAGGCGGGGCAGGGCCAAGTCCCGCTTAGCTGTGTGAACAGTATGCTTCCCGCGTTCTCGCCGTAGCTGAACCAGACCCCGTTCGGCGGGGCCCTGGCCTTCACACGCCCGAAACGGGGCCCGGAGAACCGTAGAATCCTCAGGTAGTCCTTGAAGCAGTTGCCGCATAAGAGCTTTGGCTGTATCTGGTTTGTTAGCGGGTCTAGTATCGGTGTCTTATTTTGAGCTTCATGGGCTTTGCAGATGTCGCATGCTGGTCTTGCTGTGACGGGTGGTGTGGGGGCTTGTTGTTGTGTTGTCTGTGCGGGTCTTTCTTCTGGCCCACACTTTGTTTCAGCGAACTTGTCAGCCTCTGACAGTGAAGCCGACCTACCGCATTTCTGGCAGGTTAGCCTGCCGTCAGCTTCGGTGACTACATGCTCTCCCAACGGAAACGCTATTGGCTCCGTCGCAGGTTTGCCGGGCCGGGTTAGGCGTGGGGGGTTTGGAGGTTAATGTGAGTGTGAACCTGCCCGGCCTTTCGGCTCTTCCTCTCTCTGCTCTTCTGCTACTATGGGCTCTTCCTCCTCGGGTCCCTCTTCTTCAAGCTTCAAAGATTCCTTCGTCTCTTCTGTTCCCTCGTCTTCGGTAGGTTTTGGCGGTGTTTCGGTGTGTTTTGGAGTTTCTGTGGCGGGGGCTGTCGTCTTAACCGCCCCTACTTCTTCAAGTTCCTCCGACTCCTCTTCTAGTTTAAGCGGCCCCTCAACCGCTACTGCTACAGGTTTAGGTTTTTGTGGCTTAACTAACTCGACTGGTGGTGGCGGCGGAGGTCTGCCCGGGGCGGGCCTGTAAGCATCCTGTCTTCCTATCTGCGGGACTACCTCCCTAGGGGTTGCCACACCCCTATAGGCGCCTCCACGGCCTTCAGCCTTATCGGTTTTAGTGGCCTTGGTTTGAACCGTACCGTCGTAAGCTTCGACCGATGGTAGATGAATGTTGAATTCGTCTTTCCTACGGTCATCACGCCTTTCCGCGTGTACCTGTACCTCATCTGCTCAAGGAAGTCTGGTAGGGCTTGAGAGCCTATCACTACCAGACCTCCTACGTCTCTAGCGAGGTGCCATGGTATCTGGATGGAGTCGGGACAGATGAGGACTACGCCTGTCCCGAAAGCCCTCAACTCGTTGACTATCCTCTCACCTATCGATGGTGGCTCACTGTACTTCCTCCCACGCACATAGTTTTGCGCCTCCTCAGCTATCAGAACCTCTACGAGTTCGTTGCCGGGTCCACCCTTCAAAGCCTCATAGTACTTCTTGGAGAGTATTGTCAGGCTGTACAATGTCTTCAGGTAGTTGGAACCGGTTGATGAGAGGTCGTAGATGGTTACGGCGGGGTTTCCGTATACGTTTTCATCAGGCCTTTCCTCGTCTATCTGAAGCCAGTAGAGCCGCCTCAATAGGGCGGCCGCCATGTTTGCCTCCGCTAGCCGTCTTTCTGATAGCGCTGTCTGCATAAACCGCTCCACCTTTTCTACTACATCCCTTGTCGTCGGCGTTCCTTTCTCGCTGTAGAGCTTCGCCAGCTCCTTCAGCAACAGTGTGGCCGATGCCGATGAAACGTCAGCTATGTCCCTAGTGACCTCTCTGAGGAGTTCCACGGCTACCGCGGCTTTTTCAGCCGGGTTTCTTCCGCCGACATCCCAGACGTTGATTTTGCGGATCATCGTAGCGCCCTTAACGTAGCTTACGTACTCGCCTCTCTGGGCGGGTCTAAACGGGCCTTCAACACCCATTAATGGGGAAACGTTCGGCCGACATGCTTATTTCAACACCCTTCGATGGGAAACGTAGAGATGTCCGACCGGTTGTTTAACCGGTCTGGGTCGGCCAAGATGGAAAGCCCGGAACCCGCTTTCCAGTCCAGTATAGTCACCTTTATGCCTCTCTTTACTGCCATATCTATGACCTTTTTGGCTATCGTCGTCTTCCCAGAACCAGTAGGGCCGAGAAGCAGCAGATGCCGCTGTACATCCTTGAACGGAATAATCCCGAGAATTCTCCTAGACTTTATCGCTATGTTTACTGCTATAGCCGCAATTACGATCATTGTAGCTATCTGCATATACCGTGTTATCGTCTGCGTTACGTTCTTGATAGTTTCCTGTATTGAGGCTGCTGGCCCGGCGGATTTTCCTCTATTGAAGTATGTCTCTGAGACGTAGATGTTTGCCGCCATGATGTAGATGAAGAATCCGATGATCACCGCCAGCGTACCCAACGTTCTAGCCATCAAGCCTAAGTATCACCTCCATCAGTTTTTCTAGGCTTATGTCTGGGTTCAAGTGTTCTAAGTAGTTTTGCCCGTCGGGAATCTTGTAGACGAAGACGCCGTAGTGATAGTCGCTGAAGAATAACACGTTTTTGTATTTGAAGGTCCCCGTGTAGTTTCTGATTTTCTGCCTGAGTTCTTCAACGCTTTCCACCTCTGTCCAATTCCTGAACTCGTCTTCCTTATCTAAGGCAGTCAAGTCACCTTCATAGAAGTCAACGCTACCATTGATCCACTCGTTGAACTTTAGGACGTCCTCTATTGTCTTCTTGACCTCATCCATGTCTCCTTCGCCTCCCCTGTGCAGGAGAGGATTATCGGGCATCCTTGGTCTTCTATGGATCCCCAACCCTTCTTGACGGGCAGTGTGTCCCTCATGGGACGTCCCAAGTTGGGTGAGCCGGGACCAGCTCCTCCCGTTGCCCCGGGAGCAGGGTCCTGAGAGGGCTTCTCGGACATCCCCCCTCATGTAGGCGAGGGGGCGGCCTTGTTTCAGGCCGGAAACAAAGCCCTCCCAAGAAACCATTAGAAGGGTTGAGGCTGCTGAAGACGTTAGTGAATTGTCTTCGACCGTCATCGAAACAGAGTGAACTTCTATGACATCCTCGTTCCCGGAGTCCGGTCCGGCAACCATTATTCACGCGGAGGACCCTCCAGCAATGAACATGGTTGTTGGACTTCTCCGGGCATCCGCCCTGTTGGGGCCCGTCTCCGTCCCCCCACATGGGTGGCGGAGGACCCTCCAGCCACGGAGGTGTCCGCGGAGGACCCTCCAGCAGGACACCGGGACGGTTCCATGTGGGGCAGAGACGCCACGGGGGCGGAGGACCCTCCAGCACCCCGCTGGTCGTGATAGCACGCCAAGCCCCATGCGCCAAACCCCTCTCCCCAACCGTCCCATAAATAAATGTGGGACGGGAGCCGATGAAGGCTCGGAAGGGGAAGGAAAAAAAGAGAGAGGGGGTTTGGGTGGGCGTCAACGGGCATTGACGTGTTTGAGGACTGATTCCGATGTGTTTGGATCGTAGGCCATGATCCCCTTCCCAATCCAAATGATTGGGAAGTAGGGTAGCCGTGGGTCCCGCAATTCAATTACGCCGTCGTTGTTGATCACCTGTATGTTTTCATGTTTGTCAGCTAGCTCTTTGAAGATTTTGTAGACCTCCACAGGCACCGGTACAGTTTTGGACTTTTTGAAAAACATTTTCTAGCTCCGGGAGGCCTTTCCGCCCTTCTCCGACAGGAGGATAAACCTCCCGCCGGATACAGACGGGAGGTCCTCCTATCGGAAAAAAGGGGGTTGGGTTCTCCACCCAGACAACCAGCCCTAGAAGAGCTGGTTATCCAAGTGGACAACATACTCGAAGAACTCTAGGGATGGCTTCTCCTCCGGAAACCTCCGGGGAGAAAACCGCTCTCTGATGAGTTCTTCGAGTTCTTTGGGGCCTCTTCTTGGCATTCCTCTTCGCCCTCACCCCACCTATCCCGGGGGACGGTTCCCGCCAACGGCGGCCGCCCCCCAGGCATTTTTCAGAGGGCTCCGCCGTTTTTCAGGCGGGAGAATCGCCCCCACAGAAAAAAAGGTGGGGAGTTTGAAGGGGCTGTCGTCGGTATTCGTCGGGTGTCGCCGTTCCCGCCACTCCTAGACGAAGCCTAGGAGAAGCGGGACAATCACATGTATTGTCAGTAGGGCTAGGGCCCCGCCTATTGCGAGGCGGAACCCTAGGAACTCCTGCCTGAGACCCAACCCAAGCAGGAGTCCGATCACAATCATACCGACTCCCAGAATGTTTATGATGGGAGTCAGTATGATTGTGATCCCCACGATAACTTCTCGAATGGCAGCAGCAATGGAGTTTCCGATTCCACCGCCGTCTAGAGCGAAGACCGTTGATGAGAAGGCCGTTGCTGTCAACGCCAACACTAGCAGGGTTCCCAACAACACATTTCTACTCATGCCTCTTTTCATTTTCTTATGTTGCCAACCGCCGGGCAGCAGCGGCAGCATGCCCCCTCCCACGGCGTCAATTTCCGGAGCCCATCCCGGAGCCTTTTCCCGGCATCTTGAGGGGGCATAGAATGTTAAGCCCCCCGCCCCTTTTACGGGGCTGACGCCTTGGAAACGGCTCCTTGGAGGGCATGGGGACGGTGGGAGGGGGGCTACCTTTCCAGCAGCCCCTCTTCCCCTCGCTCCGGGCCTATAGCCGCACTTTGTCCCTCTTTTTCATGGAGACCTGGCGGCGGCGTCAGCCCGGCGTGGCGTATGCCAGGCCTTTAGGAGCTACCGCCGGTCCTTTATATAGTGGCCGACGTCGGCCACCTTGTTGAGGGGTTCTAGTTGTTTGAAACGTGGTCATCCCGGGGACTGTTAGGTCCCACGGTCACCCCCTCGATCACCTCCGGCTTGGGTGGAGTAGCCCCTTCTTGGGTGGGGGGCCACCCCCTGCATACCCCCTGACCACCCCCCTGCTGAACCCGGATGTACCCCTGCCCAGCCTGAGAGGTGCTGAGGTCAACCCCTGGGATACCCCCTCGGATACCCCGGGTACCCCCTTTCACCCCCATGGCACCCCCGGGCATCCCCTAGGATGCACCTAGGGTACCCTCTTCAACCCCTACTCAAGCCCGGTAGTGGATCGGGGAAGGGTATTGGGTACCCTCACCTCACCCCACCGAGCCCGGGTTGAGGTGGGGGGTTGCCTGCCGCCGGAGGCGTGAACCGGCGTTAGCCCCGCAGGCGTTCCTATGCATCCCAACCGGACATTCAGGCATCCTTTCACAGGGCGTTTAAGCCCTCTGGGACGCCGTTGAGCCGCCCACGCCACCTGGGCGACCCCCGTCAGGCACTCAGCGCCGTCCTCCGGTTCGTCCGGCTGGAGGGCAGTATTCCGCTGCCTCGGCGGACCCACCACGCTTTATAAGCGGGATAAGCCCGCCTAGACCATTCTACAAAACACTTCCCTATAAGTAATGCCCACACTTACGTGAGTGCGTATCCGGAAAAGGAAGACTTATAAGATACATAGTGTACTAGGAGTAACAGCCTTTAAGAAAATCCTTCACATCCGTGTACGCACTCACGTATGTGCGTATCTGGAAAAGCAAGACTTATAGGACTCCTAGTATACTAGGAGTAACAGTGTTTAAAAAATCATTAACACCTGTGCACGCACTCACGTGAGTGCGTATCTGCCGCGACCCTTCCAGGGAGGCACATACTCACGTGAGTGTGGGCATTCTTTATAGGGGAGTGTTTCAGAAGTTCCTTCCGACGAAGCCATGAACGTGAAAAACCTGAAGAAGGTCGGGCAACTGGCCGTGACGGCAGCCGCAATAGCCCTGGGGTCACCGGCTGCGCGTGCAGACGTGCAGGCGTTGGGAAGCCAACTGGCTCAGTCAGTTCAAGGCTTCCAGATACTGCTGGTAACCATAGCGGTGGCGTTGCTGGGTGCAGGCATAGCTCTGAGGTTCCTACCGACGGGTAGCCACAGGACGAAGGAGGCGGCAGGTAGCCTGATAGACAACGCCCTGATAATGGCGGGGCTCATAGCCCTAGGGATCTACCTGCTCGTCTTCGTCTCCCAGTGGGCTATAACGCTGACCGGGCAGGGTGAACCCATCCAGGCCGGCGGTGCTTGGACCCCCGGGTGAGGTGGTTGACCGTGGCCAGTAACCCCCACCTATTTTTTCATTATATAATGAAGGTGGTTATAGATGATAGTATGTGAATACCCCGGTGCCGGCGCAACATTCGGTTTGGCGTGGGCGCTCACATGCATAGGTTATGCGGCCGGGTTGGCGCTTAACAGGATCCCTTCACCTGGCGGAAGCAGTAGCCAATGGGGTGGCTACCTCATGAGCTATAGCCTCGCATGCGCAGGTATTTTAGCGATTTTAGGTTCTGCCTCCGCCATAACCAGTTTAATTAGGACAGTGCAGGGGTCGATTCCGGCAGCCGCGCAAGCTTGTGAAAGCCTACCCGACCTATACATGAGCCTGGGTATGAAGGCATTCACTTTGTTAGGCATAATGACAGGTATAGGGATGGGTACAGCCCTCATACCCATAATTGGACCCGCCATAGCAAACATATTCTCCGTCGTCGCTACAGTTCCCGGCCTAGCGCTATCAGTTACGTTGATAACTGCTTTCACATTAATGGTGTTCATAACCATATTCGGCAGCTTGGCGGTGGCGTTGGCACCCTTAGGCATAGCGTTGCTCGCCGTTCCAGGCGGTAAGATGAAAGGCATAGGGTCTTGGCTGGTTGCGGCAGCAATAGTTTTCGCAACTGTGGGTCCCTACATACCGGCCTTCGGTCTTCTCGCATGCGGGGCCGGGGACATGAATGCATGCGATCTTACGGAACTCACTACGCCGTTATCGGAGGGGTTGTTTGGAGACGTCTTTAGTCTCATAGGCTGGCTGTTCAACCCGCAAAATAACATGATAATGATGATGTGGAGGTTCGCGCTCGGCAGCCTTGCTGGCTGGGGCATCTTGATGGCAGCATCAGCAGCTCTAAGCAAGGGTATGGGCGGTGTTGCCGCAAGCCTAGGCTTCGGGTGATGGTTATGGAAGGGGTTGCTGAGCTGGCTTTTGGGATCGCCGCACTCGTCTACGCGGCCGGTCTAGCCCTCTTCAGGTTGCCCCTATTACCGGTTAGGAGGTGGGGGTGGACTTTGATGATGCATTCGTGGAGCGGTGTGGCTGTGTTAACGGTGTTAGGCTCCTTCGCCTTGTTGAAGGGGGTTATGGCTAACTATGTTTCCGGCCTCGGATACGGCTGGGCACTAACAGCTACTTTCGATGACGCCATACAGTCCGCCATAATGGCCAGAGATATGGCATTCGCATGGGTTGACACTGTAAACACCATGGCTGTGGCGCTCGGTTCTTTGATGGCTATCATAATGCTTGCTCTACTACCCACTTGGATAACCGGGGTGGGTGTCCTATTGTCCGCCATAGCGAGCTTCATAATAAGCGGGGTCTTCGGCACGCTTATCTTCATGCAGAAGGTGTTGGCCGGCGTCATTCTCTTCATGGAGGGAGTGGTGGCATTCGTCGGCCTAATGAAGGTGCTCGCGCCGGCAATGTTTACCGTTGGGTTAGTAGCTTTCATGATACCCTTCGCCAGGAGGCTTGGCAAGACCTTCATGGTTATGGGTGCGGTCTTCACAATAGCTCTCCCAGTAGCCATAGTGGCTGCCGCCCCTCCACCGGGCTTCGCCGAAAAGAGGATTATGGAGACCGCTGACATGCAGGCGTTAGGAATAGCCTCTAAGGCGGTCGCAGACCTTCAGGGAGGTGTCAGGTACACAGCATATGATAGGGAGAATGACACTATCTGGTATCCGTTCCTCCTAGCTGAGCCGCTGAAAACCCCTGAAGTGGACAGGGATAAGGTCTGTGGAAAGATACCTCGGGGGGCGAACTACACATGTGAACAGCTCATAGCGATTGTTGAGGAGATATTGAAGACCCCGGAGAAGGCGATATTCGACACGGGCGGCGGAGGCTACTACAACGCATACGACGAGGGCTACAGGACGACTTTGATGAACGCGACCTATGATAGGAAGGTGTGGTTCCTCAACATGTGGGTCACCCTCCACGATAAGGGGCCGAAGAATGTCACCGCCTACGAGATACCGAGCCGCCCCGACCCACAAGCCATGGAATGCGTTATGGGTGGGGGCTGGTATGACCCCGGCACATGGACCACTGGACATGGTGGAGGTCTTGCATCTAGCTGTGAGAACGCATACCTCATGTGGAAGACTAGGTGGGAGAACTTCTGGAGGTCCACCAACCTATACAATGAGACGAGCGAGTGGATGGTTGCGGAGAACCGTAACAGCACCTTCGTCTGGTTCACAGAGCAGCCCTGGGGGACCCCGAAGGAGGACTTGAACAAGTACAACGTCACGGTTGAGAAAAAACGGGAGGGGCATTGGGAGGAGCAGGAAGAGTTCCCATGCGAGACAGACGGCGATTCTTCGACAACTGAGACATGCACTAGGACCCGCTATGTTACGTCGGCCTATTACTACGGCAACAAAAGCGTTTACTTTGTCTACCTCAACATGTCTGACTGGCAGGTCTGCTGGGATACCGACACAACCAATATGGGACATGGGGGCCCGGGGCAGATATGTGTTACAAGAAAAGGCTCCCCCGACTGGAGCTACAGGGTTTATGACTTCCACGGACCCATAAACAAGTACCAACCAAACCAGATCGACATCAGGAACGAGACGTTCCGCCACAACGCGTCCATAGGAGGGTATGAATGCAGGGTTTATTGGACTGAGGGCGTCTTCGACTCCCACTTTGAGGAGATAAAGAAGGCGGGCCTGATCGACGATTACGGGCCATACACGTTAGAGCAGAGCATTCAATCAGTTGATAGAAACGAGCCGCTTGTCCTCGACGCACCAACGGAGGAGAAAAAAGTCGTCGTTGAGGTGGAGGTCTACTGTGAGGCGTGGAGCTACGCCGGCTACCCGATACTGCCAGAGACCTTACTCTATGAGTTCAGGGTTGACTTCGAAGCGTCCGAGAGCATGCCCTACCTGCCCAGGGTCGATTGGAGCAAGTTCGACGACGACGAGAAGTATCAGAGAGAGCTGGCTGCCGGGAAATACGTCCCTGACAGGATAACCATAGGCGGGGCCTCGTACGGCGTTGAGAACATGAGGCAGGAGTGGGGCAGGTATCAGAACTTCAGGCCCGGGCTTTACAGGGACGGGCCGTCGCAGGAGGCTAGCAGGAGGATAAACGCCAAGCTCCTGGAGTATAAGGAAGAGAGCTGGGAGACAAACGCCACAAT
>Ga0079998_113252_pt1 | contig 24289 bp, 26 predicted proteins | sample PerSpoBPS_BMetaG_FD_69201 | JGI IMG/M metagenome (GOLD analysis project Ga0079998, IMG submission 69201) | Thermal spring microbial communities from Yellowstone National Park, Wyoming, USA - Perpetual Spouter B (PS_B) MetaG (SPADES assembly)... | ecosystem: Environmental > Aquatic > Thermal... | reverse complement strand
GGCTACAGCCTGGCGGTGCCGCCGGGGCCCATGAACGCGTTGATAGCGGCGTGGTCTCTGAGGAGCTTCCGCCACGGATTCGCCGTGGGTGCGGGCGCCATGTCGGCGGACTTCCTCCTCATGCTCATCCGGAGGGATAATGTGGACAAAGGATGGGGGAAAAAGAGGCTTATCCGCCTGCAGGTACATCCCTAGGAATTCGCTCACAGGTTTAATTACTCCTGTGAGGAAAAACTGCAGGGAAGTACCTGAAGGTGTTGGCTCCTCAGACCTTTTCGCCACACAGCGGGACGACCTCCGCTACCACCTCCACGTGGTACATCCTGGCAGGTATTCCTGTGGGTCTGTATCTGCGGTCTTAACCTGTAGAGAGAAGGCTTAAATAGCGAAGCAAAAAGAAGAGACATGGATAAGATCGCGACTGTTATGGCGTTTGATTATGGAGTTGAACAAAATTAAACAACGTCTAGAGCTTGCGCTGAGGCCTGTTGAGAAGCCGCCGACCTTGGAGGAAGTGCTTGAGCAAGTTTCTAGGCGCGGCGTACTGCGGGGGCCTGTGGACTGGGTCTTCCCGGCGTGGATCATCTATGTCGAATACGCGACGCAGAGAATCGCCGAGACGTTTCAGCTCTCGGAGGAAGAAAGGAGCCAGCTCCTTGACTTCAGAGACGCGATGAAGCGGCTTCTGCGGGAGGCGTGGATGCAGGCGAAGGAGAAGCTGACAGCGCTCTACATAGCCATTGAAGAGGGCAAATACAGGATAGAAGGGAAGAGGTTATATGCGCAGGATGTCAATTCCTCCAAATCTGTATGGATAAAAACAGATAGAACGTGTATATACATTACTGGCGTTGGCGATGAGGCGCACTTCCCGGACATTTTGAAGCTCCCTAGTCATACGTATAAGCTGATACAGCTGGGATGGAGAGCTAGCGATGAGTCGGAAATGAGCCTAAGACCCTCTATGGGTACCGCGCAACCATGGCAGTTGTTCGCATGGGCATCAGTAAGATTTGGAAGAGTTTGGATACGTATTGATGCAATAAACCTAACACGCGACGGCGCAACCATAAATATCTTAGTTAGGGCTAGCGACTGGGAGAAGCCGCCCAAAAAGGAAGAGGCAATTAAAAGAGTTGTAGAATATTTCAAACATGGTGAATGGCTACCATTATTGGCAATGTGGTTAGGAGATGGCATAAGTACACGATATAACGTTATCCGCGGCGCATATCACATAATATTATCGACCAAGGAGCCTGAAAAAGTGGGGAAGCCTTGCGGCAGATATCAGGCTCTGCTTATCACGGGAAAAGACGCATATATTAAGCTGGCAAATTCAGCGGGCAAATATGGCGTACTGTTAAATGTTCTGCAACCTCATAAATGGATTGATTTAAAACTTGCCGATGACAACTTCAGAACAGAGTTTAAGTTGAGGCAGAATGGGGCGCCAGCTGATGTTGCAAAGTCTCTTCCGGACAGCTTGGTGAAGCTTGGAGACTTGGAGATGAGAATTCACGTGGTATATGGGAGAGGGAGCGCGTCGCTAACGCTTAGATACACGGCAAAAACATACGATGAAGCTGTGGAAGTTGCCGGTAAACTCGAAAAGATGGGGCTCAGGCCTAACATAATCCGTGGAGGGCCGTACTACGTTGTTTACATTGCCACGCTGGACGTGCTGCGACTAGCTACGGAAAACGAATCAATAAGGAAAAAGATAGCGGACTATCTCGCCTTTAAGGCGAAATATGGAACCGAGAAACAGAGGTTTTTTGCGACGGGATTCTTGAAGAAATACCCCATTTTTGCAAATCCTGGCCTTCCTGTGATGTCGATTTTACCTGCCTTGACCTCGACCGCGTAGGTGTTTCCGTCTCCGTCAACGGCCAGTATATCGACTTCGCCTACCTCCACGCCGTTTCGGTATATCCGATGCCGTGACGCCTTCGGAAACAGCCCAAGGGCTGGGAGCAGGTCTAATATGTAGCGCTCAAATCGAGCACCCATGAGGTTTTATGGGCGTTGTGTTTTAACTCTAACGCAAATCGCCCAGCGCATCTTAGGTCTTGCCCCCGGGGCGGGGTCAGCCCTGTGGGGAGGCGTGTCTGGTTTTTAGCTTTTCGTTGATCTCTTCTAGCGCCTTTGCCAGCGCCTCGACGAGGTTCGTATTCCGTAGCCTGACCAGCCTAGCGCGTCCTATACGCCTCTCCTCTACTATTCCGTATCTAGAGAGGAACTTGAGATGGGCCACGAGCTGGCTGTAGTTGGTCTCCAGTCTCTTCGCGAGCTCTGTGGCGTTTACCTCGCCGGTCTTCCACAGAGCCAGTATTATGCGTATCCGAAGCGGCGCGCCGAGCACCTCCTCCACAGTCATCTAAGCTCCTCTTTAATCATCCTAGTGAGGAGCGATTCAAGGGTCTCTAGAGGTTCTGTTCCTATGGATATTAATGTGGTGCGTCCCCGAACTCCTTCGCCTTTTTTGTTTTGCCGGGTCTCTATAATGCCTCTATCTCTTAAATCGTTTAGATACGTCCATAGCTGGCTGTGTACTCTTGGCTTTTCGCCATATTCTTCGCATGTGATTTTGTAAGTTTCCTCGGCGTCTCCAAAGGTCACGTACGATGTATGTGAAGTCTTGAGAGTCCTCACGATGGCCAGCAGGAACAGTTTCTCATGTAGTGGTAGACCTGTAAGCACCTCTTCAGAAACGCCAAATAGGACCTCCTTTGACGACCTCCTAACGTCCTCCGGCGTTATCTGTCTCCTGCCGTTTTGTTGCGCCACGTAGGCGGCTCTGTAGAGGATGTCTATGGCAAGCCTCGCATCGCCTTTACTCGTGTCCAGCGGGTTTTGCGCGCCTGTGATATCGGCGATCATCTGAAGCACGTCCTCGCTGTGGGAACCCTCTGCAAGACCTGCCTTTGCCCTGTCGAGAAGTATGTCGAAGATCTGGTCTTTGGTGTAGGGGGTAAACCGCACGACGGATTTACCCATTATCCCCCTAGTGGAGGGGTCTAGGTTGTTGAGAACCGTATCGCTGTGTCCCACAATGGCTAGGGCGATTCTGAACGCGCCGAGTTTGTCCGTCTCCTGACCTAGTCTGATAAAGGTGGAAAGTATATCCGGCGTGAAGTTGAACGCGTCGTCCAGAACCAGAAAGACGTGGAGATCCCTCTCGCGTAGGTGCTCAACTAAGAGGGCTAGGAACTCGTCTCTGCTTAGGCCTCGTTTTGGAAACGGGATATTTAACGACCTGGCGATTTCCCCTATAATTGCCGTGAAGTTTCTATAGAGAAAGCCGTTTATGTATACAAAGCGGGCCTTGGACTCGTTCTGCCGCAACTCCCACAGCTTACGTAGCGTTACGGTCTTGCCGGTGCCAGGCCTGCCGAGAAGGGTTACCCTAGGGTAGTGGTGTCCTGGGTTCCGCAACCAGCTACTTAATATCATGTCGAGTTGTTGTAGCTGTTGCTCTCTATGTGGAAGCCTAGGCGGCACATAACTGGGCGAAAACACGGCCTCATCAATGATGATAGCCATGTGTAGACGGACAAAGCTGATATAAATACTTTCAGTCTACATAAAATAGTAAGTGTAGTAGTAGATCAAAAGTATCACTTAACCCATGCGAATGAAATAGAGCGACCCCACCTTAACGACGTGACAACCAACACAACTAGGTTCTTTATTATCAACATGGTCAAAGACTTCAAACTTCTTTATTAGTGCCTTGAAGTATTTCATGGAATTACATGCTTCAAAGTAATTAATGTATGTATAAACATATATTACACCAGTCGCAACAGCCTCACAGCGTACCCCATCGTCAAAGTAATATATGCAGTCGCAGAGGTCTCTTGTGATTGTTTTTTCTTTTTTAGGTATGGTTTTTATTAAAATATACTTACGAATCACAATAGGTTTTTGATATCTAGCGAGTTTATTCCCAGAGATTTGCTTAGCCTTTCTATAACATGCGGGTTATGTCTTGCTAGGGCGGAAAGGACATACATAAGCTCGGCTCTTACCAGAGACTGAGAGACGTGCAGATTTTGGGCTAGGTATTCTATTAAGGTCTCCCGCCGTCTCCTTGTCTCTTTGGTCCTCGCCAGAAGCAGAAGCCTCTGCGGGAAGCCGTATTTGATAAAAGGAGGTAGCCTGGGTTTGTTCTTTACCTGAGATACACCTCCCAGAGCCAGCTCAAGGGCATACGGCAGAAGTTCCCATTCCTGTGTGCGTTTAATCCTGCCTATAAACATATCGGCTTTACTAAGCCTATCATATGCCACCGACATGAGCTCCAGTTCCTTATATACCACCGGTATGCTTTCAAGAGCCCACACGAAGTACTGCTCCCAGTCAAACGATGGGTTGAAAGAAACTGCACGAGCTTCGTCGAACCACCGCGCCTTGTAGACGCGGTCGAGGATTTCAAACATAGACAGCTGGGGGTTCCGCTCGCCGATTCTTTTAATGTCGTCGACTGTTAATACCCTTCTCCCGCCTGAGAGGTACATCTGCAGGTCGTTTATAGCCGCCCTCAAATCGCCGAGAGAAGATCTGGCGATGCTCCTCAAAGCCTCCTCCTCGCATTTGGCCCCCTCGCCTGTGCATACCCTCTTAAGCACCTCGACGACTTCATCCTCCGAAAGTTTCTTTAAATTAACCACAAGCGACAGATCCCTAAGAGGTCTGAACTTCGGGTCGTAGGGATTATTCGCAGTCATCACTATGGGCACCTTCGCAGTTTCAATAATTTCAATAATGGCCTCAAGCCCTCCCAAGTCCTCCTTCACGTGGAGCCCATCAACTTCATCGAAGAGAACGAGCTTGCCGCCGTAGCCGAAGAGCGAAGACTCCCTCAATCCTCTTCCCACAACTTGTTTTATCCTCTCTGCGGTCCGCATGTCGCTTGCGTTTAATTCGATGAGTTCGTAGTTTATCTCTCTGGCCAACGCGTGAACTATGGTGGTTTTTCCAACACCGGGAGGACCTGCCAGTAGGACCGCCTTGGCTTCAGATATCTCCTTGTTTCTCTTTTTACCCCACCGTGCGCAGAACTCCCTAGGCGCCTTATACCTCGTACATATCCAAGACGCCAATGTGTACTTAGCCTCCTCTTGGTCCACTACCTCTGCAAAGGACTTGGGGCGGTACTTCTCTATCCAGGGAAGAGCCATCACTTCTTCTTAGGCGGAGGCGCGGTTGGCCTCGCCTTTTTGCCGATGGCGCCGAGCCTTGCAAGAAGGTAGGCCAGTTGTATCTCCTCATCGGCGCCCTGCGTAAGCCTGTAGTCCACATCTGCCAGCAACTCGGCGACCTCGGCCTTTACCTCGTCGTCAAGCGACATACGGATCAACTCCCTCTGAAACGCCCTGATGAAGTCGACGCCCGCCACGCCCTTTATATACATAAGCTCCCTCAGCTTCTCACGCGCCTTTAGATAGTCGCCGTTAAGCGCCAAGTTGAACAGCTCCACTATATCCGAAGGCCTCACGGCAGTAGCGGCGGCGGCGACCGCGTTGCCGTCGACAACTTTATTAGTCGCGGCGGCTATCTGTAACAGATTTATGGCCCTCCGCATGTCGCCCTCGGAAAGTTCATAGATAACATCAACGGCGTCTTCTTTAAGGGTGATCCCCTCCCTCTCCGCTATATGCCTCAGCCTCTCCGCCATCAAGTGCCGTGGCAGAGGGGAGAACCGGAAGACAGCACACCTAGAAATTATAGGGTCGATAATGCGAGAAACGTAGTTTGCTAGTAGTATGAATCTTGTGTTTTGGGCGTATATTTCCATTATGCGCCTCAGCGCTTGTTGGGCGTCGCTGGTCATGTTGTCTGCTTCGTCGAGTATTACGAGTTTGAAGGGGGCTTTGCCCACGGGCGCCGTTCTGGCGAACTCCTTAACACGTTCTCTAATTATGTTTATCCCCCTCTCGTCAGAGGCGTTAAGCTCTAGGGTGTTCTCCCGCCAATACTCCCCATACAGCTCCCTAGCCAACACAAGCGCCACCGTAGTCTTCCCAGTCCCAGGAGGCCCGTAGAAAAGCAGATGCGGCATATTACCCCCCTTAACAAACTCCCTAAGCCTAACCTTAACCTCCTCCAAATCCACCACCTCATCAAACGAACGAGGACGATACTTCTCAAACCAAAATAATTCACTCATATGTAGAATTCCTCCGCCAAATCGGTTTTTATGTATTGACCGCCCTTGAGCAGGACGTAGCCCAGGCGGTTTAGTATCTGGAGTAGCTCGTAGTCGCGTTCAGGCAATTTCTCCGCGTCGTCGACAGACATGGGCAACTTATCTAGGAGTTGGCGTGCCGCCTCTTTTAACACCACAACATCCCTATTTGCCCCCTCGTCGCGCATCACCAAGACAAGCCCTCTTTCCATGGCCTGCCGCAGGGCCTGTCTAGACTTGATGTCGGTCAACGGCATAAACCTCCTGTCTCTAAGCACCTCGATGAACGACTTCGGGCCTTCTTTCTGCTGCGGCCTCGTCTTTTTCAGCTCCCGCACCTCTTCAAGAATTGTGTTGAGAAGTATCTCCAACTCGTCCAGTCTCTCTAGTATTCTCTTAGCATCTTCACAAGACATTCAAACATCACAACGGGTAGGCTTAAAAACTAAGCGTATGTACTACAGCCCCGTACCTCCGGCATCTACGAGATAGAGACAGTACCGAACCCGACATAGAGAACAGTCAAAGAGCTGTATAAGTAAAGCTCTTGCTGACCCCCCTCCCCCCAAACACTAACCCATCAAAAGACTGGGCCTTTCGCAGAAGAGCTCGTCTAAACCACGACACGGCCGCCGCGGCCAACAGAGGCGTTAGGCCGACGAGGCGACGCAGAGGCGTTTTCCGCGCAAAGGAGAGAAGGCTAGACCTAGGCGTGTATCTCCACAACGTCGTTGTCGGACAAAACGTAGTCTCGCCCCACGCGTTTGGGGCGTTGTGGATAGGTTTCTCTTCGCCACACTACAGCGTATTTAAATGTCTCCAGAAGAGACGAGTGTATCTGCGCCGCGACGTCTCCCACCGTGGAACCCGCCTTCATCACAATAGGTTTCTCTATGTACATCTTTGAATGCACTGGTTTTGTAAATACCCTAATCCTTCCGGTGGTCCGTAGAAGATCCTCTAGAAGTTTCCTTTTCTCAATTTTACACTCTCTCAGATCTGTCATGTGATAAACGACGTCGTGCCTCGTCAAAAACCCCAGCACCTCTTTCCTGGGAGTGTATACGTCGCCCATGGAGAAGACGACCACGGTGGGTTTGTACTGCCTCTCTACGTAGAGAGCCTCCTCTACCTCATCTAGAGTTACCGAGCCTCTGATGTGCACCACGGCGTGGTAGATCCCGTATTCATTCAGCAGCTTCTTTACGTCGTTTAAAGTCCCGCCCAATATATGCCCGGATCCAACCACCTGAATCCCGCCGAGGCCCTTCCTTTCAATCTTTACATAGTTCTTAGGTGGATATAGATATACACCCTCGTCCTCGAAAAACTTGAAAATCTTCTCCACAGTCTCTACGTCGGTGTTCCCGCTTACCACCATCACCACGGCGTCTGCGTTTCTCACCGTGGCGAGCGTAATGCTGTTAAGGTCGCTGGACCGGTCCAGGACTAGGCTGGGCGTTTTCACAAGCTGGATATATACGCCGTCTTCCACAAACATAGACGGCGTAGGCTCCACCGTGGAGAAGGGTATGTCGTCGGGCCTCAGCGTGGTGTTTGTCAAGCAACACAACAACGAGGTCTTCCCAGAACTCGGGGGGCCAACCACAGCGACCTGTAAATCGCCCTCCTTCGCGATATATAGGCGGGCGCCGCCGCCGCGCAGACTACGCTCCTTCTCCCGCCTCTCCTGCATTTCTCTCTTTAGCTCAGCCATCCTACGCCTTATGTGCTTAATAAGCTTCTCCGTACCCTTGTGCTTAGGCACCGACGACAAGAACTCCTCCATAGCTCTTATCTTCTCCTCGGGGGTCTTTGCCTCCATGACCTTCAGCCAAGCCGCCTTAGCCTCCGCAGGAAGATTAGCAGGCACAAGAAACAGCCGCCAAGAGATTTTTTAGTTTTCGCGCTACCTGCCAAGGAACTTCCTAATGCGGCCCCGGGTCTCCTCTCTGGTGCCTACCTCAGCCAGCTTGTAGAGATACGGAACGGCGTCGTCCACCACGGCGCCTAGCCAATGCCTTGGTCTGACGAAACCCAGCAGATACGGCGGAGGTTTGAAGAGCTTTTCCAGCTCCAGCTGCCCTATCTGCGAGACGATGCCGAAATGAGATGCCTCTTTGGCGTCGAACTCTCTGCTCAGCATAACCCTCAGATGCCCGTGGCTGAAGAGACGTCTCCCAATGGCGATGGTGTACGGCGGAAACACCCCGAAGTTGACCCCCTGCAACGAGAATTTTATGTTTTCCCTCTGCGCCACGACGTAGTCGACGAAGTACAGAAACTCCACGCCGAATCCATACACGTCCCCCGACACGTGAACCACGACGCGGCCCCCACAACTGATAAACCTCTTCACGAGCCTGTGCACGCTGAATAGGTACTCCAGCACCGCGTCTTTGCTCTGTAGAAAAACAGACAGGTCTAAACCAGCGGAGAATACCGGCCCCTCGTTGGTGATCACCAGGTCCTTGTCGCAATCCACTCCGGAGAGGCGCTCTATTAACTGACGAGAAAACGCGTTTCTCCTCTCCCCTAGGAGCACGACTCTATTGTATTCGCCAAACGTCTCAATTCTTATCACGGTATAGTCTAAAAAAGACATATTAAACTATGCGCCCGCATAGGCCATGTCGGTAGACGTAGAAAAGATTAAACAAGGCATTCCGAACCTGGTGCCATACGCCGGGAAATACGTCGATCCGCCTGAGGGCAACTATGTTAAATACACAGGGCCTGGACAGCTTCAGGTGCCTGACAAGGTCGTGATTGGCTACATTGAGGGTGACGGCATCGGACCCGAGGTGGCATACGCTGCGATAAAGGTGGCAAACGCCGCCGTGGAGAAGGCATACGGCAGGTCGAGGAAGGTGATCTGGTACGAGGTGGTGGTGGGCGAGAAGGCCGAGAAGATATTCGGCAACAGACTCCCCGACCAAAGCGTAGAGGTGTTGAAGAAAGTAAGGGTCTTTCTCAAGGCCCCTCTGGAGACCCCCGTGGGCGGGGGCTTTAGAAGCATCAACGTGACTCTGCGCCAGCTTTTTGACCTATATGCCAACATCAGGCCTGTGAAGTACTTCCCCGGCCTGCCCTCCCCCCTGAAGAGGCCGGAGGTGGTGGATCTGGTCATCTTCAGAGAAAACACGGAGGATGTCTACGCCGGCATCGAGTGGCCGTACAACAGCGCAGAAGCGGCGAAGCTGAGGGAGATTCTAAGGAAGGAGTTCGGCGTCAACATAAGGGACGACGCCGGCATAGGGATAAAGCCGATAAGCAAATTCGGAACACAGAGGATTGCACGCCTAGCGCTTAAATTCGCCGTGGAGAACAAAAGACGTGTCGTGACGGTGATGCATAAGGGCAACATCCAGAAGTACACAGAAGGCGCCTTTAAGGACTGGGCCTTCGAGGTGGCGAGGAACGAGTTCAGAGACCATGTGGTGTTTGAGGACGAACTGGCGCAATACGGCGGCAAGGTTCCGGAGGGCAAGGTGCTGGTCAACGACAGAATCGCCGACAATATGCTCCAGCAACTACTCACCCGCACCGGCGAGTACGACGTGATCCTGGCGCCGAACTTAAACGGGGACTACGTCTCAGACGAGGCCGCCGGGCTGGTGGGAGGACTCGGCGTGGCGCCCGGCCTCGACGTAGGAGACTGGGGCATGATGGCCGAGCCCGTACACGGCACAGCGCCAAAATACAGAGGTAAAAACTATGTCAACCCCACGGCCACGATACTCGCCCTGGAGCTCCTCTTCAGGTTCCTCGGCTGGAGGGAGGCGGCGAGTTTAATAGTGAGGGGAGTGGAGACGGCATATAGAGAGGGCTACTTCACCGGAGACCTGGCGAGACAGATGGACGAGGAGGAGCGGAAACAGAGAGTAAAAGAGGTGCTAGGCACACAAGAATTTGCAGATAAAGTTGTGGAAATTATAAAAAAGCTTTAAATTAAACCTCTTTTGCGAATAGATACTCCACCGGCCTAAATCCTATCTTTTTATAGAAGTTTATAGCTATCTCGTTCAAGGCGGGGAAAGACGCCATTATGACCTCTGCGCCCTTCTTCCGCAACATTTCAACCCCCTCAATCATTAGCCTCTTTCCAATGCCCTTCCGCCGGTATTCCGGCAATATGTAAAACTCTCTGATCACGCCTGCGTACTTAGGCCTGTAGAATATTCTATCTTCAACATCGCCTTTCAAAAGACCAACCACCTTGGTCCCCTCCACCGCCACCAGGAGAATCGAGGTGGGGCTGGAGATCGCGGTTTCGAGATACTTCCTAGCCGCTTGTTCAATGTCAGGAGCTACTTCAAGCAGGGGATCGAACTCGGCATTTAGGCGCTTAAGTCTTATGACCAACTGCGTAGCGGCGTCAAGGTCTTCCTTCGTCGCCGGTCTGATTACAATACTTGGATACATAAGCTAAATGGAATAACATATTTTTAAATATTGACAAAACTAAAAAAGAGAAAAAATACTTAATAGTATTAATTACAATAAGTAGAAATCTACGGCTAAATAAGATAAAGACTAATAGAGACTAGTTCAAAATTATATATCATGAAGATATTACTGTTCGATAAGTATTGGATTGTTATTTAACAACTCAGAAATAGTTAATTGTTTATATTTTTTAGAATTTATATCTTGTACATTAATAAATTTATTATTGATACTTATAACCATCATCTCACCCTCCTTGGTTTTTATCAAGTCTCCAGATTTGTACGTAATGACGCGCACAGAGTAAGTCATGTGGTAAATTTTTCTACCGTCTTTAATCCCCGCGACTTTCGCCGTCTCTATTATGTGGCTGGGGAGCTGGCTGTGTACGGCATACGCCAGATGCCGCGCCAGGTTCGCCGAAGTTGTGTATATGTCGAATCCGCTTTTCAATTGTTTAACATTACTTATAAATCCTATTTTTTTATCTTTCAGTTTAAATATTTCTTGTTCTATAATGTTTAGAATCTTTTTCTTGGTTAAATCGTCCAATGCCCTGGGGGTAGACCTTATCTGAACCAAAGCAACCTCCCTCCTGCTTAGCAACTCTCTACAAGATGTACACACGTCGTATATGTACTCTACAGCCACTTCGTATGCAATGATCCTCGGCGCTATTGACTGATGCGGCGACCCTCTCACGGTGACTTGAGCAACCGCGCCCTCTTCCCTCTCGTCCAGTTCGACTTTTTCAATAACCCCATTTACGGACCCCTTTTCCGTCAGAAACTTAACAAAAAGCTCCGTGGGGTTTTTACTCTTCATCCATTTCCCTCTTAGGAACCAAGCGCCACAGTATTTACACCTCAGCGCTTTTCTTTCCTTCAACGCAACGAGGGGATGTCTCTCTACGTAGCAGTCTTCACACATACCCTCTATAAGCCTATCGACTAGCCGACCGCAGTAGGGGCAGGGCGTCTTCGCCACAGCTCTACCTGGGTCTCTCTAAATACTTTTTCACCTGAGCCGCTATTGCATACGCCAGAGGCGGCGGCACGCTTTCGCCTACCTGGTTGTATTGTGAGTCCTTCGAGCCGTAGAAGACGTAGTGGTCGGGGTACCCCATGAGGCGCGCCTGTTCTCTCACTGTCAGAACCCTGTGCTCCTCCGGGTGCACAAACCGTCTCGATCCCATCACAGTAGGCGCCACGTCGTCCCACGTAAGCCTTATGTAGTTTTCGTAAAACCCGCCGGCGCCTCTGTATCTCATCAACGCCTCGCCAGGCCTCAGCCTAGATATCCTCTCGAGCTTCTTGGGGCTGAGGGTTGCGGTTTCGTGGTTGGGCAGGTAGCCGCTGTCTGGAGGGGGGAGGTCCGCCAGCGCCTCCCTAACAGTGACGCGGCGGCTCTTAGGCGGCTTGATCTCTATGTTGGATATAAAAACGCGGCGGCGTCTGCTGGGGACCCCGTAATCCTCCGCGTGTAGGACGTTGAAGTAGACCTCGTAGCCGATCCTTCTAAACTCCCTCTCTAGGTACGTCCTTAGAGGCTCCTCCGCCAGCGCCGCCACGTTTTCCATGACAAAAACCTCAGGTCCCAGCTCCCCCACCAGCCTTATGAACTCCAGGGTAAGTTGGCCCGCTGGATCTACATACAGCCTGTCCGCCGGGTCCTCCATCCTGTTGGGGTTTGCGGCGGTAAACGGCTCGCAGGGAGGGCTCCCGATGACGACTTGGATATCCCCCGCGTATTTCCTCAAGTCTGTGTAGTCTACATTCCTCACGTCTTCTTGAAGCACCACGGTATCCCCGTGGTTGGCGCTGTAGGTGCGGGCGGCGTCTCTGTCGATTTCCACGGCTACTCTTATTTTAAACCCCGCCATGGCAAACCCGAGCCCGAAGCCTCCTCCGCCAGAGAAAACATCGACCACATTCATGTTATACACTTACTTATTAAGTAAAGTATTTAAATACAGACCCCGCGGCGTATATGGGCTTTGCTAATAGGCTGAAGGTGCGTATAAGCGACATAGTTAGACTTGAGAAGCCCGATGCCTTGAGCTCGCGCTATGGTAAGGCCTTTGAGAAGGCGGTGCTTGTTTTGTTGAAGGCTAGGGACGCCGTTGCTGCGATCCGCACCTTTATTGAGCACTACGGCGAGCCGCACACGGGAGCCTTCGCGAAGCTGATGAAGCTAACGCCGTGGGCCAAGAAAGTCGTGGAGGTCGAGCCTGCGCCGCCTGTCGTCTTCCAAATCGACGGGATTACAGTAACAGCGCAGGCAGATTTCGTGGTGAAGTACGTCGACGGCAAGAAGGAGCTGGTGGAGCTGAAGAGCCACATCCTCAGAAAGGAGGAGTGGAAGACGAAGGCGGAGTGGTCCCTCGCAACGAAGATAATGCGGATGCTGTACAGAAAAGCTGGCTACGACTACCCCCTGCGTCTGATATATTTCGTGGAGAGAGACGGCGCTGTGACGCCGGAGGAGGAGGTCTTTATATACCCCAAGGACGAGAAGGACGACGAGACTCTGCTTAATGTCCTGCGGGAAAGGATTAGGAAGTCTGTAGGCAGGTAAAGCGCTGGCGCGCCAGCTCGTAAGCCGCTTTCACGATGGAGGTTGCGGCGTCTAGCTTGTCTAGGTGCCGGGGCTGTATCACCGCGTTTTCGTCGCCGATCATAAACTCTATTGTGCAGTCTTCATCTGACCAGGAAAACACCACAAATACATAAAAGTCATCTTTGAGCTGTATCTGGGCAAGCGCCTCGTATTGCCGCCACTCCACCGTGAAGGCCTCTATGTCTCTGTCTATCTTCTCCAGTTCTCTAAAAAACTGCTCCACTTTCTGACGCATGTGCTATTTTGTGATGTCACTTTAAAATATTTGACTTTCCACTGACGTGCCTGTAATCGAAGTTGCGAAGCACGACCTAGAGAGGTTGACCCACGTGAGATTCGAGGAATTGGTCAAACTCTTGGAGCATGTGAAGTGCGAGGTGGAGGAGGAGCTGGGGGATCGGGTTAAGCTTGAGGTTACTCACGACCGTCCGGATCACTTCTCCGCGGAGGGTCTCGCCAGGACGTTAAAGGGCGTGGCCGATGTAGAGGTCGGGCTACCGCCTATAAAAACGACGTGGTCTTCCCTTGAGTTAAACGCGGAGACCATAGAGGAGAGACCCTATATCTCCATGGCCGTTGTCCGCGGTGTGAAGCTTGACGATGAAGCGGTGAAGCAGCTTATCCAGTTGCAGGAAAAACTGCATGAGACGTATGGGAGGGGTAGGCGGAAAATCGCCGTAGGGTATTACGATGTTTCAAAGATAAAGCCTCCGATATTTTACACCAGGGTGTCGCAAGACGACGAATACGTCCCGCTGGGTTTCGACAAGCCCATAAAGATACGTGAAATGTACGAACTCACAGAACAGGGACGCAGATACTCGCCCCTAATAAATCGCGAAAGACCGCCTGCGTTGGTAGACGGCGCGGGGCAGATAATGGTCATAATCCCTGTGCTGGGTTCTGAGTGTTGTAAAATTACGGAAGAGACAAGGGACGTCTTGATTGACGTAACCGGCACCGACCCCCGCGCAGTCCACAATATGTTATCTGTGCTCATCTACGCCCTTCTGGAGCGGAGTGGCAACAAGGAGGTAGAAATCGTACATGGAGGCACCACCTACACCCATAGGCATATGGAGATAGAGGTAGACGCCGAGGCTGTGAGTGATCTACTCGGCGTTTCGTTAAGCCCGGCCGAGTTCGAAAGGCTCGTCAATAAGGCGCGTCTTGGCTACAGAGGCGGTAAAGTGGTGGTGCCCCCCTATAGGATAAACGTTCTTACGTGGGTCGACGTGGCGGAAGACGTAGCCGTCATGATGGGCTACAACCGCCTGCCCAGGGAGGCGCCGAAGGTCGTGACCGGCGGCCGGCGGCACGGGACGGAGATCTTCGCGGGGGAGGTGCGGAGGGCGCTTATGTCCATGGGGTTTGTTGAGGTAAGCAATTACGTCTTAACCGATAGAGCTGTGGAGAGCTTGTGTAAGGCTGTCTACGTGGCCAATCCCATCTCCGAGCTCTACAACGCCGTACGTTGTTCCGTAGTTACTCAGCTGATTGCAACCGCCTCTACGATGAGGCGGAGAGAAGTCAAGCTCTTCGAGGTTGGCGATGTCGTAAGAGAGGGAAGGACCTTGAAAGTTGCGGCGTTTTTAATTAGCCGAGACGGCGTAACTCTAACCGACGGGCTCTCAGCTGCGAAGACTTTGTGCAACCGCCTAGGGCTCAACTGCAAAGCGTCGGCCACAGAGGTTGGATGGGCTCTGCAGAACAGAGCGGCGAGAATTGAGGGAGACGTCAGCGGATACGTCGCTGAGGCGAACCCAGATCTCTTGACTATACTTGGGCACCCGATCCCCACGGTGGTGGGGGAGCTCGTGCTTGGCTAAACCTTAAATAGAGCAATACACATCTCCGTCTATGTCAGACGATATCGATGCCCTCCTCCGCCGTAAGGCGTTGGAGCTCGTGAAGACAAAGCTGAAGGAGACCACGCCGCCGCCTAGAAAACAGCTGACAGACGAAGAAGCTGTACAACTGGTGCGGAGCATAACTAAGGGGGAGAAGGCCGGCGAGATTATCGACAACGCCTTAGCCCTCTACAGACCTTACGTACTCGCCGTCTTTCGCAAAATCGCTGACCTACACATGCAGGGAGTCATCAAGGAGCTGATGGACCACGAGCTGTATGAAATACTCCTACGCGCCGGGTTCAAGGTTCCGGTGAAGACCGAGATCAAGATCGTGAGACACGGAAGAGAGTACAAACTAGGGGAGTCTTAGGTCTTTACAAGGGCGAAAGCCTCGCCCTTCAGGGCGGGGATGGGGAGAAAGCTCTAAAAAATGGGCGTTTCTTCAGCAGGCCCCCTGCTGGGGGCGGATGACCCGCGGTGCCGGGTAGCTCCATGACCCCGGCCCGAGGGACCGATGAAGGCCGGGCGAGGGCGCCGATGAGCCGCCCAAAGGGGAATCCTTTAGGGCGGGGAGGAGGTCAGGTAGAGCTGATACAGCTCAGCCATCATGCCGCTCCAGTTAAACCTCTTCTCCCTGTAGTCCACATGTCTCTTCACAACCTCCCTCTTATCCCTCTTGACATATCTCATGCATCGCCTACATCCAAACCAGACGGAGGACTCGTCCTCCACCAGCTCTAAAACGCCCCCGCAGAAGGGACAGGCGTTCACAGTTTCCACCGTGACCAAGCCCATGAACCTCCGATACGCTTATTTAAAAATAGCCTACACATAATTTGAACACTGCCTTTTTACCTGCGGCGCCTAAACTTACATGCTGAAACTCCTGCTCAGGTTAGTCAGCGGCGAGAAGAAGAAACTTATAGAACAGTTGAAAGACGACATCGAGGTGATTTAGCATAGGCGGAACTCCTCCATCTCTATACCAACTTCCTTAAGGTCCTGCGACGCCTCCAGGTAAAACCTCTTAGCCTCCGCGCATCGGCTCCTCCAAAAGGCGTCGTCGTCTCTCTCGGCTTCCAGAATCTGGACAACTGCCCTAGCCACGTATTCGAGGCGTTTATAGAAGTCCTCAGGCGGCTGGGGGAGAGATACGCCAACCTCCCATGCGTAGTTCATAATCAACGCCGGCCGCCTAACCGCCTCCCACAAGAAGTCGTAAAAGGTCACAAGTCGACGGGCTCGGCGAGGCCCCTCTCGACCAAGTCACGCGGTCTGAACTTCAGAAGGCTGTGGTCATCGCCGCCTCCGCCGTAGACGTAGTCCTCGCTCAGAAGCTCCTCGTCTATAAACACCGGGATGCCCAACACCGGAGGCACGCCGCCCACCGGGTAACCAGTTACCGACAACACCTCCTCAGGCGTGGCGAGGCGGCAACCGAGGGATTTGACGTCAAGTCTCTTGGTGCCGCGCAGGATGTACGCCCTAAACTCGCCTCCACAGTTCACAACAATTGTCTTGATTATTTTATCCTCGCCGACGCCCACGGCGCGGGCCGCCTCTCTTACGGTACGTACAGGCACCTCAAGCTTAACGACCTCGCCCACGTCCTCCAACCCCACAGACGAAGGAATCTGTTTAAGTAAAAACATTCCGCCCTAGATATCTACTACATATTGAACCACCCAGTAGTCGTCTATCTGTTTAATCTCCAACATGTGGAAGGTCATTGCCTTAACTATGAGGCCGGTGAACCCATGTTTAACTTGGTCGTAAGGCTCGCCGTAGAGCAAGGCATCGATCCGGTATCCCTCACCTTTTTTAATCGACAGCTCTATTCTTCGGCTCAGGGCAAACTTCTCGGCATCGAATAGATACAACAGCTCATCTATCCAACTAAATAGGAGGCCCTCTAAGTCGTCGTACTCCACGGCGACTCTTCTCTCAACTCTCGGCTGGACTCTCTCGGTGAAGTAGGTAAGGTCACCCAACGCAATTGCGGCGTTTTTAAACGCCTCTTCCAGCGTGCAGCCGTAGGCTTGGATTAGGACGTCTGCCGTATGTTCTCCACGTTTATAGTCGGCAGGCTTGCGGCACGCCATGGACTTGACTGACTCAAAAGCTTTAAATTGTTGATATCGCGTCCTCGTGAAGATTCAGGTGGCGCTTGACCTCACCGATCTGAGACGTGCCGTTGGGCTGACGAAAGAGTTATGCAAGGCGGGGCTTGAGTTAGTGGAGGCGGGGACCCCGCTTATAAAGATGTTCGGTCTGCCGGTCGTCAGCGCAATCAAGGCCGCGTGTCCCAGCGCGGAGGTCGTCGCAGATTTAAAGACGGCAGATGTCGGGGCTCTTGAAGCGCGTCTCGCTAAGGAGTTCGGGGCAGACTGGGGCACCGTGCTAGGCGCCACCAATATAGAGACCATAGAGGAGTTTGTAAATGAGGCAAGGACGCTGGGGCTGAAAGCCGCCGTAGACCTCATCGGGTTGCCCAACGCCCTGGAAAGAGCCCGGGAGATCAAACAGAGGGTCGTGCCGGACCTCTTTATTTTACACCTCGGCATAGATGTGCAGAAGAGGACGGGGCTTAGGTTTGAGGAACTTATCGAGGCGGCGTCTAGGCTGAGGGCAGAAGGCGTTGGTGTCGGCATCGCGGGGGGAATAACAGAGCGTGAAATTAAAATATTAGTTGAAAGCGGAAAGATGGTGGATGTTGTTATCGTCGGGAGGGCGGTAGTAAATGATCCCTCGCCTTTTTCGAAATTTATCATGATGAACAATATTTTAAAACAGATTGATGCCTAAATTCTAATGAAAATTGTACTTGTCGCGCTTTCAGGTAGCGGAAAGACTACAATTATGAACTTCGTAAGGCAGCGGCTTCCCGACGTCCAAATTGTAAACTATGGAGATGTGATGCTGGAAATAGCGAGGCGGAAATTTGGGATTCAGCATAGAGACGAGATGAGGAAGAAGATCCCGGTGGACGAATACAGAAAAATCCAGGAGGAGGCGGCTGAATACATAGCCTCGTTGCCCGGTGATGTGATCGTCGATACCCACGCCTCCATTAAGATAATGGGCGGCTACTACCCCGGGCTACCAGACAGGGTAATCTCCAGGCTGAAACCAGACGTCATCTTGCTACTTGAGTACGACCCCAGGGACATTATCGAAAGGCGGAAAAGAGACCCCGATAGATTCAGAGACGTGGAGACCGAGGAGGAGGTAGATATGCATCAGCAAGCAAACAGATACTATGCGTTTGCCGCCGCCAACGCAGGTGAGAGCACAGTCCACATATTGAACTTCAGGGGAAAACCCGAGAGCAGACCTTTTGAACATGCTGAAATGGCCGCGGAATACATCGCGAACCTAATACTTCGGGCAAGGCAGCAGAAGTCTTAAATAGCCTCTTGTTGTGGGGGGCATGCCTAATGCTCTGATATATGTGATTGATATGGCTAAGAGGGAGGAGTACTCTGTGCTTAAGAATTTCCTAGCCAAAGCGGGTTACGACGTAAGAACCGCGATAGGTTCTCGTGATACGAATATAAACTACGACGTGGACCTCATGGACATGCCGCGCGACGAGGTGGCGGAGTTGGCGGAGAAATTCGATCTGCTCGCGCTCGCAGGCGGCTACAAGATTTACTACTACGTCTTGAGGAAGAAGCCCCCGCTTAAGATATGGGACTTAAACATAGACGTGGATAAGCTAAACGCCTTGGTGGAGCAATTTTTCAAGAGCGGGAAGCTTCTAGTTGCGCCCCTAGCCGTTCCAGGCCACCTAGCTCAGCTGGGTTTTCTGAAGGGGAGAGATGCCACCGTATATCCCACCACGGAGCTTGTCAGGATTCTAAAAGACAACGGCGCGAGGTTTGTGAACCGCCAAGTGGTGCGGGACAAAAACGTGATAACTGTAAAAGACGTCACCGCCGTGGGCGAGAAGGAGTTCCTGAGCGTTTTCCGTGAAGCAACTTGAAAGCTTTGAAATCCCCCGTACAGTAATTTTTGGACCAGGCGCGCTCTCTAAAACGCCGCAAGTCGTCGCATCTCTAAAGGCTACAAAGATATTGATAGTTACTGGAAGATCCGCAACGCTACGATACGCCAACGCCGTCGCCAACCTCCTCTCTGAATACTCGGCGGAGGTCTTGAAATACGACGAGGTTGACTACGACAGATCCGGCTTCGAGCTGGTGCTTGGAATAGGCGGAGGAAGGCCTATAGATGTGGCGAAGGTATACTCCTACCTCCACAAGAAGCCTTTAATTGTAATACCCACCTCGGCTAGCCACGACGGCATAGCCTCTCCCTACGTCTCCTACACGCTTACTCAGAAAATGGCAAGGCACGGAAAGATCGTGGCGTCCCCCCTGGCTATTATTGCGGACACCTCGGTGATCTTAAGCGCGCCTTCCCGCCTGTTGAAGGCGGGCATCGGCGATTTGTTGGGCAAGATAATAGCGGTGAGAGATTGGCAACTTGCACATAGGCTAAAGGGCGAGCCATACAGCGAATACGCCGCGCACCTCTCCCTCACGAGCTACAAGATAGTAGCCGCCAACTCCGCGAGAATAAAAAACTTCGTACGTGAAGAAGACGTCAGGGTTCTCGTAAAGGCTCTTATAGGATGCGGCGTGGCCATGGGCATAGCAGGCTCCTCAAGGCCGTGTAGCGGCTCTGAACACCTCTTCGCCCACGCCGTAGAGACCAGAATCGGAGAAAACGAGGCAATACATGGGGAGTTGGTGACCCTGGGCACCATAATAATGGCGTATCTCCACGGCATAAACTGGCGCGGAATCAGAAAACTTGCTGAGACAGTTGGGTTGCCAACCACGCTTAGACAAGCCGGCATAGACCCCGACGTGGCGATCGACGCGCTCGTCGCCGCACACACGATACGCCCAGATCGCTACACGATACTCGGCGACGGGCTAAGCAAAGAAGCCGCCAAAAAGGCGTTGGAAGACACCGAACTGATTTAAATAGCCCCACCGTCTCCTAGCCACTTCTGTATGGCCTCTGCAAGCTCGGCAAACCGCCTAAAGCCCTCTAGATGCCCCTCGTAGCACTCTATATACTATCTGGCCGTCGTTCATGTGGCACATCCTCGGCTTCCTTCCCGTCCGGTCCTCAATCGCGGCGCGAGTCTCTCCGCGTCTGCCTCTCTGCCGCCGAGGGCGTCGACTCGGCACCTCCGCCCATCACCTTCACCACATGTTCCCTGCCCCCCACCTAGGCCACCCCCTCGAAACCCTTAAGCGTTAGGGAGCCTCTCGCCTTCTCCCCTCATCCACGATCTCTCCGGCTTTTTCGTAAACCTCCTTGCCAGCCTCCCAAGCCCTTCGGAGTATATATCTTACAAACTCGGCCGCCAGCTCCCGTAGTTCTCCCTCGCCGTGTACAGAAAGCCAGGCGGCGTATGCCAAGCCCTCCCTAAGGATCGAGACGTAGCCAAAGCGGCCTTCCACCGGCATCTTCACCGTGAAGTGTCTGTCCTCCTCAAGGCCCATCTCCCTAAGCCGCTGTGCCTCCCGCTCTATGTTGCCGGAGTTGGTGGAGCTGAATCTGACCATTAGCGCGCCCTTGGCCAGCCCCACACTATACCTCGGCCAGCCCTCCATCAACACGCGGCCCTCCTCCAGCTTCTTCAGCCACCGCTCCGCCCTGCCGGCGTCCACCCTGCCGTTTTTGATAGCCGTCTTGACGACCTCGGCGATGGCGCCTCTGAGCTCCTCACGCCCAGCCGCAAGCTTGTTGGTGAAGGCTCTGACGTACCACACGTCTCCGCCTTCCCTCTTCTTCACCTCGGCGGCAACGCCCGCCAGCCTGAGGAGACGCGCCGCGAGTTCGGCGCGGCTCCGGTCTGTCGATTCAAATTCAAGAGAGATGTCGTGCTCGTGCAGATATACATTGTACTTCACGGCGACGCCGGCCACCGAGAGGGTCAAATCGGCAACGACGTGGCCTTTCTTAGTCTGCCTTATGTTGTCGAGCCGCACCTCCACCTGAGCCTCTTCCACGAATTTCTTGAACTTTTCGCTTAAATACCCTCCGCCGGCCGACGGCGCAGAGACGGCGAGGAGGTGCATAAATCTCGCGGCATCTTCGCCGTAGGTTGCTATGTCGTAATACCTGTCCTTCTTCACGTATATCCGCGCGTAGAACTTCAGCTCCTTAGGCAGAAGCTGGCTGAGCAGGTGCAATGCGGCTAGGCGCAGAAGCGCGGCCCCACCGCCCAGCTCCCCACCGACGGCCAGCTCAACTCTCTTCGACTCCACCGTGCCGTCTCCCGCCGCCGCAGTTGCATACATCTCGCCGAAGTAGAGCAACGCCTTCTCCTTGTCGAACTCGCCCCTCAGCGCCTTGTCCAGCATCATCAGCTCAAGGGCTGGCTCCACAAACTTCCTAACCACTTCATCCCTAGCACAGTCCCTAGCCAGGCAGTACATATCGCTGAGGACAAACTCAACGATGCCCCGTAGCTCCTCCATAGAGATCCGGACCTTTCCAGCTAGGTCTTTGATGCGCTTCCCTGCCTCTTTCTTATACCCTTCGGCGTAGTAGATAATCGCATTGGCCAGTCTCTCGGCGTATTCGCCGGCTATCCTCCCACCACTTAGCGCCTCCACTGCCTTCGCCAGCTTCACAGCCCTCTCCGCGCGCCACCTGCCGTCGTTCTTGTCCCTCCTCGCCTCGGCGAAGTGGACGAAAAGCGCAAGCTCGTCCAGCATCCTCTTCACCAGCCTCTTCCTCTCCGCGTCGTCCATCTTCTCGGGGCCTATCCAGGGCTTCAACTCGGCGACAAGCTCCTCAACCCTCTCTAGGACCCAGCCCCAGTCTATAGCGTCTACCAGCTCCCGCCAGCTCTCTACGCGCCGACCCAGCAGAGACTCCAGCCAACTGCTCTCCCTCAGGATCTGGACCTCCCTCTCGCGAGGCCAGTACGCAGTGATGAGGAACTTAATGCCCTCCTTCGTGACGCTAGCACTGCCGCTGAACGAGTCAGGCCCGCCGAGGAGGGCGATGTACCACCTCAACTGCCAAGAATGAACAGTAGCGCCTACTATCTGCCTTCTGGAGGTCGTCACGTCTGTGGCACGCCACGCCAAGTACTGCCGCGACCTGTCAAGCCCCGAGAGGTCTGGCGCCGTTTCCTTCGCCTCCTCCACGAGATGCCTCGGCCCCTCCTTGCTGACTTTGAAGTAAGCCGCCGTCTTCCCTATCCACAGCTCGCCGACGGGAGCCTCGACGCCGCCGTATACCCTAAACACCTGGAATCCCTTTCTGTCGCCCTTCTCGACGCGTCTAAACTTGAGATCCGCCTCGCCAGCTCCGCTCAAGAGTTGCGGGTCTATTTCGCCGTATCCAATCAAAAACCGCAGAAGCACAGAGGCGGCCCTATCCTTCCAGTCTACCGCCCCCTTAGGCGAGCGGGACGGATCGACAGCCTCGCCGCGCCCTCTGGCGGCCCACTTAGCCTTGTCGTAGGCGGTCCTGGGCGTCGACAGCACTATATCAGCCAAAACCCCCTCACTTGCAAGCGACACGGCGACGTGGCCGTATATCCCGCCTCTGGCTATGGAGAGGAGGGCGGCGTAGGCCTTAGTCCCCATGTTGGCGTCTGAGTACTTGCTCAGCTCTTTGCTCCTCGCCTCCGCCAGCTCCTCCGCCTTCTCTATGTCCACTTCCAGGTGTTGCTTGAGCTTGTTGAGGAGGTCAGGCCTCTCCTTATAGAAGTCGCTCTGCGAGTACAACACCAACACCCTGTTAAACTCCCTCCTCACCTCCTCCGCCGCCTCCTCCAGCCTCCTCTGCGCCCCGCGGAGTCTCTCGATATCGCCAGCCGCCACAGCGAACTCCTGCCTCTCAACCAGGCCCCTCGCCCATTTATACAGCTCAGCCCACTCCCCATACGCCTCGGCGTTGTTGATCAACGCCTTGTACAGCACAAGCGCCGCGACCACTGCGGCGTCTTTCTCCGCCTCGTCTTCTACGTGTGTCAGCGCTTTCCTCAGCTCCGCGAGTGGCGGTGGCAGATTCTTCAAACTTGTCAACTTTGAAAACGGCCTCTCCCTCTTCTGAGGGGCGTTGACGACCTCGTTAACGACCTCTTCTATCTTCTGCTTCTCATTCTCATCCACCCTCCACCTATCAGCCACCGCCCCAAACCTCTCCGCCGCCCTCCCGCCAGTCTCCGCCAGCCCAGCCACAAACGGCGCGCCCGCGGCGAAATGCGCCAGCTTCTCCAGCTCCACAAGACCCCACATATTCAACGCAACCGACAGCGCAACCACCCCAGCCGCCACGGCGGCCATCAAGAAGAGGTAAGCCTTGTGTTCATCCACCCAAGCCAGCACCCGCGTCACCGCCTCCACAAACGGCTCCACCAGCCTCTGCAGAGACACCTTCACATGCTCAAAGACGTCTCTGGCCGCCTCGTACAGCGCCTTGGCGGCCCTCTGCACGTACTGCACCGCTTCCTTGAACTGTCCAACCTCTGCCAACGCCACTGCGGAGGCGACAGAGGAGACAACGGCCTCGCTGTAGAGGCCGCTGTACACAGAATACAGCGCCGCCGCCGAAAAGCCGGCGAAGGCAGTGGCCCTCAGCGCCTTCTCCACCGTAGAGATCCCCTTCAGCGCATCCCTCCTGTAGCGCTCCCCGGCCCTCGCCAGTACGTCGATAATTTCAAGCACAAACTGCTTAACGCGGTACTCCGCATCTGGGACGCCGGCCTCCTCCGCCTTCCTCACCGCCTCCCTAACGGTGCGCTCGATACGCGCGAAGAGCAACTCGCCGTCCCTCGTCTCATACCCCTCGAAGAAGTAGAACAAGGCGTTGTGGACGTGCCTGGCGGCGTCGGGAGAGGCTAACAACCTACCAAAGGAGCTCAGCACGTGTTCAGCCACCTCGGCCAGCAGATGCGCAAACTCCGGCTCTTTTACGGCAACTTTCTCCAGCCGGGCCTTCGCCTTTGCCGTCACGAGGCTCTTCGCCTTGAAAGCCGCCTCTCTGTCCAAGGCAAGGCCGAAGCGCTGTATCAGGTAGTCCACAGCCTCCACCCTCTCCGGGATGACGTCGGCCACAGGCGCCTTCGGCTTTTCCTCACGTCTTAAACCGCGGCCACCCTCCACAGCTGTGACAGCCTCCGGCTTGACAGCCT
>Ga0079998_119591_pt2 | contig 24477 bp, 28 predicted proteins | sample PerSpoBPS_BMetaG_FD_69201 | JGI IMG/M metagenome (GOLD analysis project Ga0079998, IMG submission 69201) | Thermal spring microbial communities from Yellowstone National Park, Wyoming, USA - Perpetual Spouter B (PS_B) MetaG (SPADES assembly)... | ecosystem: Environmental > Aquatic > Thermal... | reverse complement strand
TCTCCTCAATAACTATTATATTTCTATATGAATACACCTCGAGAATCGCTGAGAATCTCAACTTAGCCTTAATAGGGGCTATAGTAATAGCTGTAACACTATACCTCAGAACAAATATTTCGGAGATCCTTATCCAGCTATATCGAAGATCGTGACACCCTAACTTTCAATTCTATAGTAGATCATTCGAGGCTTTGCTCTCTTTAGCCGTGTCCCTATACTATTTTGATTTCCTATATTTAAGCGTTGATCTGTTAGTAATCATTGTGGTAGACAGGCAGTATATATTATGGAATATAATGGAATCGAAAGACGAAGATCGCAGCAAGCGAATACAGCATAAGCCTCTTACTATTATAATAGTTATTTAAAAGAATGTTACAAGATTACAACTGAAAGCCTCGCCCCTTCAGGGCGGGGATGGTTTTAATAGCTTCACAGGTATTTGTTTTTGGAGGGGCTCTATTGCTTCTAGCGGTGAGGGTTTGCCAACCCTTTCAACTGGAATGAGGGTTAGTCCCGAGCCTGGGGCCATAAAGCTCCTCAGGAGATACAACACAGCCCTAAACTATGCTATAAACAAGATCCTGGGCCTTAGTTTGAGGAGCATTGGGAGGGTTCATAGTGTTCTATATAGAGAGCTCAGAGAATGGTTTGGACTTCCATCTAGGATAGCCCTTGACTGTTATAGGGATGCCCTTGCAAATGCAAAGGCTTGGATAAGAAATCCTAAGATAAGGAAAAAAAACCTATGGCTAAGAAATTATCAATGCTCCTACATCCAGGATCAGGATATAGAGTGAAAGAAGGCTACATAGAGATCATAGGAGGGGATAGGAGGTATGATTGCTATGAAAATGGAGAGGCAAGGCTAGTCTATAGAGGCGATAAAATGATGCTGTGGATATCGAAGAGGATCCCCAAGCCAAAGCCTTACAAGCCTAGGGATGCTATAGCTGTGGATATCAATGAGAGGAAGGTTGTGTATGGAGATGATAAGATAAACAAGGAGATAGACACAGGCATTGATAGAGCCCATAGATGGAAAAAGCTTGCCGAGAATCTCCAGAAGAAATACTCATCCACCAGATATCCTGCATGGAGGAGGAGAAAAGCTATATTAAATAGAATAAATCCTATCACAGAAAGGCTAGGAATGTCCTTGAGGACTGGGCTAGGAAAACATCTCTTGAGATCGTGGAGCTATCTAAGAAGCTTAGATATGCAGTTGCTAGGGAGGATCTAACTGGATTGGATAAACACACCGAAGAGGATCGAGAACAAGGATCGCAGGACAAAGCTCATAATAATGGGGTATTCAAGGCTTGGGAGATGGATAGACTGGCAGGCTATGAAGCGCGGATCACCACTAGCAATAGTAGATCCTAGGGGGACATCCTCGGAATGCCCAAAATGCGATTCAAAGCTAGAGGAGACAAGCTATAGAAGGCTTAGATGCCCACAATGCAACTTCGAAGCAGATAGAGACGTTGCCGGAAAGCTAAACATAAGGAAGAAAGCTTTGAAGATCCTGAGAATATCTGGGGGATCTCTGACCACCCCACCGCCCCCCAAATGACAGATGTAAACCCAAATAGATGGGGGGAACCGGTGAACCGCCGGTAAAAGGGCGGGGAGGAGGTCAGAGATAATTCAAATATTCCTGGCTGCTTATATGCGCTCGATGTGTATATAAGAAGGAGATGTTGGGCCTAGCCTTTGAGCCTTTAATTCCTAGTTATTTTGATAGTGAGGCGACGCTCCTATGCGCTGGATATGTGGATATCCTCGAGTAGCTATGACCTTTGGAGCCCCGAGACTCAGGGTGGGAAGTCCATGGCGCCGGGATGATCTAGAAGGATCCAGAGTTCCAGGGCTCTTCTGAGCATTGCTTTCATGCGAGGTATCTATGTACGAATTGCATGAAACTCTTTTAATTATATAGCAGATCATAGGTTGTCTAGCGATCGAGGGGCATCACAGAAGTTAAATATATCTTGGAACCACGATCTATGTGAAGTTGCTGAGGATAAACAGGATTCTTCGTGATCTGCTATAGAACTTTAAAGGAGATTGGGTTCTATACTTTCTAGAATTAATTAGAATTAGAATACTATGCTTAGAAGATCCAGGGATCTAGCTCTCATTACCCTTGTCGAAAGGTCTTAACCTATGTTGATGCTCTAGATAGCTCTTACCCAGATAGTTCGCAATGATCTTCTTCTCAGCTCTTCTAAGATGGTAGAGAAATGTTGCGGGGGATATCCCGAGAACCCTGGCTATATCCCTTGCCCTGGCTCTTCTGGGATAATCGAGGTATCCCATTGTGAATGCAAGTGCAAGGGCTTCTTCCTCGTATCTAGATAGCATTGGGTACTGCTCAACTATTTTCTCTAGCTCGGGTTCCATGATCTGGAGCCTAAGTATATTGCCCTTTTTCTCGATCTCCTCCCTAATAGATTCAAGAGCATCCTTATTAGATCTTGTCACCAGAAGCCTCCACCTTTCAGTACCATCCAGGATATCGAAGCCGAGGACTATTATATTAGAGTTCTTCCTAAGCATATCTGCTATAGTGTCCTTCTTAATAACCTCATACTCGAGGATCGCATAGTCTCTGGAATAGCTGTTAACCCTGATCCTCATAATCCTCCTATAGGATCTAAAATCACTTATAAACCTACCAATATCCTCTCCGATAAAAATTGAGGTAGCCATATAGGTAGATGGCGTATAATCAAGATCCTTTCTAAGATTTCTACCATATATATTTCTAGTCCTAGTCAGCTCTGTCCAACACCCACCATGATCAATCTCTAAATATATCAAATAACTCCTGAAACCCATAACTAACTACACCTAACTAATAATAATCAGAGACCTTAAAAAATAGATGGAGAACGTTATCTTTCATTATATTTTAACTCTATTTTCAATTCTATAGTAGATCATCAGGCGACACTAGGCTATAGCTATAGGAAGAAAAACATTCAGAGGAGAAATGGATCCGATGGCAGAGAGGCTAGAAAGGCTATGAAAAAGCTTAGGGAGAGGGAGAAGAAGAGGGACTATAGGATGAAAACAGCAAACATGATAGTGAGAGATGCACTAAGGATGAGAGGAGTAATAGTTATTGAGAGAATCACGGGAGAAGATATAGGGATCATGATCGCTAGATATAGGAATAAGCAGCTAAGGTACAGGATATATCGGAGTGCATTGAAGGGAGAGTTGAGCGCAGTAATAGATACGGAGTACCAGTACTTATAGTTGATCCTAGGAACACCTCGAAGATCTGCCCAATACATAAGGCTATAATAGAATATGGAGAGAATAGAAAAGGGATCTGCAGCAAGGGAGGCGAGAGGTGGCATAGAGAGGTAGTGGCATTATTAAATATTTATCTAAGGGGCCTCAAAGCCCGAATGGGGGCTATGCCTAGAAGGGCTTCGGGGTTTCAATCCTAGCCCTAGATGGGAGCCCCTTTCCGCTGGGCTCAACAGCCACCAATGAAACCACAGGGGTATCAAAAACCCTGTGGATCAGGAAGCACAGCAACCCAAAACAAAAGAATGCCAGCGATACTTAATAACCACCAGGGGACAAGCGGGAGATAGGCTCCCGAAGGGCGGGTCTAGGAGCCGGATAGGGGGTGATGGAGCGAGCAGGAAAACAAAACAGCTATGAAACCAGAATCCTTGTCAACCTCTATAGATATTGATTTGGATTCTAAAATCTCGCTTTTGAGGGGCAATACCTCATGGAATTAAGAGACAGGGCTCGAGATCTAGAGCTGCAGGATCGCGATCCCATTATATAGAGTCTCCAGGTTTATGGTTTCTTCATATATGCGTCTTCTTGGTTAGCAGATGAATCATTATAGATTCGACGGTTATCTACATCTACTTGAAAGAATAGAGAGAAGTAGATATATAGATGCATATTTAGTCATATCTGTTGGGGGATCAATGCTCCTCTCTTTGATCCCTTCTGGCTATATAGTCTATTAGGGTTTTAATTCTTCTAGAACCTGTTTCACCCTTCTCCCCCTTCTCTCTAAGCTTTGAGAGCTCTTCTACAGCTGTCCTCAGATCCTTCTTGAGATCCTCTAGATTCCCCCTATTCCTCAGGATGGCTGCTGGATGATATGTTGGTATAAATATTACCTCTAGCCCCAAAATCCTGCCTCTATATATGTTGCCCCTCATCCTCGTTACGCCGAGCCATCTTATGTTCATTCTCTTGCTGACCCACTCACCTGCTATAGAGCCTAGGGTGACTATGATCTTTGGTTTTATGAGGAGGATCTGAGATTCTAGATAGTGGGAGCACGCGTCTATCTCATCCCTCTCAGGCTGCCTATTATTTGGGGGTCTGCATTTGACAACATTAGTAATATATATCTCATCCCTTTTAATCCCCAACTCCTCTAACACGCTATCCAGAAGCTTCCCCGCAGCCCCTACAAATGGTAGGCCCATCTCATCCTCAGTGGCTCCTGGAGCCTCGCCTATGAATAGGATCTCTGCGTCTACCCTCCCACTTCCGGGAACGGCATTTCTCCTGGAGAGATGAAGCCTGCATTTGGTGCACCCAAGTATATCCCTTATAAGGGGTTCCCAGGATGTGTATTGGGGGGTAGCTATTATGCCCACCTATTCTATAATACTTTATTTTAGATGCTATTTAGATGATACTGCTCGAATTCTCTATATGAGATCCTGCATATATCCTAGCGTGGGTAGTTCGAAGATCCCCTCTCCCCTGGCGAGTATATATGGCTTGATATTCTCAATATCACCGTTATTCCTTGTTATTGGCGAGAGGTAGTTATTCCTTATAGTTGTTATCGGTGAGCCTGCTTGGTAGCTGCCGGCTGCTGGTGCTACAAGCCCCTTGATGATTCTTTCACCTATTTTTAGTGGGATTTCGAGGAAGCATGGGAACTTAGCCACTTTACCTAGCCTATCGCTTATAGATATGCTTGGATGTTCGTGCCCATATATCACGAGCTCTACACCCTTTAAAAGATCCTCTCCCCCAGCTTCCTCGAAGCTCTGGTGACCGTGGATCACGAGGATCTCTCCTAGCCTATAGTGGGGGATGGGATTAACACCATATCTAGATGTAACTATTGATGCATAGTTATCGTGATTACCCCTCACAAACACCGCCTCAACCCCTTTCTTCTTTAATAGATTCATAACCTCTTCTATCTCCCTCCTCTCCTGAGATCCCAGCCTATCGAATCTATGCTTCAGATCTCCAGCAATAATCACCACCCCAATGTCGATGGTGTTGAAGGCAAACTCTATATCTTGTATAAGCTGCTTTAGCTGCCCCCTAGGCAGGAAAAGCCCTGCCTCGGCCATGGCTTCTTCAAAGCCTAGATGTGCATCTGCTATTACAAGGGCTCTATATCTCCTTAGATAGATATAGGGTGTATCCACCACAAGCTCTACTCCTGGATGCACCTCCAGCAATTTCTCTCAGATATAGAGCGCTAGGAAGAATATTACCTTTGATGCTGTATTACCAAGGTGATTTTCACCTAAAAATAGAGAGGACCGGAGTCTCAGCATTTCACTCTATATAGCTTTGCACACTTAGTAAAGCTCTCATCCGCCTTCCTAAGTGCGTCGAGGGCTGCTGGGATCGCCTTTTTAAATAGATGGGATTTCCTCGCAGCCTCTCTATATTCTTTAAAGCTATATTCCTCCGAATAGCCGTCTATTGAGATCCTGAGATAGCTGGGGCCGATAACGATTCCCGTACCACCTCTCATGACAACGAACTCCCCACCTCTAAGAGATATAGCTATATCGCTCCCCACCTTAGAGATCGAGAGAAGATCGCCTGATTTGACGATAACCCATCTACCCTCACATATATAGCCCGTGGTCTTTATCTCCCTAGTTGTTGAGAGGCATAGACCCTTTTCAAGGACCTTCTCCCCATATCCTATGACCTCCTTTATAGATCCTACAACGGAGAGCTCGTATACCTTAACACCCCTTCTGCCAGCCTCCACACTTGCATCTAGGTTTTTGAGAGCCACTCTCAGAGCCTCTATGGGGTGCTGGGACAAAATACCCCCTAGTAGAGGTTAGATGTATAGCCTATAAGCATGTCGAGGATCTAGGTATAGATCAGACCTGCGCGGGCACCGCATCACTACGGCCCTTTCGAGCCTCATCATCTAAGTCAATTCCAGACGGATCTCTCCTAATTTCTAATCCTATACCGCTTATATATTGGTATTGCTCGCAAAATCGATTCAAACGACCAATATGCTAAATCAATAATAAAATACATATAATACCAAGGCATATGCTCGTATAGGTGGGAAGTTGCAGCATAACCTGTCGGGCTTTCTATGCATGAGATGCGGAGCTCGATATGAGAAAAGGGTATCTATGATGTATGCGGAGCTTGTGGGGGTCCCTTACTAGCTATATACGATCTCGAAGTTGTTAAGGTTAAGCTCAATAGAAAGGATCTAAATAGGCTGGTGCAGAACTGACTGTAAGTTTAAATATCTCTGGTTATCTTAGAGAGATTGAAGATGCATATAGGGAGATGCTGGATGTTATGATTGACTACGCTCTAGAGCATGGTGCTTCTCAATCCGCTTTACACAGGATCTTCTATAATAGGTTTAGAGATAAATATCCATGGCTCCCAACTAGAGTAATTAAAGGTGCTTATAGGGATGCTGTTAGAAGGGCTAAGTCATTCAAAAAGAAGAAGAGGAAAGGAGAAACAGAAAAAGATAAGCCTGTGATAAGGAGCATAACAATAACATATTCTGATTCGCAGGATTGGAGATTGAGGGAAGGAGCTATAGAGGTTAGAACACATAGAGGATGGATAAGGATAGTCTATAGAAATCATAGACAGCTACATAGATATCTCTATATAACAATTGGAAGCCGTCTAGCGAGCTAAGATTGAAGCTAACTGATGGGAAGATCCTTGTATATCTAACTCTTGTAAGAGAATTCGAGATATCATATAACCCGGATAACTCTGTTGCAGTGGATATAAATGAGAACAATGTTACCCTAGCCGTGTTTATAGATAGAAGGCTACATGAGATCTATAGGATCGAGACTAGCATTGGCAGGATCGTTATAGCGTATTCTGAGAAGAGGAGAAGGATAACAGAAGGCAGATCCACTAGAGATAGAGATGTTAGGAAATCACTTAGAAGACTTCGTGAGAGGGAGGGGGATGTTATCTATAAAACAGCTAGGATCATCGAGGAGATCGCTAAGAAACACGATGCATCCTTAGTTGTTGGGAATGCCCATAGAGGTAAGGGCAAGATGGCTAGCAAAGCTAGGAAGAGTCTGAGACATAGGATCCACCAGTGGTGCGTCTCAAAGCTAGTAGAGATATTGAATAACAAGCCGTTACATGTTGTCGAAGAATCTGAGGCATACTCATCATCAAGAGATCCGTTTAGCGGTAAGCCTATCAAGAGATATACCCCCTCTGTGATTCGCATTGCGTTGAGAGGGGGGTAGAAGGGTAAAGATTATAAAAATACAGATGAGGCTGGCAAGGCTGAGCAATGGATTAACAATAGATAGAGATGTTATAGGAGCTATAAACATCGGTTTGAGATACCTCTCCTCAGGTGGGAGCCCAGTGGCGTTGGGCTCTACAGGCACCCATGCAGCTCGGGTGAAGCTGGTGATCCCGAGCCTAGGTGCAACCCCGCTAACGGAACTAAAGATATTCACAAGCATTTAGAAGTATCGTTAGCGGGGAAACGTTTTGTGAACAGGGGTGAAACTATTATTATATTCAATAGCGGAAATGCTTTGAAATATTTCGAGGTGCTATTGGATCTTACAAAAGCCTCCTAACCCTTATCAACCCTTGAGAGAAGCTCCTCCACATATTTCCACACACTCCTCACAACTTCTTCCTTAGGCTTCATAGCATCTACCATGGCTAGCTCTCCTCTCCTAACCATCTCTATGTAGATCTCTCTGGCCCTTCTAAGGATCTCCGGCTTCTCATAGAAAACCCACTTCCTAGCCCTAGATCTTCTGAGCCCCTCCTCGGGCTCTACATCTAGGTATATAGCTAGATCTGGTTTTATGAAGACGCTATTAAGGATCCTGAGCCACTCTAGATCAAGACCCATAGCCCCTTGATAGGCTATAGTGCTGTAGAGATACCTATCCATAACAACCACATAGCCCTTCTCGAGATGGGGTATCACGGTTGTCTCAACATGATAAGCCCTATCACAGGTCATTGCAAGGGCGTCTATGAGGGGGCTTAGAGAGAGTTCTGACTTAACCTTGGAGAGGGCCTGGGCAAATGGGCTGTCAAATGGTTCGTAGGTGTAGAGAGCTCTGTAGCCTTTTCTAGATAACATATCAACGATCTCGAGGGCAACCGTTGTTTTCCCAGCACCGTCAAGCCCTTCTAACACTATTAATAGGCCCTTCAAACACCTCTCCGAGGTAATTGATTAGTGTGAAGATACTATATATCTATTGAGGGATAAGCTACCGCTTCCCATAGCTAGGCTGGAGCTATTATTGCTCCTTTCTTGAGGTCTACGATCTTGGCTATAGATCCCGACGCACCATATATATTATATCCAAGGCTCTCTAGATATCTTCTATAGTATGTTAGATCTAGGAAGCCCTCTTTCAATAGCGTTTCATGCCCCACATCTGTGTTCTCATAGTATGTGAGATAGTATATATAGGTTATGCCTCCCTCTAAAAGGATCTCCCTTTTCTCGACAACAGCCTTGGAAATCATGTTTATTAGATCTAGTATCTCATAGTTAACCCCTTTAGCGTTAACCAATATAGATCCCTTAGATGTTTCGAGCTGGAATCTAAGGTACCTCGTATATCTCTCTAGATGTATCTCCATCTCATCACTAGCCTCTCTAAACTCGCAATCTATCTTCCTCGAGCAGATCTTCTCTGAAACATGTCTAACAGCCCTTAAATATGCTATGTACTTCCCATATAGGCTCCAGCAATATCTATTAGCGTGTTCAGCAACATCAGAGGGTGTTGCATCTACAATTTGATCTCCATAGCAGGTGGGGCACTTAGCGAGCGAGCTATCATCTGGATATGCAAACACATTCCCACATCTCAGACACTTTACAGGCTTCATTGCCCTTGATGAGGATATTATATAGCCTTTACACCTATCTAAGGTGCGTTCATAGTATAGAAGCCTATCACCTATTTTCTCAATGATTTTCTTCATACCGGATCACCTATTTCTTACAAATCTTAGTTTAGAAAAGCTATATTTTTTGCTATTAATGCTATGTTTTTCTAACGAGAGGTCTTTAAACATTATATATCCCTGGGCATCTATGATGTGTTCTTACGGATAATAGGCTGCTCTGGATCGATATGTTGGGGGCTTTGATGGACGCTGCTGCAGAGCTAAATAGATCCCAAATATGCCCTGAAGATCTAGTTAGAACATGTGAATCCATAGTAACTACTGTAGAAAAGCTAGGGTTCAAAATACTTTTAGATCCATTGAAAAGGTCTCAAGAGATCGGTAGAGGTTTTTCCTCAAGAGTCTTCCTAGTCTCTAGACCCGACGGTTCTAAAGCCGCTCTCAAGATTAGAAGAGCTAGATCTAAGAGGGATAGCCTAGCTCTAGAGGGCTATATCCTCGAGCTTCTCATGGGAAGCTATATAGCTCCCAGGGTCTTCAGCTATGGTGATGACTACATATTGATGGAATATATCTCTGGAATTAGCGTTGGCAGAGCTTTCGAACTATTTAAAAGGGGGGCTATAGATGATCCCTATCTAAGGTCGGCGATCTCAAGCACCTTAAAGGCTCTACATATATTAGATTCCCTCGGCATAGATCACCTGGAAATAGGAGATCCGAGGGAGCACATTATATTTCACCATGGCATCCCATATGCCGTGAAAATAATAGACTTTGAATCAGCTACTCTGAAGCCATATCCAAGCAACTTGCCAAGGTTTATCGGAGGGTTTATTCTGAGAAAGGCCAGCTGGATCTTTGGGGTTGATATTGAAGAGATTCTGGAGATGATGAGAATCTATAAGAAGGATCATATGATGAGAGGCTATATAGTGAATAGGCTAGTAGAAGCGATATCTATTAAGAAGCCCTTCTAAGGATCTTCCTCGCCTCCCCCCTCCTAAGAATAATCACATCATTAACCCCTGGGACACCTAGCTCTCTCCCACATCTAGGGCATTTACTGGAAACCCTACCCCTAAGCTCTTGAGGAGTTGGAAGCCCAAAGCTATCCTGCCCAACTCTAGAGAATTGATATATAATTGTATCACAGCCTCTGCATACATACATAATAACCAAAACAACCACCAAATAGAAAATCTATGGGATATCCATAATACCCCTAGCCCTCATAATACATCACTAAGTGATATTAAGAGTAATACAATACCATATAAGAAACTATATATGGTACTTTTCAACATCCCTATGATGTACACTTTATGGCTTTATCAGTATTATAAAGTTAAAGCATATAAGGCTATGAGAGGTTTATGGATAAGGCTTTGAGGGATTAGAGATCAAATTCCAGGAGTTATTATGCTGCTCACCTGAGAGCAGGTATCGATATCTTTTATACAGGTAATTGCCGCCCTCAGCCATCACGACTCTCTAGCCCCTAGAGAAAGTAAATTATTGGGTTTCTAATATGATTCTTTAAACAAGCTTTAAACAGATCTTACAGCCGAGAGTATCGTTCTTTAGGGCGGGGAGAAGGTCAGAGCTTTTCATAGAGTTCTTTATAGACTCTTCAACCGCTTTCACCGCTATAGTGAAGAGCTTGTGAATATTCCTCATAGCGGTAGAAGAATTAAAGATAGTTATGCTGTTAATTGTGAACTTTACAAAATTAATACAAATATAGTGGTAGCCGGGCGGGGATTCGAACCCCGGTCACGGGGGTTCTCCCGTCCGCGCCGCCCCCATAATATTTATATATAGATAGACTTAAATTTTTAACTCATAGCCTAATAGCCATGTTTATGAAGAAAAGGTTGGATCTTTGTATATGAGAGCTTCACCTTTTACGTTGGGGGGTTAGCCAGATGAGCAACTATAAGATCTGGAAGTGCGGGATATGCGGAGAGCAGGTTATAGAGGTGAGAGATTCGTCGTGATCGAGAACCTAGGCTTCGCACACCTAGAGTGTGCTGTGGGCGAGCTGATTAAGAAGTACCAGAGCATTTCCAGAGAGGCACTATTCCTTTTAGAGGTCAACGAAGCCCTTACATATGCCATAGTGAGACTAAAAACTGTCGAGATCGAGACTGAAAGTGATCATCTTAGAGGATTGATCGCAGCATCTAGGAAGGATCTGGAGAAACACTCGGCATTCCTTGGAAATGAGCTCGGAAAACTCCTAGGCTATCTATGAATTAACTATAATAATATGAAATAAGGAAAGCTCTATGGAGATGCCTTTTTAGACTAATTCATCTAGATGGCAAGATCCTCGAAGTGTTGTATAGATTGTATAGATTATAAGGATAGAGAACCCTATTATTATCTTCTCTTCTATGCATAGCTAGCTAGGGGTGGAAGTGGCTGGATATCTAGTGATAGGCACGATCCATCTTCCAAGACTTCCCTATATAGATTCTAAGGCTGAGCATGATTTAGAGGAGATCATAGGCAGGGCTGTTTCCGAGGCCAGGCTTCTGGAGCATCTGGGATACGATGCAGTGATGATTGAGAACTATGGAGATCATCCCTATAGAAAGAGGGTTCTGGACCCTCTGGCTATATCATTTATGAGCATAGTAGTAAGAAGCATAGTCAAGACAGCCTCGATAGAGGTTGGGGTGAATATGCTGAGAAATTCCGCTAGAGAGGCCTACTCCATAGCAGTTGCCTCCGGCGCGAGGTTTATAAGGGTTAACTCCCTAGTAGAAACCATAGTCTCTGACTCAGGAATAATAGAGCCGGAAGCCCCGAGGCTACGAGGCTATCATCTATTAGGAGAAACTACCCCTGGCTGACCTCCTCCCCTTTCAATCTCCACCCCACCCGCTGATGCGGGAGGGTTTGTGGTTCTACTATCATAATGCTTTCAATCCTAATATATCTTTAGCTGTTCATTGGTTCCCCCATCTATTCGGGTTTACATCTGTCATTTGGGGGGCAGTGAGGGGGGTCAGAGATCCCCCACGAGGAACTATTTTTAGCTTTCTCAATCCTTTTTTCCTAACATTTAGCTTTCCAATCACATCTCTATCAGCCTCAAAACCACATCTCGAACCTCTAAGTCTTCTATAGCCGACCTCTTCTAATCCTTTGTAGTTGCATATGGGGGAACTCCGATGATGTTCCGTTTGGGTTTACTATGGCAAGTGGCACACCGTGTTTCTCTGCCTGCCAATCAATCCATTTCTCGATCCTTGAGTATCCCATTATGATAAGTTTTCTCTTATGATCCTTGGGAAGTTTTCTCAGAGATTTTATTAGGTTGTTGAGATCTTCTCTTGAGATAGCATATCTAAGCTCTTTAGCCAGCCTAACTATCTCTAGAGATATCTTTCTTGTCCAATCGTTTAATATGTTTCTAGCCTTCTCATGATAAGATCTTATTCTATTAAGAATCCCTCTTCTCCTTCTCCATGCTAGATATCTTGGTGATGAATATCTTCTCTGAAGCTTTTCAGCAAGCCTAGTGTATCTATATGCTCTATCTATTGCAGTATTTCTCACAATATTAATGATCTCATCTCCATAGACAATCTTATGTTCATTAACATCTACACCAATGACATCTACAGGAGTGTATTTCTTAGGCTTAGGTATTTTCTTAGAAATCCATAGAAACATCTTGTCTCTTCTATATACTAGTCTAGCCTCTCTATTCCCATAATCATCATATCTTCTGTCCCAACCAATTATTCTAAGCCTTATTCCACCAATGATCTCTACATAGCCATCTTTGATCCTATATCCTGATCCCGGATATAGAAGCATTGATAGCATCTCTATAACAATCAAGTGCTATTCTAGATGGAAGGTTAAATCTCTCAACAAGATCTCTATACAATATCTTGTGAGCCTGTTTCAAATTCTTTAGATTATTATCTAATATCTTGTTTATAGCATAGTTAAGAGCTATATTGTATCTCTTGAGGAGCTCTATGGCTCCTGGCTCGGGACTAACCCTCATTCCGATCGACGAGAGGGTTAGCAACCCCTCATCGCCAGAAGCCATAGAGCTTCCCCAAAAGATCAGGATTAACAAAACCTATAAATCTCTCTATTCATCCAGCCATAAATGGCGAAGCTTTCAGTTATAATTTCGGTAACTTCTGGGGGTATAGTGGAGGTGGTTAAGAGGTTCTCGGATGAGGTAATAATTGCGAGGGATTTCACAAAATATGTTAGGGATGCTGACGTTGTTATGGAGCTCGTGGGCTCCGAGACCATTAATGAGGGTTTAAGAGCGCTACCCAGAGAGGGGACACTAATTAAAAGACCTGTACTAACCATTATGAGGGAGCACAGGATAGTAGGTTCAGCAGCCCATACAAGGAAGAGGTTGACGAAGCGATAAAGCTGATACATGGTAATGTTATAAAGGCCATATATAGGGAATATGGGTTTGAGAGTATGAATGAGGCTATAAATGATCTTCTTAGTAGGAGGGTCATAGGTAGGGCAGTGCTAGTATTTTAAAAGATATAATCGTTGAGGTTCTACAGAGATCTATAGCTCGTGGTGTTGTATCATTTAAATACAGCTAGAGATTCCCCACCATCTATTACTATCGTCTCCCCCGTTATCGATGGGATCTTTATGAGCGATACTACCAACTCTGCCACCTCCTCAGGCTCTACTAGCCTTCCAGTTAATGTATGCTTCTTAGCCCACTCACTAGGGTCTATGTTCTTTAATTTGAAGTAGCTCAGCCCCATCTTTGTCCTAACAAACCCTGGTGCTATGCCGATAACTCTTATCCCTTTATCGGCCAGCTCTAGGGCCATGGCCCTTGTTAGATTTGCTACTGCAGCCTTCATAGCGCTATATATTGAGAGGCCTTTAGAGGGTTTAATGGCTGCTATCGATGATATATTAATAATTACGCCTCCATTCTTCATAAATGGTAACGCTTCCTGAGAGCAATATACAACAGATTTAAAATCAACCGATATCTGCTTATCTATAAGAGGATCGCTTAAATTCTCAAACTCCGAGTATAAACCTACGCCAGCATTGTTAACCAGTATGTCTATCCTTCCAAACCTCTCAACAGCCTTACTTGCAAGCAACCTACACCCCTCCCTCGTACCAACATCAGCCATCACATATATAGCCTCACCCCCAACACTCTCTATCATCTTAACAGTCTCTAGAACCTCTTCCAAACCCCTCTTAGCATTAACAACAACTTTAGAACCCTCCATAGCGAGTCTAACAGCGATAGCCCTACCAATACCCCTACCTGAGCCGGTAACAATAGAAACCCTATCCCTTATCTCATATAACACACTTACTACCTCCACAAGAAGAATAAAAGAGCATAAATAAAAGTTCTTCTATAATCTATTCTCCCTCAAACCTCTAGTTATTATTCTTGATATGGTAAAACACAGCTATAAGGGTTATACAATGCAGAAGGATCATTTACATCATATTAAATTTGATAACTTTATTAGAAGAATATAGGCTTATATTTTTGAGAATCCATAGCGTATTGGAGGTGATAGGGTGAGGGTTTCTCAGGCTCTATCAAAGATGATGGGCATTGTAATAGCGTTAATAATTGTAGTCGCTGTGGTTGCTGGTGTTACTAGCTACTATATGGTGTCCAGCCAGCAGAGAGTAGCTATAGCAACGCCCAGCCCCACACCAAGCCTCAGCCCTATAATAACCCCGCAAACCCCCATAGCTACACCCACAAAAACGCCTGAAGTGAAGGTAACAGCTATTAGGATCGGTACTACTGAAGCTGGCTCGGTAGGCTATGTTCTAGGCTCTATACTTGCTAATGAGCTAAAGAAAATATTCCCAGATATATCTATATCTACATACCCAGTTGGAGGATACCCGATCAATGTAAATCAATTCGCTCAAGGTAATATTGAACTTGCATATGTAGGAACAATCGCTTTGGGCCCGGCGTGGAAGCGCGAACCCCCATTCGATACTCTGCCCCAGGGTGCAAAGCTACCCGCCTTTACCTCAGCCTTATATGACGTTGTCTTCTGCCTTGCTACGACGCCAGAGCTTAAAGGGAAGCTGGGTATTAACTCTTGGAGGGATCTCGATGGGAAAAAGGTCTCTATATTTACCAGTGGCTGGATGAGCCACAGAATTCTTATGCAGGCTCTCCAGCTACTGGGCATAAAGGTTTCCCATATCGAGCTGGGAGTATATAGCTCTCAGCAGGGTGATGCTATAAAGAGAGGGGAAGTAGTTACTATAGGCATCCATGGTACCGCAGGCCTGGCATCGCCTGGAACCCTTGAGTTTCTATCTAAGATGGATCTTGTGATTATAAATCCAAGCCCTGAGGATGCGGAAAAAGTTATGAAGGCAGGGCTAGGCTTCACCTGGCTACCTGTTTCTGCTGTTAACTGGACTAAGCCTATGGGTGTTGATCGCATGTTCTGTCTAGTAGAATATACAGGCTGGCACACCACCCCCGACATTCTGCCTGAGGACTTTGTTTATAAGATGTTGAAACATTTAATAGAAAATAAGGATAAGCTGGCCGAGCAGCATGCATACCTCAAACTGTTTGCCAAGGATCCTGTAAATGTTCTGGTAAGAGCTATATCACTACTACCTCCTGAGGTGCCTATCCACCCAGGGACTGCTAAGCTTCTCAAAGAGTATAATGCCTGGAAGCCTGAATGGGATAAGAGAATAGCTAAGTAGGGTAGGGGATATGGGTGCATAGAATCGGTTTTAAAAATATACAGACCTTTTTTTCAGAACACGGGTTCGAGCTAACGATATTCATCATAGTTATTTTTCTATACCTTATAATGAAGTATCTAATAGCCCTACAGTACACCTATCTAACAGTACCCATAATCCTTGCTGCATTCTACTATCACCGCTATAGAGGAAGGCTGGGTATCCTGGGAAAAGCCTTGCTAGCCATATTAATAATATCGCTGATCATATCGGGGCTCTATCTATATACGAGCTATGAGAGGCTGGTATATGCTCTTAACTATTCAAATCCGGATCTTTTAGTCGCGTCCATAATACTGCTATTAACCCTGAACTACGTAAGGATCGTTCACAAAGTGCTTTTCTTCATAATAATAGCACTATTCATATACGACCTACCATATGTTGGCAGACTACTCCCAGAACCATTCTTCCACCTAGGTCTCCCATGGGTCAGATATATAACATCAAACACCCTAGAAACAGCTGACGGCTTAACAAGTGTGTTCGGAACACTAGCTACGATAGGGCTTGAGATCATTGCCCCAATACTATTTTTGCTAGCATTTATGGAGAGTTTCGGAATCCTGGGCTCTATAGGAAGGATCATTATAAGCTTCATTAGAAGAGCAACGCTGATACCCCTCTCCAACCCCATTCTAAGCAGCTTCATAGGAACAGTTACTGGGAGCATTGCGAGCGATACAGCAGTTACTGGTAGCGTTACTATACCCCTTATGAAGAGGATCGGTATACCCCCAGAATGGGCTGGCACAATAGCCGCGGTCTCAGGCATAACTGCATATATAATGCCACCAATCATGGGCACTGTTGCATTCATAATGCCATCCTTCTTAGGGGTATCATACTGGGATATTGTTGTCAGGGCTTTCTTCATAGCTATCGCATATGTCCTAGCAACAATGCTTTTGATATATACGGTTTCAAGAATATATGTGGATTCGAGGCAAAACCGTGGTGTGGAGGTTGGGAGGGGCGAGATCAGCTATGTTGATTATGCTAACTTCGCAGGTTTTATAATATGCATAGCTATCCTAATTATTTTGATAGGTGTTGCTGGTTACGAGCTACCAACAGCTGTTTACTACACATTGATAGCATTCACATTATACTTCATACCACTACACATTGCCTATAGGGTTGCTAGAGGGTCTGGTTTTAAGCAGATTGCTAAGGATCTCTTGACAAATGTTTTGAGAGGTGTTGATGGTGGTGCGAGATCCACTATAGATGTAGTACTACTACTAGCGTCGCTGGGGATCATGGTTAACATGATAACTGCCGTGGGACTTATCCAGGACTTCAACTGGCTAGTGCTGGGGATCACGGGAGAATCCCTCTGGCTCCTAGTGGCTATCACATACTTCTTCGGATTCCTAATGGGCCTTGCGCTTCCTGCTGTTGCAACATATATATCTATAGCTGTCCTCCTAATCCCTGCCATGGTATCCCTGGGGATTGATAAGTGGGCTGCACACTTCTTTGCATTCTACCTAGCAGCTATATCTGAGTTCACACCACCAACATCTATCTCAGCTATAGTAGCTGCTGGCATAGCCGGGGCCGAAGCTACAAAGATAATGGGTAGAATGTTCATATTGGGAATGCCTATCTACATACTCCCAATAATAATACTAATAAACCCACAGATACTCACACCATCCCCAGAGGCGCTGCTAACATCATTCATAATATTCTCAACAGCATTCGGCCTAACAACACCAGCACTAATAGCGATGCTAAGGATAAGTATAGGGCTTAGGGGTCTAATCGCATTGCCCATATCAACAGCACTAGCAATCACGGCATTGATAGCAACACCAATCTATGCAAAAGTCCTACTAGCAACAGCGATCCTCATAATAAACATATACATCATCAGATCGATTAAGAGACCATCTAATTAACTTTTACAACTTATCTATATCTCCTTTTCTCTATCATAGGTGGGTTCTGAACCTTCAGCCTTATCATAATTCCGTTTTTAGAACATCACTTGAACATTATTTTGCTACCTATCAGTACACGCGATCTAAAAACATTCAAAAGCAGCATATAAGAATACATATTAAGTATCCTATATACAGAAAAGTTTATATATCTCACTTCTAGAGCTGAGTTTCACAAAGCTATCAGACATTAAAATAAAAAAGTCTCGCCCTTTAGGCGGAGTATTCATATAATTTTTTGTGAACATATAAGTATATAAATGTGAATAATAAGTATATAGGTTTGAAGGCTCAGAAATCAGGGGTTTGGGTTTCATTGGGCTTGGTTTTTGCCAAGCCCTCTTCCCTTGGTTTCATCGTATCGGGCAGGGCTTTCATTGCCCCGTAGCATCATCTGCATCAACCCGCTTTGGGCGACCCCTACCCACAGCTCCACTTTCATTGTTTCCTCAGGTTCATTGCTGTGGGGGGAACCCCCGCATACTGGTTTTCCCTACTCTCTATGTGAGCCCCACTTGGGTCTCTATCCCCACCCGCATTCGGGGCTCCACAAAGAAATATAACAACCCTTATAAACTTTTATGAAACCCAAAACAGTTTCTTGAGGCATTTTTAGAGATAAGGGGGAGACATATGAAATAATGATCCCAGATGGGATTAGGAGTAAACTAACAGCTCGATCCCCAAGCCCTTGATGCTAAACCAAGTGATCTACTATAGGATTAAAAGTGCTATGATATAATGAAATTAGCGATATGCCTTAAGAGGATCAAAAAACATCATAAGAGTGTGTAGATACCTTAAAAATATAAAAAAGATCTTTTGCGACCTATCTTAAGGAACCAGGACTTGTATAATTACTTATAATTATGTTCCCTTACAGAGCAAAAAGCTACATTGAAAAATTAGAAGCTAAGGGTAAGCTAGGGCTGTGGGGGGTACCATATGACACCTTCCTTTTTTAAGATTTCCAGCTCCGAGCCAGATATGCCGAGAAGCTCTGTTAAAACATCCTTTGTATGCTCTCCGAGACTTGGAACTGTTCCCTGATCTGCAACATACTTGTTTCCAATTTTTAGTGGTGTGATAGGGGCGTAATATATTTTTCCCATATATATGTGCTCTTTTATTAACCTTCTTTGCGAAAAATGAGGATCTTCAAATACCTCTTTAACAGTGTATAAAGGGCCTGCTGGTACTCTTGCCTTTACAAGTTTTTCGAAAGTCTCTTTCACTCCCATAGATGCTAGTTTCTTTGCTAACTCCTCTTCAAGCTCACTCTTTCCCATAGCTCTATCTACAGCTGTCCTAAATCTTGAGTCTCTAGCAAGATCCTCAAATCCTAGGGCCTTACAAAATCTTTCCCAGTGTTCATCTGTCAAGGCAGCGACATATAAATATCCGTCCTTCAACTTGAAGAGCCGGCTAGGAGCTCCGAAGGCAAGGCTTCCCTGGCCTATTGGCTCAGGCACTCTCCCAAATTCCTTATAATATGTTATCCAGTAAGACATAGTAAATAGTCCTATATCTGCTAATGAGACTTCAACATAGGACCCTACTCCATATTTCTCTCTTCTGAGAAGAGCTGCTAGTATCCCATTAACCGCTATAATGCCTGCCATTATATCTAGGAACGTAACCCCTGCCCTCACATACTTATCAGGCGGAAATCCCGTGACCGACATGAAACCGGACATAGCCTCTATAACAGGGTCGAAGGTGGGGAGCTCCTCATAGGGCCCACTACCGAAACTGGTTATGCTACAATACACAATTCTGGGATTAATTTCACGAATTGTTTCATAATCCAGTCCGAGCTTCTTAGTACTACTAGGAGCTAGATTTTCAACAAATACATCACACTTACTACTTAGCTTTAAAACAAGATCTCTCCCCATAGGTCTTTTCAGATCTATACATACACTCCTCTTATTTCTGTTGAAAGGGATAAACATTGAGGGACCTAGAAGAGCTGACTCTCTAAATATATCGCCTTTGCCAGGTCTCTCAATCTTTATAACTTTATTTATCGTATCTTAATATTCTCCGGGGTTTATTGGCTTGATAGTTGGGTTTTCGAGCATAGCCTTTAAGAGATTTGATGGAGAGACTTTCGAGCTTATGGCAGAGGCTGTATATAGAGCTGTCGAGATGGCTGGGTTGGGTATGAAGGATATTGATGGGATCATTACAAATTATATACCCGGGGCGTATGATGGAAAGCCGCATCTTCGGTATATACCATCGCAGGTTGGTCACTACCTGGGTGTGAAGGCTAGATATGTTGATACCGTAGATATAGGGGGAGCATCGGTTTTATCAGCGATATATAGGGCATATAAGGCTGTGAGAGCCGGTGAGGCTGAGAATGTGCTCTGCATATTTGGGGGGAAGTCCTCAAAGGCTAGGGAATTCAGGTCTTCCCCCCTCCATTATCAGAGGAGTATTGTGCAGGAAACACCGTTTGACGAATATCTGGTTGGGATTAGAAATATGAGCCCTATCTCGGAGTATGCATTGATAGCCTCGGTATATAAGCATGTTTACGGTGTTGCTGATGAGCAGAGGGCTCTAGTAGCAGTTAAGCAGAGATATAATGCTTTGAGTAATGAGAAGGCTATTTTCAGGAACCCCATAACGATTCAGGATGTTCTGGGATCCAGAATCGTCTCGGATCCCCTCCACCTATTGGAAATAGCTATGACTATAGATTCATTCTATGCTTTTATCGTGGGTAAAAAGATCTCGAGGTCTGGTCTAAGAGAGATCGATATACTATATTATAGAGAATACCATAGAAACAACCTCCTCGCCGAGAACCCCGACATAACTTACTCAGCAGCTGTGGAAAGCGCTAAGGACGCGAGACAGTTTCTCAATAAAGTAGATGCATTCCAACTCTACGACGCATTCACAATAATGGTTATGATGCTGGTCGAGGATATCGGGCTAGTAGATAAGGGGAAGTCTGGTAAGTTCTTTGAATCAACCGATACGACTTATAAAGGAGAGATCCCGATAAACACTGGAGGAGGCTCGCTAAACGTGGGACAGACAGCCTATATGAGCGGACCCATACTCCTGGAAGAAGCTCTCCTGCAACTCAATAACATGGCTACAGGACATCAAGTTAAGGGCGCAAATATGATCTTCATCACAGCCCTTGGAGGAGCTCACGCACAGCACGCAGCAACCATGGTACTAGGTGAGAGGAAATGGTGAGCCTACAGGAGATTAAACATATATATCGAAAGATAATGGAAGAAGGAGGTCTTCCATATATAAAGTGCAGGAAATGTGGTAAAGTCTATTTCTTTCCCCGCCATAGATGCCCAGAATGTGGGTCTAGCGACCTAGAGATCATGAAGAGCTCGATGAGGGGAAAGGTCTACGCTATAACAAGGATCTACAGAGAGGATGGAGTTGTTGCCTACGGTATAGCTGAGCTTGATGAGGGTTTCAGGATCTACTGCGAGTTTGATAATAACATAAACATGGGGGATCCTGTAAAGATAACTGTTAAGATGAAGGAGGGTTTCCCAATATTTTTTGGCGTTAGGGAAAAGTGAGTCAGCTAATAATGTCTGCGACATGTAATGCAAAAGGTAAATATGATGAAATAGTTAAAGTTAAATTAATATTTTAATGCTAGAAATGAATTTAGCTTTATATATCCTTAAAATGAACAAAGCTTTGGGGGTGATATATCATGTTATTAGAGGGGATCAGGGTATTAGATTTTACTAGGGCCCTTGCAGGGCCATTTGCTACAATGATACTAGGCGATCTGGGGGCTGATATTATCAAGGTTGAACCTCCTGGAGGGGATGAGGGTAGAACATGGGCTCCTATCGTTGGAGGTGAGAGCGCCTATTTTCTCTCTGTCAATCGTAATAAGAGAAGTATTGTAGTAGATCTTAGAAAAGATAGGGGAAGAGAGATAATATATAGGCTTGTTAAGACAAGCGATGTTATTATAGAGAATTTCAGAGCTGATGTTCCAAAGAAGCTGGGTATAGATTATGATACTCTCAGAAGTATAAAGGATGATATAATATATTGTAGTATAAGGGGCTTCGGCTCTAAAAGCCCATATGAGCACAAACCTGCATACGACGTGATAATCCAAGGCATGAGCGGTTTCATGATGACAACAGGTGAGGAGGGGGGACCCCCTATTAGGGCTGCTTTCGCGCTTTTCGATATGTTTGCCGGACTATATGCAGCTATAAGCATACTGTCTGCACTCTTAAATAGGGTGAAAAGCGGCAGGGGCACCTCTATAGAAATTTCTCTATACGAATCATCGATTTATACTATGAGTTACATGATACTATCATATGCCCTTACAGGCATAAAGCCTAAGCGATATGGCAGTGGTCACATGTCCGTAGTCCCTTATCAAGCTTTTAAATGCTCCGATAATAAGTGGATCGTAGTTGGGGTAGCCAATGATAGATTCTGGAATAGATTCTGTAGAGCTATTGGATTAAAGGAGCTTTGCGAGGATGAAAACCTATTCTGTAGGCTTCAACCGCCGGTATGAAGTCACCTGTCATAATGATCTCTCTAGCAATAGCAGGCCCAACGATCCTGGCTAATCTCTGGGTTGCGCCAGCACCTGGGATGAAGCCTAGATTAATCTCAGGCTGTCCTAATAATGCGTCTTCAGACGCGATCCGGAAATCAGCAGCTAAAGCCAGCTCTAAACCACCTCCAAGGGCGTAGCCGTGTATAGCAGCTATAACTGGTTTTGTGTAAAACTGTATTTTTAAGCGAAGCTCCTGAGCTTTCCTAGACCTCTTTATAGAGGCTGCCACCGGTGTTAGCTCAGAGAGCTCTTTAACATCAGCACCAGCGCAGAAAGCCTTGCCGCTACCTTTAATTACTATAACCCTTATATCAGGATCATCCTCCAACTCATCTAAGGCTCTGCCCAGCTCCTCCATCATCTTATAATTTAGAGCATTAAGCCTCTCAGGCCTATTAAGTATTATCCAGGCTATCGGCTTTTCCCTCCTAATAATGATAGTCTCTCTAGTGATTTCCTCTATGGAGGCGTATTTATAGAACCCCTCACCAGTCTTCCTACCGAGCTTTCCCTCCTTAACCATCTTTACAAGAAGAGGATCCGGTTCTAAATGCTCTAACCCAGTTTCATCCCTAATCCTAACTATATGATCAACTATTCTGTCAATACCATATTCATCTGCATACTCGAAAATGCCTTTAGGCCAGTTAAGACCCAGCTTAACACCAGTCTCAATATCTTCTTTAGAAGCTATGCCCTCCCTCAAGATATATGCAGCCTCGTTCACGGCGAGTGACAACAGTAATGCAGGATCTACCTTTCCAGCAAGCTCCCTCTTATGAGCAGGCTTAACATATTTACCGGGCTCCGGATATTTATACCAGCCCTCACCACTCTTAACACCATATTTACCGCTCTTCACCTTCTCCTCGAGTAATCTATATGAGATAAACCTAAAACCCCTTTCAACCATGGCCTTTAAAGCGGATAGAGAAACGTCCATCCCTGTATAGTCATGAAGCTCGAACACCCCCATGGGGAATCCTAATGTATAGTATGCTGTTGCATCAACCTCCTCTACGCTAGCAAGACCCCTCTCCACAATATAGTAAGAAGCTTCTCTCACCCTAAACAGAATTCTATTAACAATGAAGCCCGGTATATCTTTATTAACTATTATCGGTACCTTACCGAGCTTCTTAGCTATCTCTGCAGCAACTCTAACCGTTTCTTCGCTTGTTCTAGCCCCCCTTATAATCTCTACTAGCTGCATGATTACAGGAGGGTTGAAGAAATGCATCCCAACAACTCTCTCAGGTCTTTTAGTCGGCTTGGCTATCTCGGTTATAGGTATTGTACTAGTATTAGTAGCGAGTATAGCATCTGGAGATGTGTGTTTATCTGCAAACTCGAATAGCGACTGTTTTAGTTCCAAATTCTCAGGAACCGCTTCAACAATGAACTGGGTCTGCGATAGGACTGAAGCTAGATCATGTGACCAGGAGCCATCCATACTCACACTCACCACCGGCGTGATCCTCGACATAATAGTATCTATAGCCTCCTTTAGAATGTTCTTTTCAGCAAGCCTGCTAAGGCTCCACCTAATCCTATTAAGAGCCCTATCTAGAACTTCCATGCTTATATCAGCTAGATATACTTTAAATCCAGCAATAGCGGCGAGCTCAGCGATTCCGTGTCCCATAGTGCCAGCACCAACAACCGTGAAGATCTTAATATCTTCGACCCTGCCCATAGCATCACCATATAGTCTTGTTAAAACAAACCTAAAATATCCACACACTTAGTATATTGTAGCCAATTAGCCAATGACTTAGCTAGTAATAAAATCACAGCTATATCCTTAATTATTATATTGCTGCTAAATAACTTATACATGGTGGGAAATTGTTAGATCCTTTTAAGAGTATTCTGGACTTCAGGATCGAGCTTAGAGAGGAGCACGAGCTCTTTAGAAAAAGTGTTAGGGATTTCGCTGAGGCCAAAGTTATGCCCAGATGGAGGGAGATT
>Ga0079998_107222_pt1 | contig 24615 bp, 18 predicted proteins | sample PerSpoBPS_BMetaG_FD_69201 | JGI IMG/M metagenome (GOLD analysis project Ga0079998, IMG submission 69201) | Thermal spring microbial communities from Yellowstone National Park, Wyoming, USA - Perpetual Spouter B (PS_B) MetaG (SPADES assembly)... | ecosystem: Environmental > Aquatic > Thermal... | reverse complement strand
AGAAGAAGCTCTCCAGAACCGATCCCCAGGCCTATAGCAACAACTGTCGGCCCTAGATATATGAAATAGTTCTTAAGGGTTAGCTTTGGAGGATCTGGAATATCTGCAGTGACCTTTGGAGTGCCTAGAGCCACTGTTTCTTCGATCTTCTTAAGTTCAACACCCATTATATAGACCTCAGATATAGATTCATGAAAGTCTGTATTTATATATTTCTTCTCATTTCTTTAAATAGACACATTTCATTTATAAAAGTTTTTGAACATAACAGAATACTGAGACTCCGAGCCAACGCACTATGAAGGTTCACTGGCTCTCTGTATTAAGTCTAGTCTTAAGACCATCGACACCGGAATAGGCTCTTCAGAAGCTATTGGACACTTCCAATCTTATTATATATATCTTATTATAAGCAGATGATATGTAGGCGCTAATCTAGCAATCATAGAGCTTCGTTTAACAACGTTTAATTATGAAACTTCTCAAGACCCTGAGTCTTTCCAACTTTAAACTATTTAGAGGCCTAGTAAAGGTAAATCCCCTATCTATATGGATCTTATGGGAAACTTGGTTCTATTGTGGACTATTAATATTACTACGCATAAATCTATATAAAACCCTAATTATTAGCGGTAAGGGTTGTTTATTGAGCGAGGTTCTAAGCTTTGTATTAAATTGTTAACTGTTGTTGCAGCTTCCTTGATCTCGTTTCTTTGTGTTTAATTATAGTAAAGGCTTTATATTACTGCTTTGGGCTCCTTACTCTCTAGGATAGCGATTAATCTCAATACTATTTGATTCTTTATTCCATGCAATCTTTTATAGGTTTTCACTAATTCTAGAGCCTCCTTTATGGCATCACTTAGTATCCACCTTGCCCTCCTCATTATAAATCCCCCAAAGAACCTAGGAATATTGTTTGGATTCGGTTTCAGAGTGGCTGATTCGAAATCGATTATTCTCACCATGTTTGGTATACCATGCTGGAGGATCATGTGTTTCCTTGGATCGCCTATCTCTAGGTGATCAATGCCCAGGGTGTCTAGTTTATATAGAGCCTTCAAAGTGCTCGTGATAGCTCTTCTAATATATAGTTCCCCAATAATTCCTCTTCTATATAGTTCTAGAGCCTTGCCGATGCTGATCCCCGATATATATTCCATTAGTATGTAGTCATCACCATAGCTATATACTCTTGGAGCTATTTCGCTTCCCATGAGGAGTTTGAGAATATAGCCCTCAATAGCCAGGGTATCTCTCTTAGACATGGCTTTTCTAATCTTCAGAGCAGCTATAGATCCGTCGGTTCTATATGCAAGGAAAACTCTTGACGAGAATCCCCTACCAACCTCCACGAATCTGTTTTGCGCTGACATAGCTATCTTAAACCCGCTTCTGTCTATGTAGCGCAATATCGATCTGCATGTATTTACAAGATCTTCGGTGCATATCATTGATTCAAGCGAATCTTCGGACACTCTAAACAACAACCTCTACATATTGATCTAGAAGTGAGATATTTAGAAACATAGAGCTTATAGTTTAGAGACCATTTGATCGCCCATCGCATATATTCTATCCTCACCCCGCACCTTAAGAAGAGGGCATCTAAACAGATCAAGCTGATAAGTACCTGACTAGGAATATATATCCAGAAACCAGGATTAGATAAATTAGTAGCTGAGGCAGGTGGGTATTATGGGAGACATCGTTGATAAGATAGATGGTAGGTTACTATATTACGATCGAAGCCTAGAGAGGTGCAGAGGCTATATACTATCAACCTCGAAACAAACAAAACCCCTTAAATGCCTAAGATGCGGAACCGTATTTGCATATCCAGGTGAAGGGACCTCGATCGAATGCCCATCTTGTTACGGCAACCAGGTTTTTGAAGCATCTCAACAGGACGTCTCGAACTATGCTGAGAAGTATTGCTGGAGCCTATATGGGAAATACATATCCTATCTGAGAACAATAAGACACATAGCCGAAAAGATCTGTGGGAAGAGGCTGAGCTGCGAGTTCAAAGAAACCGTGGATTATCTGGAGATACACATAGCTAAATATGTTAAGTTCATTAGGCTAGCGATTGAGGCCTCTAGGGGAGCTATAAGGGCTGAAGCGACAGGGGTTAACTACGAAATGCTGGATCTCATAAATGCTATATCCAGGGCTTCTCTAGAAAAGAAAGAGATCCTCTTGGAGGGTGGGATCACATACATATATTACTTAACAACATATGATAGCACAGAGGTAGGGCACGAAACCCTTATAAGAGAAGGGTTTCTAGATCTCAACTATTATAGGAAATACCTAAACGCTCAGGGATATGAGATATATGGATCTCCAGGCTCCATCGCAAAGATCCTCGATATAAAGAGGGGAACAATAGTTACTGCCGATCAATAAAATAGTGACTATGTAAAGGAGCAGGCCTAGCCCTTTAGGGTGGGAGGGGCGTCATGACAGCGGCTCATGCTATCTGCCTCGTAGAATGCTAACATATATTTGAGAGTGGATATAATTGAAATGAGGTTATGAGGATTAAAAGGGGATAATATATTTATTTAGAAGGCTATATATAGCGTTCCTTAATTCAACATCTACTCTGGAGATGTTATTGGGAGGATTGCTGGTGGTTCTTGAGGGGCTTGATGGTGCTGGGAAGACGACCGTGGCTCTGGAAATAGTTAACATGCTAATTAGCATGGGCTATAGGGCTTTATATACTTATGAGCCTTTTGACAGCCCATTTGCTCAAGCACTTTCCAAGGTTAAGTCTGAGCTTTCTCTAAGCCCTCTGCTAGATGCCCTAGCTATGACATGTGACAGAGCCTACCATGTTGAGACCATAGTGATCCCGCATTTAGAGAGAGGGTATATAGTTGTTATGGATAGATACTTCTATAGCACCATAGCATATCAAGGGGCTATGGGTGTCGACATCGAGTGGCTCAGAATCCTAAACAGCGTCTTCGTGAAACCTGATCTAGCGATATATCTCGATATAGAGCCTGAAGAAGGTCTAAAAAGATCTAGTGCTAGAAAATGGGCCTTCTACGAAAAACCAGAGATCCTCAGAAAAGCAAGAGAAATATACCTCGAAATGGTGAAAAGAGGCGAGCTGATTCTGGTGAACTCTATGAGGCCCAAGGAAGAGGTTATAGAGGATGTATGGAGGCACGTAGAGAGGCTCTTACCCAGAAAACTGTGACCTTCACCTCACCTAGAGGAGAAAGTTGCCCCTTAAATAGGACTTAATTCTAAAAGGATCGGTAAAAGATCTTTTTAACCTAATCAATATCTTCTCACACTGAAGAGTATGACGTGTCTTTTTATTTAATGTCAGAACAGAATATTACCAAGTATTTTTCAGAGAGATTTTGAGATATTGCTGTGATGCAAAGGGCGTTGAGCCCTGCAAATGCCCAGGATCCTATAAATAAGCAAGAATAGATCGGGAGTACAGAGATCTTCTTTAAATTTAAAAGAACGGAATGTCGTTAATATCTTGATGAACTGTATCTTTTTATGTTAATAGAAATGTTTTTATATTCATCTATGTTTGGCTAGCTCTGATGAAGCTTATAAACAATTTTTTCCATATGTTAGTGGGCTCTGGATACGTGAGGGTTTATGGTTGAGAGATAGCGATATTGATCTAACAGATGTCTTGAGATGTTTGGAAGACATCGACTTCTGAAGTAGGTATCCAATGCTCAGAAAGATCGCGAGCAGAAAAGGCTTTCGAGATCCTAGCCTCCTTCTAGACAAGTGGGTGAGTTTTTAGTGTTATAAATATTGGTTAGCGAGCTTTTTTAAAATTTCTTCCTGGGTTCCTCTAGCATTATTTCATCGAGTCCATTCCATTTCTGAATATCTCTACTCCTAGTTTCTAGCTTAATAGTTGAGAGACTAGGAGTATTACCAGATCTTTTACAACTGAAAGCCTCGCTATTCAGGGAGGGGAGGGGGTCGGTCTTTTGCTAACACTACTTAAGTACTATCTAGCCCTTCTATATCTCTTTAAAGGTTCTAAATATGTTCTAGATTGCTCCTATCTCTTTTTAAATTTGCTTCTGTTAAGAGAATCAGCCCTTTTAATGATGATAGCTACGTTGAATCTGATGACCCTTCAAAATCTCTTAATACTCCTCTCTAGCCTCTATCCTTGATCTCTTTAATTATAAACAATCTCTTTGAGACAGCTATATTGGCTAACCCTGATTACTGCTTATAAATCTCTTCTAGTTGATTAGATGCTAGAAGGCTCTAGGAGAGATTCTTGCGTAATAATTGCGTAATAATTATTATATGCATTCATCCTCATTTCCAAAGAGAAATCGCCCAATAATCTTTTTTTCTGAAGCCCTCAATACCTTGGAAAGACTTGATGGTTTTATACCGATCTTTTTTGCCAGAGTATCTAGGCTTGCCTTTCTTGGATATTCATAATATCCTGCGTTATATGCCGTGCGAACTAATTCTAGTTGTCTCACAGTGAGATCTTCGCCAACATACTTGGTATCAAGATCTATAGCTTTTCTACCTCTAATTACCTCTGACTTTACATAGGTAATTTTTTCATCATAATACTTCCTAAATATCTTAATATAACTATTATCGTTTTCTATGCATATTATGACCCACCTGGCTATCCCTACCCTTATCCTGATAGGCGGTACTGCATAGCATCCAACATACCTTAAATCTGGCACGATATATTTCTGTGTATCTATGGTTATGACATCATGGCAATAGGGTTGTCTAGATCCCATATACATAGTTTCCTGAACAGTGTAGGCATTATCCTTGATCCATCTATTGAGGCTGGAAAGAGAGAGTCCACAGATCCTCTCCAACACTATGTAGTATTGCTTATTACCATATGCTATCTTTTCAATATATCTTACCCTAATATCTGTATCAGGCAACTCTTTTGTTAATCTGCACCTCCATCCAACATCTCTAGCTTTGACCTCAGCTATGCTTATGTTCATCATCACCACCGAAAGAGATTTGTTAATAAACTTATCTGTCTAAGTATTTAGACAGAGATGCTTATTCAGCATCGTGAACCTATATTCTGGGGGAATCATTTTGCTACTTATATCAAGCAAAAGTGGTCCGCTAAAAGGGAGCGTGAGAATACCTGCTTCGAAATCCCATAGTGTCAGAGCTAATTTCTTTGGTCTGCTGTCAGAGGGTGTTTCGGAGGCCATAATAAAAGATCCCCCGGGTGATGCATATGCAATGTCAAGAGTTATTAGGGAATTCGGATCTAGCGTGACGATTGAGGGTGACAGATGGGTCTTTAGCGGGGTTGGTAGAGAATTAGCAACACCTACCAACGTTATTGATGTGGGGAACTCCGGAACCGGTTTATTCATATCATACGCTGTGTCTGCTCTCCTAGATAGCTATGTAGTAATTACAGGAGATGATCAGATCAGGTACAAGCCTGGAAGATATGGCGAACCGCTATTAAGAGCGTTAAAAATGCTTGGGGCTAGAGATGCTATATCTGCTAGAGGGGATGGGAAGCCACCGGTCATTATTAGAGGACCGCTAAAAGGAGGCTATGCAGAACTGCCTGGTATTAATAGCCAGTGGTTAACGCCTCTATTGATAGTAGCCCCGCTTTTCGACAATGACACTGAAATAAAGGTAGATAACCTCATGGAGAGACCATATATAAGAATGACCCTTGAGTGGATAGAGAGATGCGGGGGTAAGGTGGAGAATGAGGACTACAGGTTTTTCAGGATTAGAGGGGGTCAGAGATATAGAGCTTATAGACACACGATCCCAGGGGATTGGGAAAGTGCTTGCTTCGTCATGGCCGCCGCATCGATGATCGAGGGCTCGGATATAACTGTAACGGGTCTCGACATACGCGATAACCAAGGTGATAAGGTTGTTATAGATATCCTAAGATCTATGGGAGCTGAAGTTGAAGTTAAGAACTACGGTATAGACGGTATAAGGATAGCATCATCTAGACCCTTAGAAGGAATAGAAATTGATTGTAAAGATATACCGGATGCAATACCATATCTAGCAGTTCTCGGAACTATTGCTAGGGGAAAGACTATTCTAAAGAATATAGCTCCATCAAGGCTTAAAGAAACAGATAGACCCGCAACTATAAAGATGGAGTTAGAAAAGATGGGTGCAAGGATAGAGCTTAAAGAGAATGAGATGATCATCTATAATAGCAAGCTTAAGGGGGCAATGATAGATGGTCACACGGATCACAGGATAGTAATGGCCACATCAATCGCGGGCCTAGTAGCAGAAGGGATCACTGTAGTAAGCGATGCTGAGTTCTACAAGAAATCCTTCCCAACATTCTATGAGGTTATGAGAAGCATAGGAGGAAATATTATTAGGGTTGAGAAAATATGAGAGGAGATAGTTTAAGGATCATATCGATCGGGATAGTTATAGCAGTATTATTTACCATAATGTATCCTGGATCTCTTAAAGCGGAAGCTCAGCCCAGGGCATGCGGCTCATATGGAGGGATCATGGTCCAGGCTATAAGCGGGGATCCTCCCCACCTTAACCCAGGGATATCCACAGGAGCTGCTGTTATAGCATCTATCGCAGGGATCTTTGAATCCCTCCTGCGGTGGGGTGATAACATGAAGCCATACCCGGCTTTAGCAGAGAGGTGGGAAGCTCTGAATAACGGGACCACATACATATTTTACCTGGTAAAGAACGCTACATGGCATGACGGGACGCCTTTCACCGCTTATGACGTTAAGTTCACATTTGAACAGATCCTCAAGAGGTATCATCCAAGAGCCCGTCTAGCCCTCGAGACTCTTGATAGGATCGATATTATTAATAACTACACGGTGGCCTTCTTCTTTACTAAGCCGAATCCTGCATTTCTATATATACTTAATGTGCTTAACGCTCCAATACTTCCTCGCCATCTCCTAGAGCAGTATGTTAACAATATAACGGCGGCGCCATTCAATATAAAGCCCATAGGAACTGGACCCTTCAAATTTGTTGAGTGGAGAAAAGGGGAATATATCAGGGTTGAGAAATACGATAACTACTATTTAAAGGGATATCCGTGCCTCGATGCTATTGTAACTAGGGTTTTCAGAGATCCTATTTCAGCGGTTCTGGCCCTTGAGAAAGGGGAGATCCACTATATTCCTGGGTATTTCTTGCCATATAGCGAGTCTAGAAGGCTATCTGGCTCTAGAGATATAGTTGTAACATCCACGGGTGGAGCCTTGCTTTCGCCAATGCTATATATGATGTTCAATTTAAGATCAGAGCCCCTCAATAATAGAGACTTCAGGTCCGCAATAGCGTATGCGATCAACAAGACAGAGATCGTTGATAAGGTGCTTTTCGGCTTCGGCAAGGAAGCCATTAGCCCTATACCGAGCACACATTGGGCATTTACTGACGAGGTTTATAAATATGATTATAATCCGGAAAGAGCTAGAGAGATCCTAGATAGACTAGGCTATAGAGACGTCGATGGTGACGGCTATAGAGAGTATCCTAATGGATCTAAACTATCCCTAGAGATAGCTTATAATACTGGGTCGGTTATACTTGAGAGAACAGCCTATTTGATCCAGGATATGCTTAGAAAAATCGGTATAAAGACAGATTTAAAGCCCTATGATGAGGCTACTATACTTGGTATAGTTTATAGAGATCGTAAATTCCACATAACGTTCGAGAGACTATTCACAGCCCCTGATCCAGCTGTAGCTGTTGCCAGACTATTCCACAGCTCGTTCGCACGAACAACAGTTCCCTACACTAATTCAGCAATGGGTTACAATAATACAGAAGTTGATAAGATCCTAGATCAGGCGGCAACAACTTATGATGCCACTACCAGGAAGGCTCTTTATGCCCAGTTCCAGGAGATAGTAATGTATGAGCTCCCAGTAATACCTCTGGCCGAGGCGCCAGATGTATCAGCATACAGAATAGAGGTGAGAAATCTGCATAGCTGGAGCGCTGAATCAAGGGTTGAGAGGATAGACGTATGGATTCAAACACAAGCACAAATAATAACTGAGACACGTCGAGAAGCGACTGAAGCTGTGAGGCCGGCAACACAAATAACAGTAGAGACGAACACGACTCCTGTAACTCAGCAGGAAGGCATATCCCCCTGGATCGTTACAGCTGTTCTGATAGGTATTGCAGCTATTGTAACCCTAGTAATATATAACTTTTATAGAAAGAAATAGTTCATGTGGTTGGATAATGTGGAGATATCTAGTTAGGAGGATTCTTCAAGGACTAATTACTGTAATTATAGCTACGATTCTTATGTTCACCATTATAAGCATGGCCCCTGGAGATCCTATAATATTCCTTGTAGGAGGTGGAGAAGCACCGCCTCCAGAGCTTATCAAACAGCTTAGTGCAGAATATGGGCTTGATAGGAGTATTCCTGAGAGACTCCTCATATATGTCTCTAAAGTATTAGTTGGTGATCTAGGTTACTCGTATATCTACAGGGTTGGTGTCACGGAACTAATACTTTCGAGACTACCGGCCACGGCATTGCTGGCTATATCCACGTATATCCTCATAACCATAGTAAGCATGTTAGTTGGTATGATAGCAGCTAGGAAACCTCTCTCATTAACTGATAGGGTTATAAGTGTTATCTCGACAATTCTTTTCTCATTCCCAAGTTTTTTCATAGCTCAGATATTGATCCTGGTATTTGCAATAGGCTTAAAGATACTACCTAGCGGGGGCTTCATAGATCCCAGGACGCCTAGAGAAGCAATCCCAATAATCATTGATATATCTAACCATCTCATACTCCCACTACTTTCCCTAACACTGGTAAATGTGGGTTTCATGATCAGGATCTCCAGAGTCGCTATATCTGAGGCTCTTAGAGAGGATTTCATCATGACTTTAAGGGCTATAGGGATGGCAGAGAATAAGGTGCTTAGATCGGCTGTTAGGCTAGCATCAATACCAATATTAACCATGGCAAACTATGAAGTCGCGTTCCTACTTTCTGGCGCTCTGCTTGTCGAGATCGTATATAGCTGGCCTGGTATTGGGACTCTTCTATATGATGCTATTTTAAAGAGAGACTACCCACTGGTCTCGGGTATATTCTTTATTATCATCCTTTTTTCAATAATAATAAACCTAATAACGGATCTAATATACGTCCTCCTTGATCCCAGGATTAGACTTGGAAAGAGGGTTGAGGCATGACAAGGCTAAGAAGGGTTCTAAAAATATGGGGTAGAGTGGAGAGTCTATGGATAATCCCTCTAGTCAGAGCCTTTAAAATGAAGTCATCGATCCTATCCCTGTCGTTTATCGCTATAATATCAGTACCAGGTTTTCTAGCTGAGAAAGTAGCGCCGTACGACCCTAAATCAGCTGCTTTCCAACCATTCCAACCCCCGTCCTGGGATCACCCGTTCGGGACAGATGATCTTGGTAGGGATCTTCTCAGCCGGGTTATCCATGGTACAAGAACATCTATAATAATAGGTTTCTCAGCCGCTATAATAGCTATGCTTATAGGATTATTGATAGGTATAGTTTCAGGGTATATAGGCGGGTTGGTTGACGATATACTGATGAGGATTACAGAGACTTTCCAAGTGATCCCAAGACTCGTTCTGGCAGTGGTGGCAGCGGCATTCCTTGGGCCAAACATGTTTAATGTAATCCTCATAATTGGGGGTCTGAGCTGGCCTAGAACCGCTAGAGTTACTAGATCAATCGCCCTTACTCTAAGAGAAAAGCCCTTTATAGAGGCTGCGAGAGCCGTGGGGGCTACTAGATTTAGGATAATGACTAGACACATACTTCCCCAAGTGCTACCTATAACAATAACGATCATGGGTTATGAGGCTGCTGTAGCAATACTGATAGAAGCTGGCCTAGGCTTTCTAGGACTTAGCGATCCGCAGCTCGAGAGCTGGGGAAAAGTGATACACGATGGACAAAGATACTTCTTATGGGGTTGGTGGATGGCTCTAATACCGGGCTCGATCCTCTCCACATTAATAATATCTATAAACATCTTAATGGATAATGTTAGTAGCATGATAAGCCCAGCAATACTTATGGATATATATAATGATAAAAGAAGAAGGTAAGCATATACATAGGATCATAAGCACCGATGAATCCCACACATAATTCTCCTCCAATAAATTTATTATTTCTTAACGAAATACGTTATGGAGGACGCTATGAGGATGCTAAGGATAATGAAGCTAAGGTCTATTCTGAAAACTTTTTCTATAATACTTCTTATATTTTACCTCATCACCGGGCTCGGTGCTTCAGCCCAATATATGCGGATAGGAAGCTATGGAGGTACTTTAGTACAGGCAATTATTGGAGATCCTCCTCACCTAAATCCCGGAATAACAACGAGTGTGGCGACTCTTGTAGCCACCTCAGGGATTTTTGAATCTCTTTTAAGATGGGACGATTATATGAATCCATATCCAGCCCTTGCTGAGAGATGGGAAGTTACAGATGATGCGAAGAGCTATACCTTCTATTTAGTGAAAAATGCTACATGGCACGACGGACTTCCCTTCACAGCATACGATGTGAAGTTTACATTCGAAAAGATATTGAGCAAGTATCACCCAAGAGCTAGAGTTGTTCTAGCTTCCTTGGAGGGTGTCGAGATTATAGACAATTATACCGTGAAGTTCAGATTTAAAGAACCTAACCCGATGTTGCTCTACATACTTAATGTACATAACGCTCCTATTCTCCCTATGCATCTCCTTGAGGGATATGTTGCTAATATAACAGCCGCACCTTTTAACCTTAATCCAGTAGGCACAGGGCCCTTCAAGTTTGTCGAGTGGAGAAAGGGAGAATATGTGAAGCTTGAAAAATACCCTAGTTACTACATCAAAGGCTTTCCTTACCTTGATTCAATAGTGACTAGGATCTTTAGAGACCCCCTCTCAGCAATTCTAGCCCTTGAGAGAGGCGAAGTAGATTATATAACAGGCTACTATATGCCATTAAGCGAGGCTAAGAGGCTTCAAGGTAAGCAGGATATAGTAGTGACTGGTTCTGGGGCCAGCGTTATATCCCCTATATTCGTGATGTTCTATAATCTAGATCGAGACCCGACCAGTATTAGAGATTTTAGAGTTGCAGTAGCCCATGCAATAAATAGAAGCGAGATCTTGGAGAAAGTTTTCTTCGGCTTTGGCAAAGTTGCCACTGGGCCTATCCCTAGCTCTCACTGGGCTTATGAACCCAATGTCACGATCTATGATTATAATCCCTCCAAAGCTTCGGAGATTCTTGATAGGCTGGGTTTTAAGGATGTTGATGGTGACGGTTATAGAGAATATCCTAACGGAACAAAACTCGTTCTAGAACTACCATACAACGCTGGTGTGATATTTCATGAGAGAACAGCGCAGCTTGTTGCTGAGATGCTTAGAAAGATAGGGATAAGGGTGGAGATCAAACCCTACGATGAGGCTACTTTAACTATGGTTGTTTATTCTTCTAGATCGTTTCATATAACCTTTGAAAGATTCTCAACAGGCCCTGACCCTTCGATAGGTGTTGCGAGGCTCTACCATAGCTCCTATGCTGGCTCGAAAGTGCCTTTCACCAATGCAGCCCCGGGTTATAGAAACGAACTTGTAGATAGGCTTTTGAATCAAGCTGCTATGACAGCAGATAAGACTTACAGAGCGCGCCTCTTTTCAGAATTCCAAAAAATAATATCTAATGATCTACCTATTCTAGTACTACTTGAAGTAGTAGACCCCAACATCTTCAGGGCCTCTGTAAAAGGATTGCATAGCTGGAGCGCTGAATCGAGAGTTGAGAGGATAGACGTATGGATCCAAAGAGTCCTCGAAGAACAGACCCCAGTTAGGATCAAAACACCGCTGCAGCAAGAGAAAACCACAACACCAGCAGAAGCACAAACCAATATACCCCTAATAGCGGTGATTACAGCTGTTATAATAATAGCTATTATATTTACCTATATATTTATGAGAAAGATAAGGATTAAAGTCTAGGTGATATTATTTTATGTATAAAGCTTCCGTAGGTAAAGCAGGCATTTCAGCAGATCACCCTCTAGCTGTTAAGGCAGGGATCGAGGTTCTAGAAAACGGTGGCAATGCTTTCGACGCAGCTATTGCTGTAAGCTCTGTGCTCTCAGTAGTACATCCCTTTTCAGGGGGGCTTGGAGGTGATAGCTTTCTTGCAGCGTTTCTAGGTGATGATAAGGTTTTTATTTATAACGGGTCTGGAGCGTCACCATCAGGATTTGATCCTGAATTATATATAAAGAATAAACCTGCTAGAGGACCCCTCACACTCACAGTTCCAGGTCTTGTGGAGCTGTGGGGCTATATAGAGGAGAGATTTTGTAAGAAAAGCTTGAGAGAGCTTTTAATACCAGCTATATCCCTAGCAGAGAACGGTTTTTACGCCGACAGCTTCTTAGTAAAGGCTATCAGAGAAAGTAAGGACTATTTAATAGACTATGAGGATTGGGCTCAAACCTATATAGGTATTGAAGAGGGAAATATTATATATAACAAGGGGATGGCAGAAGTGCTTAAAGAGATCTCAAGCAGGGGGTGGGAGACGTTTTACAAAGGAAAACTTGCTGAGAAATTAGTGGATATCCTTAGATCCAAGGGTGTGGGCATCACTCTAGAAGATCTTGAGACCCATAGGGGTTTCGTTCAGAAAGCCCTTAGCCTCGATCTAGGAGATAAAATATTGTATGAGATACCGCCCAACTCACAGGGGTTATCAACACTGAATATGATCTCAGCATTACACGAACTGGGGCTAGATAGATACGGCTTTGATGATATAAAAAGATTAGCTCTTTGGGAGGAACCTACTAAAAAGATCTATATATTCAGAGATCTACATCTGGGAGATCCTAGATTCATGGATATAGATCCCTCAAAATATACTACATATAGCTCTATCATTGAGAGCATAGACAAGAAAACAAGAGACATGAAAGAAACCAGGGAAGGCAATATGGATACAACATTCTTTGTAACAGTAGATAGAGAGGGCAACATAGTGGGCTTCATACAGAGTCTATACCACTGGTTCGGCTCAGGCATAATAGCTCTGGGAATACCTTTTCAAAGCAGGGGAGCAGGTTTTTCACTACTCAAGGGCGTACCCAACGAACCAGCTCCAAGAAAGAAACCTCTTCACACGCTATCTGTGTTATTAATTGAGGATCATGGGTCTGCAGAACCAGTTAAATATGTAATAGGATGTGCAAGCGGAGATCACAGGCCCCAGATACATACGAGGATATACGAAAATATTTTCGTATATAGAATGGATCTAGAAGCAGCAATAGAAGCACCGAGATTCATATACATCTCGCCTAGCGCCTCACAGAAATTGATTATAGAGGAGGGCTTAGACGGACCTCAAGGATTTTCCAAGATAGTAACTAAAGGATCATATACAGCCATGGGAAGAGTTAACGCTTGTAAATACCATACTAATAGGAGTTTTGCAATATTATCCCCTGATCCTAGAAGCCCCTCAATATCTATAGCGATTAACTAGCATCCTATTTAAATCTCTATGAACCCCTTTCTTTCAATCCTACAGTAGATCATCTAGTTTAGTATCGTCATGCTCGAGTGTCAATCAGGAATAGCAAGGATCTTCTCCGGACACTCATCGGTTTAGGCTACACTATTAATGATGTGTTCCTGAGACAGCCTCCGGCTGACTGAGGTCCAGATCGACTGGCTCTTCAGAACTCGGGGAACAAGCGGCTATGGTCCTGACCTGGAAGCTGATATGCAGGTGTTATTTTACCTTCGCTTTGCTGAAGTAGCTCTTAAGCCTTTCCTAAGCCCTGAGGCCTAAGTATCACAATGCTCGGAATTTTGAATAATATCCATAGAGGTTCATTACTGTATATCTATATGCGTGTTAACTGATACAGATCTTAGTTTTCTACCACCCCGTCCTAAAGGGATGAGGCTTTTAGATAAAATTATTTAGTTCGATCTATGTTATTATATAAAGACTATATATCTATTTTTCGAAGATTAGATCCTCGATATCCTTTTTGTAGCAAGTTAATGTTACTGGCTAATTGCCTCTACCAGATCGATCCTATATGATGATAAACACTTAAGAATAATAGTCCGGGGATTTTGATTAATAATACTTTGGTAATATTTAAGATGATCATATATGCGGGACTTCATCATTTCTCAGGTCCGGGTTCTCTAATCATTCCTTGTTATATATGCATTGGGGAGATATATTCTCTTATGCTTGTATACATTTGGAGTGCTAGGTTGAGGTTCTGCTCTCGATGTGGAAGGGACGAATCTGTTGTTCCGATAATTAGGTATCTATGTGTTGAATGCTATCTTGAGTATTATGGGGGCGATCTTGTCCCCAGATCCATAGAGCTGGCTCAGTGTTCCTCATGCGGGAGCTATAGGCTTGGCGATAGGTGGATAGACCCCACTGACTTCGGAGGTGAGGAGAAGATATTACTTGCATATATGCTTGAGGAGAGAATATCGATTCCAGAGGGTTTTGAGTCGGCTGAGGTCGAGGATCTCAGGGTATATGGTACAGAGTATGGGGAGGCTATAGAAGTGAGGTTGAGAGTATCTATTGGAGGCAGGATCTATACTCTATCCAAGAGGCTGAGGCTTTCGAGGGTGAGGAGGCTCTGCCCAGTATGTCGTATGGCTAGAGGAGGGGGTTACCAGGCTATCCTCCAGATCAGGGGGCACCCAGCTATGGGGGATGATCTTAGGAGGAGGGTTGAGAATATAATAGCTGGCATGCCAGATGCGATAAGATCTTTGATAGTTGAGGCGAAGGCTTTGAGAGAAGGTATAGATCTGAAGCTCGCTTCTAGACAGGCTGCGTACTCAATAGCGAATGCCATTAGAAAGGAGCTGGGGGGCATTGTCAAGACCTCGGAGGAGGGGGAGAGGAGGGGCGGAATGAAGAGCAACAAGAAGTCCAGGCTGGTTATCAGCCTCAGGATAGCAGATCTGAGGGAGGGTATGTATATAAAAGTTGAGGGGAGCCCGTACATAGTTGAAAGTGTTTCAAGCGATGAGGTAGTTCTACAGGGTAGAGATGGCAAGAGGATCACAATGTCTATAGAGGATATCCTTAGGGGTAGACAGTAACTGGGATCTATAGGCTAATGGTTACTGATCCTCGAAGTTGTAAATATTAGCTTCATAATAACCATATTCATAGGGAGAATATTTGAACCTCCTAGGAATCACGATGGGCCTCTATGCAGGGCTCACAGTATATCTGGGCTTCGCGATCCTAGCAATAAGGAGAATAAGCAGAGAGAGGCTAGGGATGCTCAACGCAATGGCCGGAGGACTCCTTGGCTACCTCTTCGCAGAGATCTCAGTAGAACTCGTTGAGAAGCCAGAGGAGATGGCTAAGGAGGGCATGTGGCTAGACTACACAATATATGCTATAACTACGAGCGCAGCGCTAATAGCAACCCTCTTAATCCTAGCATATATAGAGAGGAGGCTAAAAGCAAAAAGCACAGCGGCGAGGGAATGGGCTAGGCTGGGCCTCAGAATGGATCCCTGGATCCTGAGCTTCTTACTCTCCATAGGGCTTGGGATACATAACCTGGGTGAGGGGCTAGGAATAGGATCCGCGATATCGACAGAAGATCTAGGACTAGCAATACTCCTCTCCATAGGATTTGCCATACACAACGTAACAGAGGGATTCGCGATCTCCTCCCCCCTCCTGGCTGTCAGGCTGGCAAAAACCATCCCAGATGGAGAGCAAACAGTGGTCATCGCATCTAGAGAGCTAGTCACAAGGCTACTGATCCTCGGCTTAATAGCGGGAGGCCCAACAGCCGTGGGAGCCCTCATTCTATCCTCGACACCTCCAAATGAGCTAATAATAAATGTTGCCATGACATCTGCAGCAGCCTCAATAATATACTCAGTTTTCAACATGAATCTATCAGCAATGGGGCAGCTAAGAGGGGATCCCGTGAAATTCTGGCTCTCAATATTTCTGGGCTTTCTACTGGCAATAGCAGTGGAGACAGCTCTCGCAGCAATGAATCTTCCAATATAATGCCTAAGCTACAGTCTCTAGCTCCATAATAGATTTTTAAAGATTCGATATAAAAACCATCTTATTGATGGCAAGACGAAGCGCTGAGAAAAGACCCTTTGGAAATGCATAGGCTTATCAGGACATACTACGTGCATTGACCTCCTTTCCTGCTTTCAGGTCGTCATTGATCGTCATCCCTTTCAGGCGGATCATCGGTTCCCCCTCTATTCAGATTTACATCTGTCATCTAGGGCAGTGAGGTTGACCAGAGATTCCGCTTGTCTCCCGATGGTTGTTGATTGTCGCTGGTATTAATTTGTTTGGGATTGCTTTGCTTCTTGATCCACAGGGTTTTTAGCCCTGCGGTCATCGGGGGACTTCCACCTCCCCTAAAGAGACCTAGTGATCTCTATGGGCTCACCGGTGGCTGTTGAGCCCAGCGGCACCGGGCCCCCATCTATACTTAAAACCCCGGAGCCCTTCTGGGCATAGCCCTCATACAGGGCTTCGGTCTCGGGAGCTCTGAGCATCATCGCTTCCCGAGTATATCCACGCCCAGGTCTAGCAGAGATTATTGCCTCATCATCAATACAATTATGGATTGGGTGCTTATAAGCTTAAGCCAGACAACAAATAAAAATAAAAGCATTCCCACCACCATGAAAAAAGATACAGCCCGCCCTGAAGGGCGAGGCTTGTTCTTTTATATAATATCAGTCGCTATTGGTCACTCGATTTTTATCTCTTTTCCTGTTTCTTCTTTCCTTAGCTTTTTAAGCTTTACCTCTAGAACTCCGTTCTTATAGTTAGCCTTTGCACTCTCTATATCTACCTCGGCTGGGAGTTCTACCTCTTTATAATATTTCCTTCCATTCCTCGCCTCTATTATGAGCTTCCTGCCAACGGCCCTCACCTTGATCTTATCCTTCTCCACTCCAGGCATCTCAGCTATAACAGTTACCGATTCTGCATCCTCATAAATATCGACTAGTGGCTCCATCTCCTCTGAGTATCTGATCTCCCTTATAGGGCCTCTCTCAGACCTCTTCACATTGCCGAACCTCTCAATCCTCGGAACACCGTCAGGCCCTATGGTTATCCTGAAGCCGTAAACAAAGCCCCTGCTCCCGGGCTTTGACAGATCCTCTTCCAGCTCTCTCAGATATTCTGAGAACCTCCTGTTAAGATCCTCAAACTCTTCAAAGAGCTCTCTATCAAGATCCTTCACAAGCTCGTCGAAGATATCAAATATAGATCTCCTTCTCCGCATAAACCCTCACCAATACATGATAAGATTACAACCTAATAAGATTATTAAGATTATATCTTCTAGTGCCCGAACATTAAATAGAGGATAAGCCTTGCCCTTTAAGGTGGGCTGTATCTTTTTTCATGGTGGTGGGAATGCTTTTATTTTTATTTGTTGTCTGGCTTAAGCTTATAAGCACCCAATCCATAATTGTATTGATGATGAGGCAATAATCTCTGCTAGACCTGGGCGTGGATATACTCGGGAAGCGATGATGCTCAGAGCTCCCGAGACCGAAGCCCTGTATGAGGGCTATGCCCAGAAGGGCTCCGGGGTTTTAAGTATAGATGGGGGCCCGGTGCCGCTGGGCTCAACAGCCACCGGTGAGCCCATAGAGATCACTAGGTCTCTTTAGGGGAGGTGGAAGTCCCCCGATGACCGCAGGGCTAAAAACCCTGTGGATCAAGAAGCAAAGCAATCCCAAACAAATTAATACCAGCGACAATCAACAACCATCGGGAGACAAGCGGAGAGGGTTATCTCACACAATGACAATATTCTCTTTAGAGAGTCCTCTGAAATCTTTTAGATTTGTAATTAGTGCTGATGCATATGCGTTATAGTATGGTGGTCCCTTTCTAGAGAATATGGTAATTACCCTGGATCTGTGGTTCAGCTTATAACCCTCCCACGCGGGTTCGTGCCCCCTTATAACCACTTTTAAACCTGTTTTTCTAAGGAATGTGTTCGTTATTACCTCTCCCCAGAGATAGCCTGCCCCCCTTGGTGATGGCATATACTCTATGTCAGGATCTTCTGTAGGATCATTCCACAGGATCTCCTCCAAGATTCTCATGTCCCCCTCCCCGTTTAGTATGCATCTCAGATCTTCCCAGCATTCTCTAGTCGAAAATACGGGTATCCCACCGTGGAGGAATACTGCCGAGCCTCTGTATACTGCTGCATAGGGTAGCAGATCAAAGATCTTCTTAGACATGCTATATATCTTATCTGCTGAAACACTGAAAGCCTTCTTTAGAACATATGGATAATCATGCGGATATACAGGAAGATTTTCAGGAGGCTCGTGATTCCCTCTAAGGGTTATGACCCTTTCACCATACATCGCTTTTAGCTTAGATATGAAGAGAAGGGTCTCTAGCTGCTTGTCACCTCTATCAATATAATCCCCTAAGAATATCAAGAGTGTATCCTCCATCATAACCCTCTCAAGATCTATATACCTAAAGATCGAGAGCAACGTATCTAGATCCCCGTGTACATCTCCTATTACGACGGCCCTCGTGTACCTCCTAACATCTATATCTATAACCCCCCGAGGCCTATCCCTAGACAACCACTCCCTCTCGAGGATCTCTTTAAACCCGGATAGATACTCTAAAGTCTCTTCAGCAGTTCTAGAAATCCTAGCAATGTCTTCAAGAACTTTTTCCAACATATCGGTTCCCAATGATTTTAGATCTAACCCAAATAATATATAGAAGATATATAATACCGTGTTAACATCGCGAGCTGCTGTTTCCCGGTGGATAGCTATTCACTGTCTACATGTTTGCTGATTTTGAATTACCCGCTATCTACTTCTCAACAGTCTCCCCAGCCTCCACCGCAGTAGCTCCTAAACTGCTGCCGGTGTTCATCGCCTCTAGGGTCTCTTAAAACCGGAGTCGCCAAAACATCCAAGATAGGAGCTTATAAATCTTTGTTAGCATACCTCATAGCTTCAAGAATCTCACGAACTAAGACATATGAACTCCACCCTGTCCTGGGCTCTTCTCCACCAATATTATTAACAGAGCCTTATATATCTCCATCATCGCCTTGAAGCTGAAGATCCCTGCTAAGCCCCTAAATGAAGAGATTCCTCTAGAATCTCTGGAAATTCTAGGAGAGTTTATAAACTATTTGTTTTGCTTTGTTTAGGAGCTTTAATGCTTTATTCCAGAAAATATTGAAGGTCCCTCTATCTAGATCTTCTTCATAGAAGTATCTATGCAATACTTCTCCAGTTGTTAAAAGATCATGAAATAGATCCCTGTATATTCTCTCGACGTTATTGGTGACATAATTATAGAGTTTGCCATGATCCCACGCAGCAATAAAGACTCTCCTGAGAGACGCATGAAGCTTTATCAGTGATGTTATAGCTCCCCAGAGTTTCTCGGCAGCTTGCTGAGGGTCTTTTCCAACAAGATTTATTGCATTGCTATAATACTTCTCAACCATGTTTTTGTATCTACTGACCCTGTCTAAAGGATCTCTCCAAATATTCTTTAACTCGTCTGAGGCATCTTCAATATTCCAGCCAACAGCCTTAGCGAGCTCAACCATATTGAGCATATCAATATCATCTAGAGGTTTCTCTTCAATAAGCTTTCTCACTAAAGGTACTAACTCTGGGAACTCTTGGAGAGAAGTGAAAGATACAGTAGCCATGTGATGAATTTCTGCTGCTACATGGATAGGCTCACGATATTCAATGCTCACAACACTGCCATGCTTATCTCGCGATATCAGTGTCAAGGTTATAAGAGCCCCAGTTTCTGCGATACCCTCGATATCTCTTAAGTTAGATCCGAAAATACTATATGCCTGAGATGTGAATAGAGTCAGATCTGAGTCTCTGTACACCTTTGGCTCTTCGATATATTTACGTGAGTACATAGATCTGAGCCCTGTCTATTTCTTCAGTTTCCAAGATATCTTATATATCCATGACACCCAGTAAATAGGTTCATTAAGTGGCGTTCTATACTCTACATTTCTAGCCACCATAACTGCTTCTCCAATCACTCTAACTAGGAACTCTCCTCTAGAGCTTTGCACAATCTCCCAGGCTTCAGCAGGTTGCTGCTCAACAATGTCTATCACCTCCCACCCTTCTTTTGGAGGCTCTGGAGGAGACAGAGGCTTATCTATAACAAGTTTCTTAACATCCTCAGGAATACTCTCAACAGCTACTCCACCAACAACTTTAACATCAAAATTTACACCACCAAAGGGTGAGAAACCGGCTTCTCTGACATCAACGACTAATATCTTAAACTTCAGAATGGTTCCATCAGAGACTTTAATACGCCCAATGCCGACAGGATGAGAGCCACAGCTCATATCCATCTTCTAAATAAATTATCTGTGTATGATATATATTAAAACAGAGGACCGCTAATTTCCATCGGCAACATATGATCAAGATGATAAATGTTTTTTGAGATAGTTCACATACGACTTCCTCTGATCTTACATGCTCCATTGAATCTTCAGTATCCAGTTTTGGGTGATAAAATCTCTATCTCAAGCTCTTCTATGGCAGCCCTGATAACAGAACCTTATCCTCATGCGATTTTATGATGGCGTTGCATATCAACGTCCTAGACTTTCTATCATCTTCTATAGCTTTTAGGCTAAGAGATCTAGGGATTACATAACTGAAAGTCTCGTCTTTTAAGGCGGGGATGAGTAAGAGAGCTTATTAGCTTTCTAATCGTATTTTTGGAGCCTGGAACCCAAGATAATGGGCTCCTAGGGGATCTCTGGCCACCCCCACTGCCCCCCAGATGACAAATGTAAACCTAAACAGATAGAGGGAACCAATGATTCGCCTGAAAGGAATGACGATCAAGATGACGACCTGAAGGCAGGCGAAGAGGTCAGTCAGATTATTCTCAATTAAGATTTTAACTCTCTTCTAGAGCTGTGGTTTAACTCTTCATCAGAAATAAATAGAGACATAGCAGATCAGGATACCTGGTTCTTAAAAGCTTATGATCCTGACCCATAGATTTATGGGTTAGTATATTTTAGAGACCTTCCATTAGCTACATGATCTTCAAGATTTAGGTTCTTTAGAAGGATAATCTTGAGTTTTCGCTTAGATTCGTTACCCTTTTTACCTCTTTTCTCTAGATTTTTCCCTCAAGATTATTGTGGGGCTCTTCTAATGGAGTTTAGATGAGCTCTTATCAGAGCTATGGGCTTTTAGGTAACATCGAAGGCCTATGTTATATAAAGTATAGACTGGTCCTATGCCGAACTTTCTATTTGCCTCATTTAACCCTGATAGCTGCCGTTCGGCACGCTATATTACATGTAACCTAGATTTCCTCTCTTAGCGATCAAGCAGGGTTTCTAGATCCGATGAGGCGCTGATCGTAATGATGGAAGATAGATCCATACCATGGTAGTAGATCTTTCTAACTAACTTCTAGGACTTAACCTTAGATAAGGGTTTAACGGGGTATCTCTACATTCTATAAACATTCTGTAACATGATCACCATTGGACAGCCTCAGTATTTTATAAGGCTTAAGAGCCCTTATAACACCTTCCACGCCCTGAAAGGCAAGGCTTTCGGTTGTAGGCTGGGTTCCTGTTTCAATAGCTGAAGCTGGGAGTAGGTTGCTGCTTTGATCTATTTATTGTGGCCTTAACTACTATGAGTTCTATGGCATGGCTCATGACGATTCTCAATAACTCATGGATCTTCTTGGAAGATCCCATAATGCGACCTCTTAAGCTATGATCCTGGGTTTCAGGATCATAATTTAACCTGATGTATTAAAGAATTCCATGGTTATAGACTAGAGCTCCACATAGACTTAAAGCTATTTTGATATGTAAGCCGGATTGGATATTATATGCCTCTATGGGATTATCTTTAATGAGTGGAGCCGAATGTTATGCCTACATGCGAGGTTCACAAGGAAATTACCAGGATTGTTGTTGATGGATTATGTGGGGATTCGAGTTCTTTTCCCCACATAGTTGACTTATGTAGGATTATTGATTATAATAAGAATCGAGATCTTCTTATTGAAAGTGTTTTATGATCCTGATTGTGAGTCTAAGCGCGATCGGGTCATGGAGTTGACTGAATACTGTATCTGTGATGGTAGAGATGTTGATACTGAGACTTGTAGAGAGTTGATTTTTAAGAGGGGTAGGCTAGAGCGAATGCTCAGCTTTGCTTCTCCTGAGGAGAGAAGGGTTATTATGGAAGAGATTCAAAAGATCCCGATATGTGAGTCGAAAAATGAGTCTGGTTTTTCTTTTGCCAAACACCATGATAGTGTCAATATTAACTTATGGAGATACTATGTATACACAGCTGCTAAACAATGTTTGAAAAATAGTGAGGAGAGACTAAGAGAATGCATGAAGAGGTTGGCGAGAGCGCTGCATTACGCTCAAAACGGGCCCATAGCTAGGCGGATACATGGTGAAGGTGTGTTAAACCGCTATCACATTAAGGTGGAAGAACTTCACGATGATTATGAAGAAGAGTTATCTAGGGTCAAGTTGGAGAACTTTGATTATAAGACTCCTATTGAAGATGGTGTTCGCCAGCCTTGAGAGAAAAGCCCATCACATTTAGTAAGGAGCTACTTTCTCCTGAGACGAGGTTTGATTAAGCGCTAAAAGCGATGTTTAGATATACGGCCTACACCTTCACTAAGTTCATAGAAACCACTAGGTATGTTAAGGCTAATGAGAAGAGATTATTGAGAAGGTTGTATTTTATACATAAGTTATTATTGATCGCAGCTTCGCGATAGTCTTGGGAGTAGCGATAATTCCTGCAACTACATCTATCCTCATTCCATCTCAAACATATACCCTTCCATTCGAGGCACAACTCCTAACAATATTACCTGGGGTTATAATGATCTTCACCTCTCAGGAGATATACAACTACATCATGCTCTATCTATGCCTTTTAAGAGAGGACATGGCGTGTAATAAAATAATTGATAAAGAGTTTCTCACAGCAAGGGTAAGGATACAGACTAAAAGGGTATGCGAACAGTTTCGAGAAAATATATTCCATTCATGGGCAACTGATCTGAAAAATGTGGATATGGCTTATAGTATCTCTCACCCCTAAACCAACTAGATTTAACTAATAATACAGAATCGCTTCATCATTATCGCGTCTAATAATTCATATAGTGAAGCGGTGGCAGGCAAAGGCACTATAATAAGAGAATAGAACCTTAACTTGCTTAAACTGGATAGATAGTTAGGGGCCAGATCCCTTATTAGCTGCAGACATAAAACCGTGAGAAGGCATAGCAAACCCGGACTATAGAAAACCCTGACAAAAATTAATAGTCAAGAGGTTAAGCCGTGTGGATAGCTGATAATGATTATACAGGACCTCGAGACAATATGAGGAGAAAGAGTATTATTAAAGATGAAGGTTGTGAGGAATTAGAGCTAAGGTTCTCCTGCCGCAATAAAAGATTTAGGAGCAGTGCATGATTCTGGGGCTATCTATATAAATCCGGACTTTTCAAAAGTAGTCAGGATCCTCGATGCTTGAGACTCTGGATCGATAGTGAGAGTACTAAGACGCTACGAGTGAACCTATTAAGAGCAACGACCCCCTTTCCTATTATTTAAGATACAATAAACATGATCCTTGAGCAAACGCTTGAAGCGTGTCTGAACGATCCCGGTTCTAGAGGAAGTCTTGGGAGATTGCTTAGTATCAAGTAGATCTTGAGATAATAGAAGGAATACTAGTGCCTAGGATCAATAGTGTTAGCCTATGGCTAATTGATGACCACGTATGGAAACCAGTAAACCCTACAAAGATCAGGATCAATGGTGTTGAGAACACTTTCTTCACAAGCATCGCTATCAATACCCATAGGGGCTGGGTGCACATAGATCTAGAGCCCTCTAAGGGTTCTACGAGCTCTTGGCTAGGGGTTTTAAGCCGACATCCCATGCTAAGATCAAGCTTGATAGGAAGAATAGGAGGGTGATTTTCCACCTATCCCTCGAGAAGGAGGTTGAGATCTACAGGCCTGAGAAGGCTGTTAAGCCTGTTGATGTTAATGAGGATTCTGTAGCAACTCTGTACGAGGCATTCGCAGTAATCCTAGAAACAGATCTTGCAAAGACTACTCTAGGCTATAGCTATAGGAAGGTGAGCATCCAGAGGAGAGATGGATCCGGTAACAAAGATGCTAGGGAAGCCATGAAGAAGCTCAAGGAAAGAAAGAAGAAGGGGGATTACAGGTGGAAGATAGCTAACCTAATAGTAAGAGAAGCCATGAGGATGAGAGGAGTAATAGTTATTGAGAGGATCTCCGGGGAAGATATAAGGGTTATGATTGCTAGACATAAGAATAAGCAGCTGAGGCACAGGATATATCAGAGTGCTTTGAAGGGAGAGCTCAATACAATAATAGATAAGGCTAGAGAATACG
>Ga0079998_110748_pt1 | contig 24655 bp, 20 predicted proteins | sample PerSpoBPS_BMetaG_FD_69201 | JGI IMG/M metagenome (GOLD analysis project Ga0079998, IMG submission 69201) | Thermal spring microbial communities from Yellowstone National Park, Wyoming, USA - Perpetual Spouter B (PS_B) MetaG (SPADES assembly)... | ecosystem: Environmental > Aquatic > Thermal... | reverse complement strand
GCCTGCTGCAACAGCACCACCAGGTCCGCCGCCGCCTGAAGGGTCGACGCGTTCAGCGGACGCAGGCCCACCCCAAACGCCGGCATCAGGCTCTGCGGAAAGCGTTCGAAGCCCGGCGGCAGATTCTGCCCCCGCTGGAACTCCAGGCTCGAGCGCCCATCGATGAACACCGTGATCGGATGCACCCCCACGCGACACTCCCCTCCCGGCGGCGTGTAATCCACCCGGACGATCACCGTGTTGTCTCGCCGCCACAACCCATCCGGAAACGCGATCCGCCGATCGAAGGCGCCACCCGGCAGCGGTTCCGCCGCCACCAGCCCCCCGTTCAGGAAGACCAGCAGGCTCGCCGTCCCACCCTCCGGAACCGGGGTGGCGCGGCCGACGAGGCGCAGGCGCACCCCTCGAACCGGGCCGCCGAGATCCGCCTGGGAGAGGAACAGCCGGGCCTCCATCGGCCCCGAACCCCGCATCTGAATCTGAGGCCAGCCGAGCTCGGCCAGGGTCACCGGCCCGGATATGCCCTCCTCAGCGGGAGCGATCCGTTGCGGGATCACCTCCGGAAACGCCATCATCTCCCCATACCGGATCACCCCCTCCGCCAGCTCCACCACCCGCTCCGGCGGGGCCTGGATCTCCAGAGCCGGGAAAAGGCCTTCCGCATCGAAACGCAGACGAAGGCGAGCCTCCCCCCGGCGGATCTCGATCCGACGACGCCAGGGATCCGCTGCGCCCGCAAAGGACCCCTCCCCCAACCGGATGGAGACCGTCAGGGGATGCCGGCCGGCCAAACGCGCGCCGAGGGCGACCAAGCGCAAGGCCGCCGTCGCCTCTTCCGGCCCGGGATCTGCGGGAAGGTTGACCTCCAGCGCGCGCAGATCCGACGGCCAGAACCCGGCGATCGTCCGGGGCGGCTCCGGGGATCCTTCCAGACGCACCCGCAGGTCCTCCAGCTCCACCCGCTCGCTGGAGCCCGCCGCGCAGATGTCCAGCTGCGGCGGGGGGATCAGCCGCCACACCAGCGTCAGCCGCCCCCGGGTCACCGGCGCCCCCTGCAAGGCGACCGTCAACGTCCGCTCGGCCAGCCCCAGCGGGACCCAGGTCAACGTGCGCACGCCATCCCCGATCTCCAGCCGCCCGCCGTTCAGGCCGGGCGTGCTGCGCAGGCGACCGGTCAGCTCGACCGGCCGCAGGCCCTGCGGCACCGGGATCGTCACCCACTGCTCCCCGGAAGGCGCGCTCAGCACCAGAGGCTCCGAAACCCCCAGCTCCCGGAGGGAGATCTCCCATGCCGCCGGCGAACCCTCCTGAAGGGGACTCGTCGGGATCGAAAGGGAGGGGAAACGCACGAAGCCCGCCAGGGACAGCGCGAGGATCCACCGTTTGGCCGATCGCTTCCACGCGCTCATGGAATCCACCGTTCTGGAAGATGAATGCAGGCTCAGCATCCCTATTATAGCCAAACTTTTTATAGCCAAACTTTCAGGCCGGACGCTGCTCTCCTCTTGTGGCGAGGGAGAAAGGCCGTCCACGAATGGGGCACGAATACACGAATGTGGATAAGCGGAGGCTCCGATTCAGCCTCGACCTTTGCGCCATCGAAGGTGGAGGTTCGGGACTAAAGCCCCTCCTACAGAAACCGTCTTTTTGCAGGAGCGGCTTCAGCCGCGACCCTTTGCGTCATCGAGAACCAGGGTTCCGGGTTACCGAAGCGGCTTTCACTGCAACCCTTGCGTCATCGAAGACGGAGGTTCGGGGCGAAAGCCCCTCCTACAGAAACCATCTTTTCGTAGGAGCGGCTTCAGCCGCGACCCCTGCGTCATCGAGAACCAGGAGCTCGGGGTTGCCGGAGCAGCCTTCACCGCAACCCTTGCGTCATCCAGGATGAGGGTTCGGGGCGAAAGCCCCTCCTACAAAAACCGCCTTTCCGTAGGAGCGGCTTTCGCCGCGACCCTTGCGCCATCGAGAACCAGGAGCTCGGGGTTGCCGGAGCAGCTTCATCGCAACCCTTGCGTCATCGAGGGCAGAGAGTTCGGGGCTAAAGCCCCTCCTACAGAACCCATCTTTTTGTAGGAGCGGCTTCAGTCGCGACCCTTGCGTCATCGAGAACCAGAGGTTCCGGGTTACCGAAGCGGCTTTCACTGCGACCCTTGCGTCATCGAGAACCAGGGGTTCCGGGTTACCGAAGCGGCTTTCACTGCAACCCTTGCGTCATCCAGGATGATGGCGGGCAGTCGCCCTGCTTGAACCCCCATGGGGCGCTGTAGGACAACGACTCGCAGCGGAGCGCCCGCTTGCCCGTTTGGATTATCATGAGAGTGCGAGTCCCATTCTCAAGCATCAGGAGACCGGCCGATGCGGTTCGCGGAGCTGGTAGAGTATTTCGAGCGGTTGGAGGCCACGACCAAGCGCCTGGAGATGTTCGATATCCTCAGCGAGCTCTTCCGGGCGTGCGATCGGGAGGAGATCGACAAGGTGGTCTACTTCTGCCAGGAGCAGCTGCTGCCGCCCTTCCGCGGGATCGAGATCGGCATGGCGGAGAAGCTGATCCTGCGGGCGATCGCCCGGGCCACCGGGACAACGGAGGATCAGGTCAGCCGGCTGAACAAGGAGCGCGGGGATCCGGGGCTGGTGGTGGAGGAGCTGCTCCGACAGCGGAAAGCCCGCTCCGCCGGCCTGCGCGTCTCAGAGGTCTACGAGGCCCTCCTGCGCATCGCCGAGACCACCGGGGAGGGCAGCGTGGAGCGCAAGGTGGGGATGCTGGCGGAGCTCCTCCAGGCCTCCTCCCCCAAAGAGGCCCGCTACATCGCCCGCTTCGTCCTGGGGCGCCTGCGCCTGGGCGTGGGCGACCCCACCATCCTGGACGCCCTGTCGAAGGCGGTGGCCGGCGATCGCAGCCTGCGCCCGGAGCTGGAGCGGGCGTATAACCTGTGCTCCGACCTCGGCCTGGTGGCCCGCACCCTCTTCGAGCAGGGCATCGAGGGGATCCGCGCCTTCCGCATCCGCGTCGGGCATCCGATCCGCCCTGCCCTGGCCGAGCGGCTCCCCAGCGCCGAGGAGATCGTCCAGAAGCTGGGCCGGTGCGCCGTCGAGGTGAAGCTGGATGGGTTCCGCTGTCAGATCCACAAGGACGGGGATCGGGTGGAGATCTTCTCCCGAAACCTGGAGCGCACCACCCCCATGTTCCCCGAGCTCATCGAAGCGGTCCGCCAGCAGATCGACGCCCGGGAGGCCATCCTGGAGGGCGAGGCGGTGGCCGTCAACGAGGAGACCGGCGAGATCTATCCTTTCCAGGTGACGGTCCAGCGCAAGCGCAAGCACGGCGTGGAGGAGATGATGCGGGAATACCCGCTGGTCCTGTTCGCCTTCGATCTCCTCTACGCCGACGGCCACGATTACACCCCGGAGCCCTACGCCGCGCGCTTCGAGGCCCTCTCCCGGCGGATCCGTCCCGACGGCCGCATCCGCCTGGTGGATCGCATCGTCACGGACGACCCGCGGGCGATCCAGCGGTTTTTCGACGAGGCCATCGCCCGGGGCATGGAGGGGATCGTGGCCAAGCGCCTGGACGCCCCCTATCAGGCGGGGGCCCGCGGGTTCCACTGGATCAAGCTCAAGCGCTCCTACAAAGGCGAGCTGACGGACACCATCGACGTCGTGGTGGTGGGTTACTTCCGGGGTCGGGGGATGCGGGCGAAGCTCGGCATCGGGGCCCTGCTGGGCGCGGTTTACGATCCCGATTCGGACACCTTCAAGACGGTGGCCAAGATCGGCAGCGGCCTCACCGAGGAGGAATGGGTGCGGCTCCGGGAGATGCTGGATGCCATCCGCGTGGAGCACCGGCCGGCCCGCGTGGATTCGCTGCTGGAGCCCGACGTATGGGTGGAGCCCCGCTATGTGCTGACGGTGCTGGCGGACGAGATCACCCGCTCGCCGGTCCACACCTGTGGCCGGGCCGATGAGGAGCCCGGCTATGCCCTGCGCTTCCCACGGGTGGTGGGGTGGATCCGGGAGGACAAAGGCCCGGAGGACGCGACCACGGTGAAAGAGATCCTCTCCATGTTCCAGATGCAGAAGCGCGTGCAGCTGGGCGGATGATCCCGGAGCGATGCACCCTCTATGAGCGCTTCGGCTCAGTAGTCGTTCGGTGGTCGCGCGCCCAATCTCGCGATATGCTTTAAGAGGAATTCACCGGTGGAAACCGGCAGGGGGGCCATCGCAACGCGCCAGGGATCGGGCGGGATGGCGGATCCCATGGCCACGGAGGCGGATTCCCGATGGAATATCCAGTCTGGGTGGTTCCCTTCCTCACGGCCCCCATGCTGATCCCCCTGGTGGCGATCCCCCATGTGATCGTTGCGCAGTTCGCCGTCGGGGGCGGCTTCCTCCTGGCGGACGGCGTGACGTGGGCCTACCGGCATCGTCGGGCGGACGTCCTGGCTTACCTGCGGGATCTCGCCCGCTTCTTCGTGCTGCTCACGATTGTCTTCGGGGCCGTCACCGGGGTGGGCATCTGGTGGACCATCGGGCTCACCGCGCCGGAGAGCACCAGCGCCCTCATCCACGTCTTCGTCTTCGGCTGGGCGACCGAATGGGTAGTCTTCGTCCTGGAGATCGTCTCCGCCTTCGCCTTTTATTACCTCTGGGATCGGCTGCGGCCCCGGGAGCATATGGCGATGGGCTGGATCTACGCCGCATCGGCCTGGCTCAGCCTGGTGCTCATCACCGGGATCACCTCCTTCATGCTCACGACGGGCCGCTGGACCCCAGAGCGGGATTTCTTCACGGCCTTCTTCAACCCGTCGTTCCTGCCCCAGGTGCTGATCCGGACCGGTGGGTCGCTGGCCATCGCCGCCTTGTGGATTGGGGTGCACCTCTCCCTTCGGGCCCCGGAGCCCTTGCGGGAGGAGATGATCCCCCGCTTCTCCCGCTGGGCCATGGCGGGCATGGCGCTCATCCTGATCGGCGGGCTCGGCTACTTCGCCGTGCTGCCGGATCACGCGCGGCTGAACATGGTCCGGGCGCCGCTGCTGCTGATCATGACCGCTTTGAATTTCGGAGCCACGCTGATCGCCCTGGCCGCCTTCGGCCTGGGCCACCTGCGGGGCGGCCGCTGGATCAACCCGCCGGAGGCGTTGCTGATGCTCCTCATCGGGGCGGTGGCCATCACCAGCGGGGAGTTCCTCCGGGAAGGAGCGCGCAAACCGTATCGCATTGAGGGCTATATTTTCTCCCCGGGCGTCCGCGTCGCAGAGGTCCCCACGCTGCAACGGGATGGCCTCATCGCCCATTCCCCCTGGCTGCAACAGTATCTGCAGGAGAACCTGGGGTTGCCGGAGGAGGCCCTGCGGGATCCGGCCCGCCTTCCGGAGCCCCAGAAGGTTCAGGTCGGGGAGGCCCTTTACAACTATCATTGCGCCGCGTGTCACGCCCTGGATGGCTACAACGGGATGCGCCCGCTGATCCAGCCCTGGACCCCGGAGATCATCGCCGATGCCGTCCGGCATCTGCATCGGACCAACCCGGCCATGCCGCCGTGGCTGGGGAACGAAGCGGAGCGGGAGGCCCTGATCGCTTATCTTGTCGCGTTGCAGAAAGGAGGGCCGTGATGCCCCCCATCCCGAAGCCTGATCCCCTGGGGATGCCGATCCCGGCGGTTTACCTGTTCGCCCTCAAGGTCTTCGGCTTTTTCCTGCACATGGCCTTCATGCAGCTCTGGCTCGCCGGGTTGCCGGTCGCGGTAGCCCTCTGGCGGTTCCGCCCCTATGTCGCGGAGCGCCTGATCGCCGCCATGCCCTTCGCCATGGCCTTCGGGATCAACGCTGGGATCGTCCCGTTGCTCTTCCTGCAGACCCTCTATCCTCAGTTCTTCTACCCGGCCACCATCCTGCAGGCCTGGTTCTGGTTCCTGATCATCCCGCTGCTCCTCATCGCTTACACCGCGGTTTACCTGGCGGCCTTCGGGCGCTGGCGGGTGCTCGCCAGCCTGATCGCTGCCCTCCTGCTGACGTGGATTGGCGCCCAGTTCGCCGCAGCCATGACGCTGACCGCCCGGCCCGAAGGATGGATGGGGATCTTCCGCGCCACGGCGACGGGGGGCGCCGTCCATGGATTTGCCCTCGCCCTGGATCGGGAGGCGCTCCTCCGGCTGGGGCTGATGGCGGGGATGGCCTTCGGCACGGTGGCGGCCTTCCTGGCCGGGCTCGCCGGGTTCGGACGTCGGGATCCGGAGCTCGCGGCCCAGGTCCGGCCGCTGGTTCCCTTGTTGTATATCATCGGCCTGGGGCTCTTCGGCCTGGCCGGGAGCCTTTACGCGCCGACGGTGGCGGATCGGCTGCCGGCGGCATTGCAGCGGGCGGCGGCCTTCAGCATGCCCCTTGCGACCCTGCTCGCCGGGCTCTATGGGGTCCGTCCGGGTCGTGGGACAGCAGGGGCCCTGGTCCTTGCGCAGCTCGGCGTGCTCCTGAGCAACGCCATCGCTCGGCAAGTTGTCCAGGCTACGGAGATCGGCCGGTGGGTGGATTTGGGGCAGGTTCCCGTGCGGGGGGAGTGGGGGAGTGTGGCCCTCTTCCTGATCACCCTCCTCCTGGGGCTCGGCGTCCTGGCCTGGATCCTCCGCACGGCCTGGGTTCGGACGCGGGAGGCTCCTTAATCCCGACCTCGTCAATGGGCTGGGGGGGAGCCTGTAGACTCCCCCCCAGCTTGTTTGCATCCGCTACGGCGTCACGGGTGGGCAGCCGGCCCCGGTGCAGACGATGCGGCCCTGGATGGCCGGGGCCACCGGGCTGGTTCGCTGCACGACGGGATCGCCCTCACGGCGCGATCCCGAACCCCGCCAGAAAGTCAAGGGAATCCGGGATGTCCGTCCGGTAGGCGAAGGCGGCGCCCTTGCAGTTGGCGTTGAGGACGAAGGAGTTGACCCCGACGATCACCTCCGTCCCATCCTCCGCGCGGTGGAGCACCGGCCCGCCGGAGTCGCCGAAGCAGGTGCCGCCCGGCCCCACGCCCTTCCCCGGGCTGTTGGAGTAGTGGAGGTTGTAGCCATCGGTGAGGGCGCTGCGGAGGTTGACCAGGCTCACCGTCCCCACATAGCGGGTGCGCTCCCCGCGGAGCACCGGCTTCACCAGCTGCAGGCCGTAGCCCACCACGGTGAACTGCACATCCTGCAGCCCCCGCCGGGTGGCCAGGCGGTCCAGGTAGCCCTGGGGAGCGATGTGGCCGTATTGTCCCCGCGTCGCCTCCGCCGGGAGGGGCTTATCGAACGTCACCACCCCGATGTCATGGGTGTTCGGGATGGTCAGATAACCGGTCCACCCCGGGTGGGCACGGGGGGTCCCCCAGAAGCCGCCGGCGCATGGATAGCCGGTGAAAGAGTCCCCCTCACAGGACATCCCAGGCTTCCAGGCAGGGTCCCGTTCGATTGGCCCCGGATCGAACCAGACCTGGGCGTAGGAGGGGGCGAAGCCGAGCTCGGGATCGAAGCCGGTGCAATGGCCGGCCGTCAGTAGCACCTTGGGCGAGACCAGGGCCCCGGTGCAGCGCCAGAGGGGAACCTTATGTTCATCATAGAAGACCACGAGGCCCACGTAGGGGTGACGGTCTCCATCCGGCTGGCCGTATTGCACGGCCGCAACGGGGGCCGCGCGGAGCAGCCCCACCATCCCCAGGATCAGCGTTAGGATCAACAGGATCCGGAACCGCATGGGAACCTCCTTCGACAGGGTTTGGAAACGGCAGGCATGGACGGAAGCCGGACGGTCCTTCGCGGCGGGCTCCGCCGCGACGCTTCCCTGCCTCTTATGGGGCGATGGCCTTGAAGCGCTCCCAGGGGATCAGCACCCAGGTCTCGGTGGTGGCGTGGCCCAGGGTGCGGATCACCGCGCTGGCCCGGGCCGCCACCTCCTCGTTGGGCGCCTCGATGATGTCCAGGTAATCGCACGGCCCGAGGACGGCGTAGCTGGCTACCCATCGGGCCTCCGGGACCTGAGCCTGGAGGGCCTCGCTCACCTTCGCCCCCAGCTCCTGGATCGCCCCCGGGCGGGCGAGGGCTTCCGGCGAGAGCCGCGTGAGAATGGCATAAAGGGTCATCCCGCGCCTCCTCCCAAAGGGGGGGGAGGAGCGATCCCCTCCCCTCCCCCGGCACGCGACAGGCCTCACGGCCCCACGATCGCGAAGAAGATGTCCGAATCCGTCTTGCCCGGCCGCACACCGGTCCAGACCGGGAAGGAGAAGCCGCGGAAGTCGATGGCCAAGCCGTTGTAATCCCCGATGAAGCGGCCGGTCCCGAAGAAGGCATCATCGAAGTTCGAGGGGAAGTCCGAAACCCGGATCTCCGTCCAGGTCTGGCCGCCGTCCCATGAGCGGGCCAGGAAGGTGTGAGCGAGCTTGTTGCCCGGGTCGTCCCGCCGGTCGTAGAACACCACGTCCACCCGGCCGTCGGGCGCCACCGCCACCCACGGGAACCACTGGTCCCGGTTGTTGCCCTCCGAGTCCTGGTTCACCCGGACCGGCGGGCTCCAGGTGCGGCCGCCGTCGATGGACTTGCTGAGGAAAACATCGGTGTCCGTAGCCTTGCCTGCCGGGCATGGATACCCGTCCTCCCGGCTGCCGACGAAGGTCGGGAAGGGGAACTCCCCGGCATGGCGGCGGTTGTCCGACCAGACCAGATAGAGATGGCCTGTGCGGGGATCGACCGCGATGTTGCCCGCGGAGTTCACGCGGAAGTTGCTGTTGCACAGGGTCTGGCGGCCGTCCTGGTTGATGGGGTAATCGTTCAGCCCGTCGAAGAGATCCGCCACCTTAAAGGGACCTTCGATCTCGAAGGTATCGGGGTTCACCCGGACCACCAGATACTGGTTGCGGAAGCCGTCGGCGGCGCCCCGGAATTGCTCGTTCTCAAAGGCGACCACCAGGGTGCCGTCGGGCATCACCACCGGGATGGAGAACTGGTTCTCATCACACTCCCCGGGCGGCCCGGAGACCTGGGTGCGGCAGAGCTCGGGATTGGACCCGCTGATCTCGATGGGGTCGGAGAAGGTGAGGCCGTTGTCGTCCGAGTAGGCCATCATAATGGGGGACTCTTTATACTGGCCGTTGGCGAAGAAGAACCGCGTCCAGGTCACATAGATCCGCCCGTCGTGGGGGCCGCCGGTGTTGTCCACCGTGATGAACTCCTTGTCGTGGAACACCGTGCAGTTCTGGGCGCTGTCGGAGTAGACCACGGTGAAGAGTCCCTTCGGGGGGAAGAGGGGCGGGACGACGGGGCGGGTCCAGGTGCGGCCGTTGTCCAGGGAGCGGTAGACGAAGACCCCGTTCTCGCAGAAGGTGCTGCTGAAGCCGAGGGAGGCCATGTAGACCACCGGCTGCCGCCTCGGGCCGCGGGTGAAGCCGTAGGCGAGGGCCGGGTCCCCGGTCCCGATGGGCGCTTCGAGGAGGAACTGGGAGCCGGAGCCGCCCTTGCCGAAGAGGAGCGGGAAGGGCGGGAAGTAGTTCACGCCCTCGCTGCTGTAAACGCCGGTGCCGATGGGAACGCCGATGCCGTAATCGTTGGCGCCGATCACCCAGGTGTTGGGGAGGGTGGGATGGGTGGCGATCGTGGTTTCATTCTGCGGGCGGCGATTCCAGTCGGCGTTGGCCTGGAGGGCGGCAGGGGAGAGGGCTTCGAGGGCTGCCTGTTGCGCCTCCCAGCGGATCAGCTCCGCCAGGTCCTCCGCGCCCAGCTCGTTCTCCCGGGCGAAGCGCGAGAACAGGGCAGGCTGTGAAAGCGGCGGTCCTTTCCGAGGGGGCACAACGGGCGCAGCGCTCGAGCGGGGGCTGAAACTCAGGGCCAGCAGCAGGGCCATCAGGCCCGCACCCATCCAGCGACGGAGGACCATGGGTCCCTCCTTATCACAGGATTCGGGGATCCTGCCATCGCGCCCTTCGCAGCCTAATTATATCTCGATCTCGCAACTCATGGGTTCGAAAACGGTCAAAAATGGTTAATTTATTTTAACCTTACTGGCGCGACTTCATGCGGGATTCACGAAAACCGAAGCGCTGCAGCGCCTGGGAGTCGCCGGTGGGGCGGACCTTGGGGATCCGCCCCACCGTTGAGGTTCCTCTCAGGGGAGGTGCTTCCACGCAGGATCGATGAGGAAAGATCCCAGCGATCCGGTTGGCCCACCGGAGCGAGGCGACTAAGGACGGAACGCTGGAAAGACCCGATGATCGATCTGCCCCCGGATCTCTCCGCTGGCCATATCCCCAGGCCCTGTGTTCTTCGGCGCTACGCCATCGTCCGTATGCACGTTCACATAGGCGTTGCCGCTGGCCATCGCCTCGAGCAAGTCATGAAGGGATTTCCCGGCCAGCGGACCCGTCAGGTGGGCCGCGGTGATCGTCCCCTCCGCCAGCACGCCGTCGAAACGGCCCCCGCCCGGCGACACAGGGCCGAACAGGAAAACCACGATTGGACCGTTCACCCCGCGCGCGCCCAGGTGGATGTGGGCCATGAACACGTTGTGGATGTTGGCGACGATCAGCTTGTAATGGATCGCCGATCCATCCGGCGCGACCTCAAACAGGGCCACGCCTCGCGCCCGGGTCGGCACCGGCGGGACCTCCTCGCCCCCGGAGAGAACGGCGACGAAATTCCCCGGGAAGGCTTCCCGCCCTCCGGAAGCCATCGCCCGGGAGGAGGAAACCGAAGCCATCCCCAGGATCCCGAGAACCAGCAGGATCCCCACCCATCGCCGCCATAGACGTCCCATGGCACCCTCCTTTCCCGTTTCGGAAGGCCGATCGCTGGGTCTAATTTGGTTCTAACTTTAATCCGATTTCCAATCAGTGTCAATATCAGAAATTCTGACATTCATAAGGTCTATCTGACCAAAAGACGAGGCGGAGTCTAAATCTAAATGACAAAAAACCCGGGGTGGCGGAGGGGCCACCCCGGGCGAGCGATGCGGTTCCCTCAGAGACGCTCTCAAGGGGCCTGCTCGCGCGGCCCCCGCCGGGCCAGGGCCTCCCGGAGCCAGCGCCCCGCGCGGCCGATGCTGGCCCCCAGGGCCGGGCCCACCAGGGCCATCGGCACGCCCGCCGGATCCGGGAGGCCGGGCAGGCTCAGATAGAAGGCGCTCAGGGTCAGCAGATCCAGGTAATACTTGAACCCCCACCCCAGGTCCGGAAGGCCCCAGGGGAAGGAAACCCCATACGCCCAGTAGAAGAGCAACACCTGGAAGGCGAAGAGCAGGGCGATCCCCCCATACGCCCGCAGGATCCCTTCCCAGGCCTCCCCCCAGCGACGTCCTTTCCAGATCCCAAGAAGCAACGCCACCGCCATCAGGCCCAGCAGGGCATCCAGCACCCGGGCCATGAAGAAGGCCTCGATCTGGGCCTCGGTGTTGAACACCGAGAGGGACCATCGGTATCCGCGCCCGAAGTAGAGCCCCCACACGATCCCCAGGAAGAGCAGCGCCCCTGTTAGGATCCCGGCGCGATGGGGCGGTCGGAACAGAAGGGCCGCCCCGATGGCGATCAGCGCCAGGCCGAGGAGGGCCACGGGAGCCCGCCTCAGGCGATCTCGCGCCAACTGCTCCCCATACGCCTGAGCCAGCGCCCGGGCCGCCGCCTCATCGAAAGCGCGGAGATCCGCCGCCGCGACCACCTCCGGGAAGGAGGTCGGCGGCCGTCCCAGGACCGCCTCCACCCGATGGATCAGGGCGGCCCGCTGTCCCGCGGAGGCCCGAGCGATGGCGTCCAGGGCTTCTGAAGGCCCTTCCAGCGCTTCCAGCAGCGGACGCCCCATCGCATGCGTCGGGATCGGAACGCCCAGCAGGGCCGCCACCGTGGGCGCGATGTCCGCCTGGGTCCCCTGCCCTTCCACGCCCGCCCGGATCCCTTTCCCGACCATCACCAGGGGCACCTCTTTGACGATGGGCTCCCAGCCGCCGTGGCCGCCCGTGTCGATATGGCCGTGATCGGTGGTCACGATCAGGGTCTCGCGGCTCAGGTCCATCGCCGCCGCCACCTGGGCCAGCCGCTCATCCGTCCGCCGGACCATCTCCCGGTAGGCGGGGGAAGCGCCCCCGAAGGCGTGGCCGTATTCGTCCGGTCCGGCGAAGTAGATGAGGACCAGACGGGCTTGCGGGTCCCGCAGCAGGTCCAGCCCGCGGGCCAGGAGCGCTTCATCCAGGCGATCGACCTCCTCGGGGCGATCCAGGGGCACATCGGGCACCTCCAGGCGATCGAACCAGGGGCCGAAGAGCTCCTTCCATCCACCCGTGCCGGCCCCCACCACCCGAAGGCCCGCCCCGTGAGCCTCCCGGAAGATGGAGTCCACCGGGACCGGGCCCTGGAACCAGTTCGTGGTGACCCCGCTGAGTCCCTGCCAGGCCCCGCTGCCGATGACCGTCCACCCCGGATACGAGAGGGAGGGCTCGCCGGTCCGGACGATGTAGCGAGCCCCCTGCGCGGCCAGCCGGTTCAGGGTCGGCATGGCTGCGGCCGCCGTGTCCCGGCGCAGGCCATCGATGACCACCAGGACCACCCGTTCGGTCAGGGGTGGCGTGGAGGGCGGCGCGGGAAGGTCCGCCGCGAGGTAGGGGCTTCGATACGCCACCACGCTGTTCCAGGAGAACAACGCCAACCGAACGCTGCCCCAGCCTATCAGGCTCAGGATCAGGATGAGGGAAAGCCACCCAAGCGCCCGCCGGCCCATGACCATCCTCCTCGTGGCGGATCTCCTTCGACGTCATCTCCTTCTATGACGTCATCTCCTTCTATAATAGAGGCAATCTTTCGACATTGCGGATCCGCAGGATACGAAACCCGAAGGGAGCGTGTCCCGCTTTTGAAAGGAGGCGGCCCATGGTGTTCGATGTGGTGCTGGTGCTGGGCGCGCTGGCCAGCGGTTACATGGGAGGGCATAGAGGGCTGATCAAGCAGGCCCTCAGCCTGGCTTTCGTCTACTTCTCGCTTCTGTTCGCCGTGAGCCTTCAGGAGACGCTGGTGGGCGCCTTCGCGCGCGCCGTGGGAGTGGTCACCGTCGAGACCGCCATTTTCTTCTACATCGTCCTCTTCCTGATCTCCTACATCCTCCTGGAGATCGTAAGCTTCATCTCCTACCGTGCGACGCGGATCCTCTTCCTGGGGTTTCTGGATCCCGTCCTGGGAGGCCTGCTGGGGGTCATCTGGTGGCTGGTCTTCGTGGGGGCGGTCCTGACGATGATCTTTTACAGCCTGACGGTGCCGTGGACCTGGCGGCTGGCCCCGATCGCGGCTGCCCTGCGGGGGGACTTCGAGGCTTCCAGCACGCTGCCGATCCTGGCGACGCTGTTTAAGACCTACGCCATCGCCCCGCTCCGGCTGGCCATGAACCCGCTGCCGGCGATCCTGACGGGATGGCCTTGAAGGAGAAGCCGGAGCGGATCTGGAGGAGCGATGTGGGCCGTCGAGCTCCGCTGGGTGGTTGTGTTCCTGGCCCTCTATACTGCCGCAGTCTTCTTCCTCGGCCGATGGCACGCCCGCCGCTCCGGATTTCGCTTTCCCCTGGATCCTGCCCCTCTGGGCGTCCTCCGATTGAGCCCGGATCTCCGCTACACGGAGGCCAACCCGGCCGCCCGGCAGATCCTGGGGCTGAACGCCCCCCAGGGGAGGCTCCCCGAAGCCGGCTGGCGCGCTTTGCTGGAGGAGGACCTTCAAGCCGCGCGGGCCACGGGAGTCGGCCGATCCCGCCTGGTCTCCCTGGCCGGGGAGCGCGCCCTGCGCTGGTGGGTGGTGCCGGAACCGTCCGGCGCGTGGCTGTTTGTAATAGAAGACCGGGGGGCCTATTCCGGATTTCAGTCGATGCGGCGGCTCCTGGCCGGGCTGGCCCATGAGCTCCGCACGCCTCTGGCCACCCTGCTCACCCACCTGCAGGTCCTCCAGCTCCCAGCCGTCGCTCCAGAAATCCGATCCCAGTCCCTTCGCATCCTCGAGGAAGAGACCCGCCGGATGATCCGGATGGTCCACGCCGTCCTGGACCTGGGTCAGCTGAGCAGCGGGGAACCCCTGGCTCTCCGCCCCCTCTCCATCGCCGCGGTGGCCGAAGCGGCCGTGGCGGAGAAGCTCCCCGAGGCCCAGGCCCGCCAGCAATCTCTGAGCCTGGAGATTGAAGAAGAGTTGCCCGAAGTCTGGGGGGATGCGGATCGCTTGAAGCAGGTTTTCCTGAATCTGCTGGATAACGCCATCCGCTACAGCCGCCCCGGAGATCGCATCGCGGTGATCCTCCGACCCGTCCCCGAAGGGGTGCAGTGCGAGGTGATCGACACCGGTCCCGGGATCCCCCCGGAGCATCTTCCCTACATCACCGAGCCGTTCTATCGCGGGGAGGCCCCGGAGGCGACAGGGGCCGGGCTGGGACTGGCCATCGTGGCCGAGATCCTGCGCCATCACCAAGCCCATCTGGAGATCGAGAGCCGGACGGAAGGAGAGACCGGGACATGCGTTCGCTTCGTCCTGCCCGCAACGAAAGCGGTCTGAGAACGAAGTGGGCGCCTTCTCTTCGCCGCCTGGGAGGAGCCGTGCTCCTGCTCGGCCTGCTGCTGGCCCTGGGGATCGTGGCCCCTTCCGGCCAGGTGATCCTCCGCCTGGGCCCGGCCTCCGACGCGCCCTGGCCTCGCTTCTCCGTTTACCCTCCCTCCCCGCGCCCCGACGATGTGGTCCGGGTGGAGGTGATCGATCGCATCCCGTGGGGTTACATCCTGCTCACCGTGAACGGCGAGCCGGCGGCCCTGGAGCAAATCGAAGCGATGCCGGCATCCGGGATCTGGCGCTGGCGCTGGCGGTTCCGGATGCCGGCGGAAGCGGTGGAGCTCGCCTTTTATCGAGACTGCCACGAAGGATGCCGACTGCGGGGGCGCCTGGCGCTGGGCGATCTGGAGCCCACCCCGGCATCTCCTCCCCTGCCCACCAAACTGGGACTGGTCTTCCCCCATCCCGAGCGGGACTGGAAAGGGCGCGCCGGGTGGGCGGTGGAGCTGACCTATGCGCAGCGGGCGGAAGATCCCGATTGGGGGATTGATGCCCTGGCCGCCCGGGTGGCGCGGGATCAGCGACATGGCCTGCGGGTCCTGGTGCGAGTGGATTACGACCGGGGACAAACCCTTCCCCCTCCCGGGGATCTGGAAGGGCTGGCGCGCTATCTGCGCTATCTGGAGCGCCTGGGCCGGGACGAACGGCTTCAAGGGGTCTACGCCTATTTTCTGGGGAGCGGCCCCAACGAGGCCCTGAGCAACCGCCTGAGCCCGGATCGCCCGATCTCCCCGGCCTGGTATGCTCGGGTCTTCAACGGCTACGGCGAATCGCCCACCCGCACCGATCACGCGGTGGCGGTCCTCCGGGCGGCAAATCCCCGGGCGCGCCTCCTGGTGGGGCCAGTGCGGCCCTATGTTCGGGATCAGGATGGCGAGCGGCGGAGCCGGGTGGACGTCCCCTGGCTGAACTATTTCAACACCCTGGTGGCTTTCATCGATGAGGCCGCACGGGCGAGGGCGGCGATGGGGCAGTGGAACCCTGGCCCGGACGGTTTCGCGCTCCACGTGCCGGGACGGCCGGAGGCGGCCCGCGCCGCGGGCTATCCAGAGGCAGAGGAGCCGCGTCTGGACCTTCGGGACGCCATGGGGGCGCGGGTCGGATTCCGGGCGCTGTATGACTGGCTGGAGATCATCAACGCATATCCCTCGACCCGCGGGCGGCCTGTTTACATCACATCGTCCAACACCTACACACCGGATGAAGGCGTTCCCCCGGCGCACAACTACCCGCGGGGATGGTTGACGACGGCATGGTCCGTGGTCGCGGGGGAGCCCCAGGTGGAGGCCTTCTGCTGGTTTCTGGACTGGGATCCCCAGTGGGCCGATTTCAGCCTGTGGTGGGGCAAAGGACGCCTGCGGGATGCGGCCGCCGAGTTCGAGGCCCTGCTCACCACCGGGCCGTGAAGAGGAGCGGATCCTTCAGCCTGCTTGAGACCTTGCTTTGCCCTTTCTGCGAACAAGCGACCCTCTGAAAAACTATTAAGACTTACGCAGTTGACAGGAAGGAATTCTAACATATGGAGAGTGATCAGCCAAAATACCCCATATATGGCAGTGGAAATGACCCAGTCGGGTCTCAACTGCGTAACTCCTTTTGATTAATGACAATTTAAAGGAAGATCCGGGTACTCGTGTGAAGGCACGGAGTTTTCACACATGGCTTCCCTATCCAGACCAACGCTGCATCATCATATCCTGAATCAAAGATATTACACTGCTTGTTACAATGAATGTCACTGCCACAATTATCCACCATAAGATCTTACGAATAGATTCGTGAAATTCTGAGAAACAATCAAATCCCGGACACAGATATCCAATCTGAGAAGCGATCATCCACAGAATAAGGCCACCGATAGTCCAGCTCAACGCGGTAGCTGCAGCCCATGCTATTGTTTTCCAAGAAAGGATTTTTGAAGAAAAGAGAGGTCCTTGAAAAATGCCCAGCATCAATCCAAACAATACAAATTCCAATAATGCCAATAATTCAACATTAAGAGTATCCTGCAAGAGCCGCTCCCATCTCATCCAGAGTGCCCCGCTACTTATCCCGGCTCCAATACCCAAAAACCATCCCCACCAAAGAGGATAGCGAAACCGACGTCGTCTTTTAAGCAAAGTCCACACCCCACCTATGCCAGCCCAGTAGATTATTCCAAACAATGATCGATCAAGCCGCAAAATAAATATAATATTCCAAACAATACCACCCCATAACCACCAGAATATACCGAATAAAAGAATATGCATGTAAAACTCCTCCTTATTGGTGAAGGTAGACTGCATTCATCAAAGAAGAAAGTGGAGATAAATCAATCAATGTTCCAACACAAACATGAACCTTGTCCCAAGTATACGAATACCCCTTAAGAGCTGATGGTCCAAACCATATGATAAATCGATCTGTTGAATAATACCTCAAGCTATCGGGATTTTGCCCATAATTCATGTTATATACTAACGTATAATCAATATCAGCGTCATTATCGCAATAATATTGTCCTTGATAATAATAACTTGGATAAGTTTTGTTTATGCTTCCATCCGCTTTCTCGATCATCTGAGCCCACAGCCATCCACCTCCACCACCAGGATCCTCCGCAACCGGAGCAGGTGAAGGAGGCAGAGGGCTGTCCGCCTGAGCAAACGGACCTGTTGGATCGGTGACCCAGATCCCTAGTAGAATCAACCCCAAAACCCCCTTTATAGCGTCGCGGGCCTTCATCGGATTCCTCCCATCTAGAGATTGTGGAAGTCACCCTCATCTTAGCCTTCGCGCTTCGGTTTCACAACCGTATTTTCCACAGGTTCCCCCTTGTGTCTTTCCTCAGGGGCCAGCCTGTGGAAACCACCAGGGGCCTGCTCTCCCAGAGCGCCGCAAACCCGTTGGGCGCCAGGCGATGCGAAGGGGAAACCTGAAGAAATGCTCCGCGGGAACGCCTGGACCAGGAAGCCGAGGGGGAGCCCCATTCTTCAAGCCCATTCAGGGCATATGGCCTGCGTCCACGATCCCCTTCAGTGAAAAAGGCTGCTTGGCCGCAGCGCCATGCGCCTGACTCGCTGGTATCATGTCTTGCGAAACCTGAACCCGGCGGCTCAGGATGAAACCACCCGTCTCTTACCCGCCCATCGCCCTCGTTCTCTTCGGCGCCAGCGGCGACCTGGTCTGGCGCAAGCTGGCCCCCGCCCTCTTCGATCTCTACGGCGACGGCTGGCTGCCGGAGCGCTGGATGGTGCTCGGCGTCGGGCGGAGCCCGCTGGACGACGGATCCTTCCGCGCCCGCCTCCTGGACGGCGTCCGCCGCTTCGCCCGTCACCGCCCCGACGAGCCCCTCTGGAGCGGCTTCGCTGACCGGCTCTTCTACCTCCAGGGGGATTACGAGGACCCCGCCCTCTACACGGCGCTGCGCCAGCGGCTCGAGGCCCTGGGCGATGAGATGGCCCAGCACGTTTTTTATCTGGCGGTGCCCCCCGGCGTCACCGAGACCATCGTGGACCACCTGAGCGCGGCCGGCCTGGTGAAGGACCCCTCGCGCCACCGCGTGGTGATCGAGAAGCCCTTCGGCCACGACCTGCCTTCCGCCCGCCGGCTCAACGCGCGCCTGCGCCAGTTTCTGACGGAAAGCCAGATCTACCGCCTGGACCACTACCTGGGCAAGGACACGGTCCAGAACATCCTGGCCCTGCGTTTCGCCAACGCCTTCTTCGAGCCGGTGTGGAACCGCCAGTATATCGACCACGTGCAGATCACCGTCGCCGAGACGGTGGGGGTCGAACACCGGGGCGGCTACTACGACCAGACCGGCGCCCTCCGCGACATGGTCCAGAGCCACCTGCTGCAGATCCTTTGCCTGATCGCCATGGAGCCCCCCGTCTCCCTCACGCCGGAGGAGATCCATCACAAGAAGCTCGAGGTGCTGCGGGCCATCCGCCCCATCTCTCCGGATCAGGTCCACCTCTACGCGGTGCGCGGCCAGTATGGACGGGGCCGCCTGGCCGGGGAGGAGATCCCGGCCTATCGGGAGGAGCCCGGCGTGGATCCCCAATCGAACACCGAAACCTACGCGGCCCTGAAGCTCTTCATCGACAACTGGCGCTGGCAGGGAGTGCCCTTCTACCTGCGCACCGGCAAGCGCCTGCCGGTCCGGGCTTCGGAGGTCTCTATCACCTTCCGGCCGGTTCCCCACCGAGCGTTCCCGGAGTCCGCCGTCCGCTCCTGGCAGCCCAACCGCCTGATCCTGCGCCTGCAACCGGCGGAGGGCGTCCTCTTCCGCTTCCAGGCCAAGATCCCGGGGCCGGTGATGCGCCTCCAGCCGGTGGACATGCACTTTCTCTACGAGGAGATGTTCGGGAGCCGCCCGCCCGAGGCCTACGAGACCCTGCTCCTGGATCTCATCCGGGGGGACACCACCCAATCCCTGGACGCCGCCTGGGTGGAGGCGGCCTGGGAGGTGATCCAGCCCATCCTGGAGGCCTGGTCCGCCCAGCCCCCCGCGGACTTCCCGAACTATCCAGCCGGCACGTGGGGCCCCTCGGCCGCGGAGGCCCTCATCGCCCGCGACGGTCGATCCTGGGATCTCCCCACCATCCTGGAGGCCGATGGAGCGACATCGAAATGATCCGCATCTTCGCCGATGCAGAAGCGCTCAGCGAGGCGGCGGCGGCCCTCTTCGTCCGCGCCGCGCAACGGGCTGTTCGAAACACCGGACGGTTCGTCGTCGCCCTCTCCGGCGGGCAGACCCCACGCCGGACTTACGAACGGCTGGCCTGCCCGGAATGCCGCGATGCGGTCCCCTGGGAGGCCGTGCACGTCTTCTGGGGCGACGAACGATGCGTCCCCTTCGAGGATCCGCGCCGCAACGCCCGGATGGCCCACGAGGCCCTCCTGCGCCACGTCCCCATCCCCGCCCATCAGGTCCATCCGATCCCGTGCGAGGGGGACCCGGAGACGGCCGCCGTCCGCTATGAGGCGCTTTTGCGATCGTTCTTCAGGGAAGCGCCCCCGCGCTTCGATCTGGTTTTCCTGGGCCTGGGGGAGGACGGCCACACGGCCTCCCTGTTCCCCTCTCATCCGGCGGTGACGGAGCCGAGGCGCTGGGTGGCCGCCGTGCCAGAAGCGGATCCACCGCGGGTGACCCTGACGCTGCCGATCCTGAACCAGGCGCGTCGGGTGGTCTTCCTGGTGACCGGGGCGCGCAAAGCGGAGATCCTGCGGGCCGTGTGGGAGGGACCTTTCGATCCCCTCCGCTGGCCCGCGCAGGGGGTCCGCCCGGGCCCCGGGCGGATCCTGTGGATGGTGGACGCCGAAGCGGCGGCCGGGCTTTCCCGGATCCGGTGACGCTCGGCTGATTTCGTCCTGCGGGCTTCCGGGGTTGCCGCGGACACCGAAGGTATCCCCTGCGGTCCCCTGGGGAAGGAGCTATCCGGATTCCCTGAGTTGAAGCTGAATGGTGCCAATCCGGATGGAGCGTGAACCGAATGGAACCCATTCGTGTTCTGGTCGCGGATGATCATCCGCCGCTGCGCCTGGGCTTGCGGGCCCTGCTGGAGCGGCGGCCTGAGGTTCAGGTGGTCGCCGAAGCCGGGGATGGGGAAACCGCCCTTGCCATGCTGGAGAGGCTCCTGCCCGATGTCGCCATCCTCGATATCCGCCTCCCCCGGCGCGATGGCCTCGCCCTCGCGCGGGAGATCCGGCGGCGCGGGTGGCCGATCCGCATCCTGCTGCTCAGCGCCTACGATGACGAGGCGCTGATCCGGGAGGCCATGGTCGTTGGGGTGGAGGGTTATCTTCTCAAAAGCGAAGGCCTGGAGGCCATCGCCGCGGCGGTCCAGAGCGTGGCCCGGGGCCTGACCGCCTTCAGCCCGGAGATCCTGGCCAGGGCGCGGGGGCTTCCGGAGCGGGGCGGGGAAGGCCTGACGGAGCGGGAGCGGGAGATCCTGGAACTGGTGGCTGAGGGGCTGACCAACCGGGCCATCGCGCAGCGCCTGGGGCTCTCCCCGCGGACCGTGGAATATCACCTGGGCCAGATTTTCCAGCGGCTGGGGGTGAGCAGCCGGGCGGCGGCCGTGAAGGAAGCGATGCGACGGGGATGGCTTCAGGGGATGAGGCACCCCAGTGAGGGCGAATAGGCCCCGCAGGCCCTCCGGGAATCGTCTTGCTGGATAGGGAGGGGCCCCTCAATGCCCCTCCGGCAGGGGCCACCCGTGCGCGTTCTACACAGGTAAGTAAATCCGGAGAGCTCAGGTTCCCCATTGGCTCCTCGCCGGAGCCTCGACAGAGGAAGCCTCGTAATCCCCAGAAACAGGACCTGTGGAAATCCACAGGGTAACTCCTGAGGAAAATACGGTTGCGAAGCGACCTCTGGCTGCTTATTATAAGATTGCGTGAGGAAATAAGCACAAGAAGCTGTATTGGCTGGCGGATCTGGGGCTCTGGTGCCACCGGCCGGAGGTGGAGCTGGTCGATACTGCGCCGCTGTGGTTTGGGAAGATATCTGGAGGAAAGAAAAGTTCAAATAAGAGGCGAATTATTAGGAAACAATCGTTGTTATACGACGGTGGATGTGCAGCGTGCATCGCTCTGGCCCAAGAAGTAGAAGCTTTGAGCTGCGGGCGGCTGCGGGTGCGGAGTTTGCGGGACCCCGAGGTCCGGGCCCTGCTGAACCCGGCCCGCCTCGGCTGGCGCTAAGAGCCCATGCTCCTGGAGATCGAGGGGGAGCACGTCCGGGTCTTCACGGGCCTGGGGATGCGGATGCGGTGGCTCCAGCTCCTGGGCCCCGTGCGGGCCTTACGGGTGGCCCAGGCCGTGGCCCGGCACGGCGGGCCGGTGCTGATGGGCCGACCGATCATATCTGGACGGTTCAAGAGCTACTGACAACCATACCCATGCCTGCCGGAAACACTTAACAGGGAGACTACCTGAGTATCGGATAGGTTATATTGAAGATGCCATCGGAGAGACCGGGGAACATCATAGGATGCAGGAGGTGTAAAATGCGGAGGTGTGGAATTCAGAAGATGAAGTTTCTCTCAATGTTGGTGTCATCAATCGTGATCACTGCGCTAATGACTTCGATTGCCTACGCCTATGCAGCTTATCACGGCAACTGGTCGGAACAACCCTATTGGGGAAATTGGTGGTGGTATAACTATAGCTATCTTTACTGGGATGTCGACGATCTCTGGACTCCATCCGGGGTCAATGCGTTGCGTTCCGGCCACAATAACTTCCCTTGGAAGGAGTATCGCTTCGAACAAGAGGCTTATAATCCCGGCTTAGGAACTTCCTGCGATCGTCTAAAAGTATATGCCGTCTATGCTGGCCAGCCTTCGACATGGAATTTGCCAATTACTTCCTATTCGATTCTCAATGGTTGTGGTAGCAGCGCTATCAAGGAGTTGGTACACTTGGAATTAGACGAAAATAGTATCAGCGCAAATGTGTGGTATCGGCATCGAGTGGTTTATCAAAAACAGAATCCGGGAAGCGGGGGTGACGGTGAGGTTAACTACTCCTTCACCCACAACTGGACGTGGAGCGATAGCTGGCTGGGCAAAGTAGTATATGATCGATGGTTTAACAAGAAATACAGTGACCCATCGGGCTTGGTGAATTAGGGGGTTCGGCTCTCTTATGATAAAATTTAATTTGAAGGAGGTTAGATATGAAGAACAAGATGATCTGGATCAGTATTGCCCTTACGGGGTTAATATTGATGGTGGCATTGGCAGCGACCCTGTTTCAGAAGCTTCCCGAGGCCTATGCTGGAAAGCCTGTTTTCTTTCACGGTGAAACCCCAACTTATCGTTACTCAGGAAAGGTGCTAGATGATGGAAATATTCTGGTGAACGTTTACTATCTCGGGAATAGTGCGACCATACAAGCCTATCGAGAAGCCAACATTCAGCGAAACCAGGTCCTCCTCGCTCGAAGAAAACCCCAGCGCGTATACGTGCAGGTGACCTTTACACACCCGGTTCCCTTCCCTGAGGTACGTGCCCTGGTTGAAGAGACAGGCTTTCAGGTAGAAGATTTTCTGATGGTCCGACGACCCAGGGAACAGAGGAGCTGGTGCATAGAAGCGACCGGCGACCTTATTAAACCATTCTGCGCCGATGCAGGTTTTGAAGGGGTTATGGTCCTGAAAGGCTGGGTGGAGACAACCGAACAAGGACTAGGCCGCTGGATAGCAGATGATCGCGTTTATATGGTAGATAGTGTTGCCGTGGAGATCAGCGAACTTCTTACCCAAAAGCACGCAGATATAGTGGCTGGTAAGCAGATTGTTGTGAGCTCTGAGCACCCCATCTGGGAACTCGATTGGTAAACCGCGTAACTCCTAAAGAGTGTTAAAATATGGATATGGATGTGGCGATGGGATGGAACCCGCTGGACGCTGATGGACTGGCGTAAAGGCGAAACAAATATGGGAACCCATATTGAGATCACAAGCCTGCTGGGAAACGAATGGATCCCAAGCGGGTGGTATACGATGACCTCCCGTCATTATGCCCGGAATTCCCTGTTCGATCAGGAAACCATCGATATCACCTCCTATCCATTAGTGTTGTGGGTGATTCGCGCGGAGCTACTGTCCAACACCCCTGCGCATCTGGAGGCTTACCGGAAGGCGAACGCTGTCCGCCCGCGCCGCCTGCAGGAGAGGCCGTGGCCTGGTCCTATCCCGGTTCAAATCACCTTCCGGGGGCCGCTCTCCCTGCGCGCGGTTCGGGCGCTGCTGGACGCCGGGCATCTGGAGTTCGAGAGCGTGGCGGGGGTGCCGGCGCCGGACTTCGCATGGGGCGGTTGGGTGGATCCTCGAACATGGTGCCGGGAGGATATCGACCCCACCTGGCTGGCGCGCGCGGGATGGTCCGGGGATCCGGAGGAGGCGTCCCTCATCACTCACCTGACGGGGCGGCTGCATCAGCCGGAGGATCTAGAGTTCTGGCTGGACCGTCCGGAGGTGGAGCTGGTGGATGCCCTGGGGGCCGAGCTGGAAGCCTGGGTGCAGGCCCATGCGGTTTACCGGTTGTGGGGCGGCCGGATCGGATACCGGGACCGCGCGATGCCGGTCTTCCCCTGGATCGAATACGCCCGCTTCGCCGGAGAGCGGCCATGAGGGGATGGCGTCGGTTCGGGCGCTGGCTAAGCGCGCATCTGTTCGTGGGCGCCCTTGGGATCAGCGGGATGGTCGGGCTGGACATGGGGTTGACTGTCCTGAAGCGCCGGATCTTCCTGCCAGGCCCCCACGATGTCACCCTCTGGCTGGGGCTGGGCGGGTTATGGCTGGGGGCGCTGCTGGGTGGAGGCCAGCGATGGGCCCTGAGATCCCCGGAGGGATCGGCTCTCCGGTGGGTGTTCTGGAGCGGCCTGGGGAGCGCGCTGGGATGGCTGGGGTTATGGGGGATGTTCTGGGCCATCGGGCCGGAGCGTCTGATCCCGCCGGGAACCTCCGGGATGCAGGCCTGGGCCTGGATCCTGAGCGGGCTGGGGTTGGGGGCTGGCCTGGGGGTAGGGATAGCCCAGTGGATCGGGCTGGGGCGATCAAAAGGGGCGATGGGGGGATGGGCAGCCCTCAGCGGGCTGGGAGGCGGCGTAGCCGGCTGGGGGATCGGCGTGGCGATGATCCAGCTGGGGGAAGAGACGCTGGAGCAGTGGGGGGTGCTGAGCTGGGCCCTCCTCGGGGCGATCGGAGGAGGGATCTTCGGGTTGCTCACCGCACCGGGTCCCCCGTCGCCAGAGTAGCTGTATGCCCGCTGGGTTGAAGAGTATCCCATCGTTTCCATCGAGGACGGGATGGCGGAGGATGATTAGGAGGGGTGGCAGCATCTTTCGGAGTGCCTGGGGGATCGGATCCAGCTGGTGGAGGATGATCTCCTGGTGACCAATGTGGACCGTATCCGCCGCGCCATCGCCGAGCGGGCGTGCAATGCCCTGCTGTGCGAGGTGAATCAGATCGGCACCCTCACCGAGGCCATCCGGGAACGCGGCTGGCCCATCCGCATCCTGCTGCTGAGCGCCTACGAGGAGGCGGACCTGGTCCGCCAGGCGCTGGCCCTCGGCGTGGAGGGTTACCTCCTCAAACACGAAGGCCTCG
>Ga0079998_119597_pt1 | contig 24710 bp, 27 predicted proteins | sample PerSpoBPS_BMetaG_FD_69201 | JGI IMG/M metagenome (GOLD analysis project Ga0079998, IMG submission 69201) | Thermal spring microbial communities from Yellowstone National Park, Wyoming, USA - Perpetual Spouter B (PS_B) MetaG (SPADES assembly)... | ecosystem: Environmental > Aquatic > Thermal... | reverse complement strand
TTTTTGTAGCTGTGCGAGCTCATACTCTTGTAGGATGTCCGCTAGCTCAACGTAGGCTCCCGGTCTGAGAGCCTCCCATGCCGCTGACTCGTAGGCGAATCTCTCGGAGTGCTTGTACCTAAGCTGTTTGTTCACAGCCCTGAAGAGCTCGTTGAGCCCCTCCTTACTACCGTTGAACACCTTCAGGTACCCCTCCAGGAGCTTTGTTAGAAGCTGGGTCTCGGAGGCGTACCGTCCGCTGGAGCCAGCCCTGGTTAGCACGACCTCCTCCATGACCTCTAGTGCTAGCCTCTCAACACCCTCATAGTACCTCAGCTTCCTCTCCCACTCGTAGGCGAAGATCTTGTCCCTCAGGGTCGCGTAGAACCCGCTGTAGCTGACACCATGCATGTAGTGGAGGCCGTAGACCACCCTCATCTTGGTGGAGAACGGGAAGCTTGAGATGATCAGAGCATGTAGCTTAACATACTCCGGGAGGTTCTCGTCTCTGACAAAATCTCTGACAACACTACCAAGCCTGGTGAGCCCAGCGAACCTAAGGTTCCCCAAGCGAAATACCTCGAGGAGCCCGAGACCCCTAAGTACGTGCAACGCTATTTCTAAATCCCTTTCGTACACACCTTTATCCTTCGCTAGCTTCTCAAAGAACCTCCTTGTAACCATTGTAACTGTCGCCTTCTCCCTCACAACCTTAACGATGCCATCGGCCCAGTACATGGGGCAATCTGGGATGGGGGGCTTCTCTAGCGATGATAACATGGTGAGAAGAGCTGCTCTCAACCTCCTGACCGTGATGTTACCCCTCCTAGCTACAAAGATGTTCTCTAGAGCGTTAACCCTCTTAATGTTGCCTTCTAGGCTCACAACAACCTCCGGTAGCCTGACACTCAAGCCTGTCACCATCAGTAAGGTTTAGGTGCCAGGTTTTAAAGTTTTACGCCGTAAGTTACGGGCTTCAGCCGTTTGACACCACATGCCACGATCTATTATGAGCAGACAGCAACATTTATAAGCTTTAACCGACAGCTACCACGCTTGGTGACAGGGTGTGGTTGAGAGAAGTGTAGAGCTCCTGAAAAAAGGTGAGACCTTCAACCTTAAAGCCCTAGAGCACATCAACATAAACATCGGCCCCGTGGGCCTCGCCTATCACGGCATCCTGCATGAGGTTCGAAGCGTGGTTAAAGGTGGTAAACTGTTCTCAGCAGTATACGTGGAAGGCCTTTACGGAACCGGTAAAACGCTCGCTCTCAGAAGGGCTGTACACGACATCCTATCAGGGCCCGGCAAGGAGGAGTTTGATAAAGTGATACCCATATACTTCTACCTAGGAGAGATGGATTTCGCGCTATTGCGAGGTTTCAAGAACTACGTAGAAGATGTGAAAGCGTACGTTAAAGGTGGAGGAGAACTTCTAGTCAGGCCAAACATCATGGGCTGGAGGGAAGATTGGGAGAAGAGGCTCCCTGTCTTAGAGGAGATCTTAAAAACAGCTAGCGAGGTAGAGAAAAGGTATAAGGATGAAGCAACTAAGGAGGTATTAGGGTTCTTCGACATACTAAGAGAGTTGAATAAAATGGGTTACTACCCACTACTGGTTTTCGATGAGTTCGAGCGAGTAATCTATACAGGTGACGGGCTTAAAAGCGAGGTAGGGAGACGGGCTCTCGCGACATTTGCAAGTAACTATCTTGAGCTCACGAGAGGCCACATTTACAGAGGCGTCTTCGTGATCTCCACAACAAGGCCTATCAAAGAGCTTGTAACGATGGCAGTTAACGAGAAGAGACCACACATAACCTTCATATTTGAACAATTAGGGCTCTCGCTGGACAAGCCCTGGGACTTCCCAATGGTTAGAGGCCACATAGTCTACGATTTAACGATACCCTTGAGCTGGGACGAGAAGCACCTAGGGGATCTAGCTAGAGAATACGGGCTACCGCTCGACCAAAACGTCATTAGACTATTGTCGATTGTGCTACCAACTCCTAGAGCCATCGTGCAAATTGATATAAAGGTCAGATCATACCTTGGGGGAGCCCCTCAGGTTGTATCGCTTAAGGAGTTCTATAACGTGGTCAAACATGGAATAACGGGTTTCGTTGAGAGGTTGAAGAAAGAGAGAGTTGATGGAAAGCCTGTGGTTGGCGCTGGGGCTCTGTGGCACGAGAGGTTCCTGAAACTACTTGAGAACGGGTACTTCTTCGTACACTACAACACCTACGACAAGGTGGCCGAGGTCTTGGAGATCGAGGCAACAGACCTCCAGAAGGCTAGGCAGAAGGTCAGCCAGCTCATGAGGAAGCTCAGCGAACTAGGGCTGTACGAGGCCGTGGGGACGGGCGAGTACAGGCTGAACCCGTACATCCTCGCCCACGCCCTGGGGATAGACAGGTTGCCCGACGGTTCACCAGCAGAAATCGAGGAGGTGCTGAGGAAAGTCAAGGACGTCGTGATCAGGGCTAGGAGAAAGCAGAGATAACGCGTGGAGAGCAAAAAGAAACAGGCCGAAGGAACCCAAGGTTAAAACGCCACCCCCGACAACCCCCCTAATAATTTTTATAGATCGCTCTTGAAACCTCCCATCTCAAGCCCCTCAGCGGGCTCCTCAAGCATCTCCACCAACATCTTCGCATCCAAAGGCTCTGATAGAACGGAATCCACATCCTTAGTCGAGCCAGCTTCAACATGAACGGGGTAGGCTCCAGCTAAGACAACATTAACCCCCATCCTGCCAGAACTTCTCATAGGCGGTCTTCGTGACTCTAGAATCGTGGGTAACAGTTCTCAAACTGGCATACTTAAATCTAGGGGGAGGTTGTTGCTCCAGCTGGGGCGTGGTGCGGAGCCTTAAAGCCAGCGCTACTGCCGCTGTGCATGGGGTTGTAGCGGTGGCGGGGGGTGGTGGTGTGTGAACAAAAAGTATGCTCTGACGTGGAGAGAGGCACTCGGGGTCATGGAGTCTTACGGTGACGGCCCGCTCGTGGTGTGCAGGCTGTGCGGTTTCGTGGTGAACATCAAGATGGCTAGGCTCCACATCCTAGAGCGGCACCCGGCCGTGCCTGTCGGCTCCGGGTTCAAGTGTGCCTACTGCGGGAGGGTGGAGGCCTCGGCCAACGACCTGATAGACGGGTGCAGGGACGGGGACAAGTGCTACATACTGTGGTACAAGAGGAGGTTGTCGGACGCCCAGAGCTCTCTGGAGGCGGAGCTAAGGCTGAGGCTGAGAGCCCTGAAACAGGCGTTGGAGGAGGGCGACGCCGAGGAGGCCAGAAGGGTAGCGGGCCGGTTGCTCAAAGAGGTGGTTGAGCTGTGAGCGGGGTTCGCAGGCACGTTGAGACGATGTACGGCCTGCTGCTGGAATGGCTTGACTGCGAGGGGGTATATAGTAGCCTGCTCAACATGCTAAACCACGCCAGCAGCTTTACATCCGCTAGGCTGGCTGGAGCCTCTGAAAACGATAGGCCGTGCGACAGCGGGGTTGCGAGCGTCGATGTGTTCGTGGACTACGTGTTCGAGGGCGAACTGTGGGACGACGACATGGTATGGGGTGAGCTCAGCGAGATATGGGAGGTTGGAGGCGTCGATGGCGCTAGGAGGCTGGTGAAATGCTACGAGGAGCTAGTCAGGTTCAAGAGGGCATTAAAGAACGGCATCAAGGTGAGGATAGTCGAGGGGGTGGCTGGAGACGACCGAGGTAGTAGAAGATGATGACTGGATCTGGGAAGAGTACGCTGAAGACGAGTACTGCCTCTGGTGTTGCACAGAGCACCGTCTCAAAGATGGCGAGTGCCCAGACTGCAACTGCTCCAAGATTCTCGATGAGCTGGTCGAGGGAGACCCTAGAGATTTAGAAGAGGAGTGTATCGATGAGCACGACTGCCCCCTAGACGGTCGGGATGGCTCGTAGGGTGGCGTGGTTTGGGCAGGATATACGATTTGTTCGTTTCAGGCGGTAAGGACTCGGTTGTGGCGGCCACGATAGCGTATGAGGAGGCCAGGCAGGCCGGCATACCGGCCCGCGTGGTCTTCATAAACGAGCTACCGGCCTTCAAGGTGCCCCCGACGTCCTGCCCTTCGACCCGCTAGGCTACGTCAGGGAGTTCGCCAGGTGGCTTAACGCGGGTCTGGTCGTGGTGGACGTGGACTTCGACTACTGGGAGGGCGTTAAGAGGTGGGGGTACCCGATGCTGTTCCACAACAGATGGTGCTACGACAAGCTGAAGGTCGCAGCACTAGTAAAGTTCGTGGAGCGGGAGATAAGGGAGGGTTACAGTCAGAGGACGTGGGTATTAGGAATTAGAGTTAGCGAGAGTAGGAGGCGTGCAAGGATATGGGGTTCGGTCGGGAGCAAGAGGTACCCGTACTGGTTCAGGGGCTACAGGGTCGAATACTACCTACCAATACTTGATTGGACCGAGGAGCAGGTCGACAAGTTCATAGAGGAGAGGGGGATACCACGCAATCCAGCGTGGCAGTTCGGCTGGAGCTTCGAATGCCTGTGCATGGCGGGAACCACTATTAGGAAGCTGGACGAGATGATAGCTAGGGCCCCGGAGTTGGCGCGGTGGCTGGCGGAGAGGGATAGGGAGGTTCGGGTTGCGAGGAGGAGCGGCCCGGCGTACACAGCCCCGCTCGTCGACAGGAGGGTGACGCTACACGAGTACGTCGAGAGGAAACTGAGGCAACCCAAGCTGACACAGTACCTAGAGGCGGGTGGCGCTGGTGGAGAGCGTCATAAGGTATAGGCATGGTGTCAAGTCGTACGAGATCGTCAGGAAGCTCCTAGGGTACGTCTACAATGGCAGGCCGTTGAGCATAGTCGACCTGACGTTCGGTACCGGCAGGTTCTACAGGCTGAGCAGGGGCATGATAGGCAGGATCATAGCAGTTGATATCGCCAGGCACAGGTGGGAGGTGAAACCAACAGTATTCTACCAGATGGACTGCAGGGTCTTCGTGGACATGGCCCTGAGGGGGAGATAGCGTTGGGGGACGTGGATCTGGTTGTCGTGGATCCACCGTGGAGCCACGAGAAGAGGGGCGTAGCGGCCAGAGAGACCGGGGTCTCAAGGCAACCGTACCACATGGCGGGAGTCGACTCACACTCCACAGTCGACGCAGCGGCCCTCCTATCCAGGACGCTCGGCAAACCACTACTCTACAGGTACAGGGAGCCCCTGCGGTGCAACCACATAGCCCGGGCCGTGGCGGAGGTCGAGATGATACACAACAGGGGGTACGTGTACTACGGGATCTGCGTGTTCTAACACCTTTCCTCAGCAGGCAACAGCCCACTGTGAACCACTATCTGCCTCCCAACGGCCTCCCCGAAGCAACCCGGACAGCCCCCCCTACTCAGCCATAACCTCTCATCCCCGCCGGTGAGCGGGGGCACAGCTGTGCTCCCGCGCTTCTCGGGAGGGTGTGTGCCCGCACGTTAGGTCTCGCCCTCGTCGCTAGCTCCGCTCGCCTCCTCCCTCGCCACCGGCCCCCCGAGGAACTGTGTTAGCGGTTTGGCTGGGCTCCTGGGGCCCGCTATCTCCTCTTTGAGCCTCCCTATGTTGGGCACCCTCCTGGTCTCTATGACCCGCCTGGCTATCTGGTATTTCACCGGGTCTATCTCCACGGCTATCCACTTGCGGTTGAACAGCTCGCAGACTAGGGGGATGCTACCGTAGCCGGCGAACGGGTCTAGCACTAGATCCCCCTCCCTTGTGAACATGGTTAGCAGGACTGATACTGTGAACGTGGGCTTGAACTGGGGCTCCTTAATGTTGCCCTCGACCACGGGGAGCTCATCGCTGTATATCACGTCCTTCCTAGAGGCCTTGACCTTTGGCTCCCCCTTGGCGAAGACCATTACTATCGAGTAGGCGGCCTGCGAGCCCAGCGGGTTCCTGGAGACGGAGCCGAAGCCCGCGAAGATGTATGGTATCATCCACACGTACCTGAACCTCTGTAGGTAGGGCTGGAGGTCGTATACCCTCTTCGGGGTGAAGAAGAACACCAGCCACGAGTCCGGCTTCAAGACCCTGTAGAGCTCGTCCCTAACCTGGAGGAAGACGTTGAAGTCATCGTACTCGTCGAAGCCCACGCCCCACGGGGGATCCGTTATGACGGCGTCAACGCTGGCGGAGGGCAACCTCCTGAGAACCTCCTTGGAGTCACCCAGTATCAGCACCCCGTGCTCCCCGCGGAAGTACTCCAAGCCGGATAAATCCAGCCTAGCGAGGACGTCGCCCGCACCGAGCACCACACACCGCCCCCACACCCGAGGCTACGGCCCTCCCCGGGTTTTAAACGGTCTCCCCCAGGCTGAGAGCCAACCCCACCATTACTGGGAGTTTCCCAGTAATGGAGCCTCGTTACTGTGAAACTCCCAGTAATGGTGTTCTAGGTTGGGGTCGGGCGGAGACCCGGCCTACCCCGGTTTGGGCGACCGGGTCTGGGCGATCGGCTCCAGCTTTTCGGGGAGCTCCCTGGCGTGCTTGTTGTACGAGAGGGGGCTTGGCCTGGGGGGCCCTAGGTCTAGGAGTTCCACTCCTGTGGTCTCGGACGCCATTTTCAAGGCTAGCCTGTAGGCTTTGACGTTGACGTAGAATGCTATCAACCTGTACTCCACCGCCAGCCACCTCAGATCCCGGGCTACGGCCTGTGCTAGGAGCTCCAGCCTAGCCGGATCCCCGCCGTACAGTCTGTCCCACCTGGGGTTGCGGTCGCACCACCTGAGGTCGCCCTCCTCGCCCCACAGGACTATGCCCGGCTTGCAGCTGTCCACGGCCGCCAGGTCTAGGGCCCCGGACTCCACCAGCGGCCCCACATGCTTCAACACTATACGCCAGTTGGGGCACAAACTGTAGTCCCCGAGCCTGACGCACGGGTTGCACGGTAGCACGAGCAACACCGCACCAGTCGCCCGGGCGCGCACCCGGCCGACCCCCACGCAACCCTCCCCCCGGAGGCTTTTAGACCTCACGGGGAACAGAGGCTGGGAGGGTTGGCGTGCCCGGGGTGGGGGGCGTGGATTTCCGGGGGTTCAAGCCGGTGGTGAGCAGGTGTGCCTCAGAGGAGGTGAGGAGGGCTATCGAGTCCTTCGGCGTGGTCAGGGCTACTGTTCACACGCCCGTGTACACGATGCACAAGTACTGGGCCAGACGCTCCTGGGCGGTGTTCAGGAGGATCGTACAGGTCTTCACGAAGCCCGGTGACGTGATACTGGATCCCTTCGCCGGCGGGGGCACAACCCTCGTCGAAGGGCTTATCGCCAGGAGGAGGGTTATAGCAATAGACGTCAACCCCCTCGCCGTCAGGATAATGAGGCATGAGGTCGCACCCCTAGACATACAGGCGTACAGGAGGGCTGTCAGGAGGCTCGGGGAGGCCGTGGAGCCTGCGGCCAGGGAGCTCTACAAGGCCAGGTGCCCCAGGTGCGGTGGGGGCGCGGGGGCACAGCTGCGCCCCCGACACTCCCGGGAAAAGGGGAAGGGAGGATGCGGGAGTGCGGAGTCTGGGGGCTCGCGTCACCCGAGCACCCCGACGGCCCTGGATTTCTCCTCCTTGGCTTGGGCTCGCTCACAACGTACTCGGGCAACTTGACCCCCCGGGTGGCGAGCTCGTTCAAAACCCTGTTCACGAGCCAGCTCTCGAAGCCCGGATCCCCGAGAGCCTCCTCTAGGCTCAAGGCAGACACCGACCTCCCTACGGGGGTGTGGCGGGGGTTTTAAACGCTGTCGGGGTTTAGGGTTGTGTCGTCCCCACGGTGGCCTGTAACACCATGCTTTTGACCCGCTCCACGTGCTTGCAGTGCTTGCGGAAGGTGTAGCCCGGGCACGTGCAGTGGGCTACTACGACCTCCCCGCCCCGCATCCACAGGTAGACCCCGTACCACACTCCCGGTTTGCTCTCGCTCTCAACCCGGGCCAGCGCCCTGGTGAACCCGCGCTCGTCCACGTAGAGCTTCTCCACCTCCACCCTCACACCCGCCACCCCCTCCGCCAGACCCTGTTGTTTGAACCGCACTACTCGACCACCTTTATCCTCAGCTTGAACCTCGCCACCAGGTCTGCCAGCGTCTCCCTAGGCACGACGGCCCCAGCCCCGTCCCTGCACTCCACATAGTAAGCGTTCAGGGGCCTGTCACCCCTCCTAACCCTCTGAGCAGTACAGTCAACCGATAGGATCACCCTGTCAGCCCCCAGCAGAGCGACCCCCTCCCCGGCCAGAAGCCTCTCCAGGAGCTGGCCCGGGGATTCGAGGTTGTACCTGCGGGCGAGCACCCAGAGCTTCTCGTAAACCTCCTCCGAGACCTCTATAGTCCGCGTGTGACCCCCTCCCCGCATCCCCCGGGAGGCCTCAAGGGCCTCCCCCGAGCGGTTTACCGGTTCCCCCGCCCGGGACGCACACACGTTACCCCTTCAGCGTCCCCATCCCTAGGGGCATCACCTTCTCAGACGGCGGGGGCCCGCCTGCCTAGGGGGCAACAACCCCCCGGGCACCGGCGTATAGTGTTTTACTGGAGTTTATATGCGAGTCTAGGAGGTTGCCTAGCAGGGTGTGCTAGGATTGCGGAGCCGGGGTGGAGGAGCTCCCGGGGGAGGAGGATGAGGTGCCCGGCTTTAGCGCCCACAGCACCGGTATCATGTCCCTGCTCTCTTCCAGCCCGCACCCTAGTCTGAGCTGTAAACGACCGCTCCCGCCTAGCACCAGCCCCCAAAGCCCCCTCCAACTAGTCGTGGTGGTGTGCTGGGTCACAGCTGTGCCCCAGCGCGTCTGGGTTTGTTTTGAAGCCTGGCGGGTCGGTTCAAGTGCGGGGCCGTGGTGGGGGTGTGTTACCGCCCGGTGCCCTCGCTCCTCCTCAGTTTTTCTAGGAGCTCTCCGAGCTCCTCCGGCGTTTTGAGGACTGTCGCCCCAGCCTCGGCTAGGGTCTCGAAGGCCTTGCGGTATTCGCTTCCAGCGTCCGGGTGTTCTAGGGCGGTCAGCCTCCTCCCGTGCTTGAGAGACCACTCGACCTGGTGCATGGCGCCCCCTCCCGGCCTGGCCTCAACTACTACTACGAGCTCCGACATGCCGGCTATCACCCTGTTCCTGAGGTAGTAGAGTTTCCCGGGGCTGGCGGTGGGGGGTTTGGTGTAGTGCTCGGAGGCTAGGGTCAGCCCGCTCCCGCCGTGCCTCTCCAGGAGCTTCCGGGATTCCCGGGGTAGCAGGAGGGGTTTGAGCCAGGGCCTGACCCCCACAGCCGCGCCCCCGGCCTCTAGGGCTCCCAGCGTCGCGCTAGCGTCAACGCACTCCGCCAGGCCCGTGACTAGCGTGAAGCCTGCCTCCGCCACGACCCGGCCCACCTCGTATGCCGCCCTCCTGCCCCACCGTGTGCAACTCCTAGTCCCCACCACGCCCACGTAGCGACTTGGGGGGAGGCCGGCGGGGGGCCTGGTGAAGAGGCCTAGGGGCCTGTGGGCGGAGCCCCCCAGCCTGTACCCGCGGAGTGCCTCCGGGTAGCCCGGGGAGTGGAAGGGGGCGAACCCCACGCCCTCCCGCTCCAGCTCCCCGACCATCCTAGCAGCATCCTCTAGGACGCCGGGGAACCGGGCTCTCAGCACCACACCAGCCCACCAGAGCACAGACCTATCAGCCAGAGCCCTCTCAATGAAACCGTCCACACTACTAACACCGAGAGCCCCGCGTATCAACCCCCAACCACCACCCCACACCAGCCTGTACAAGGCGAGAACAACCATCACATCCTCCAAACCCCACACCCCGAGAGGAGGGAGTAGGGGCACCGAACCACATAAACCTAGCACGGATGACACGGTCGCGAAGCACGGGGGTTTGAAGGTTGCTGGCAGACGCGCTGGGTCGCAGCTGTGCCCCCGCGCGCCGGCCGACACTTCCGCCGTCGCACATATCACCTCCAGTTGCCCCCGCCTCTCCCGCTAGCCTCCTCGTCTTTTTCACGGGGGTCGGGTTGCCTAGGGGTGGTGTCCCGGGGTTGGGTGACCGGGTCTTGCTGGCCGGGCTGGTGGGGCTGGCCTTGCACCGCCTGGAGAGGGCTGTGCGGAGGCTTGAGGGGGCGGTCTGGGAGCTCTCCAGGCTGGAGGTGTCCCTCGCCGCGAGGGGGAGGAGGGCTCCCGGCCCGTACCTCGCCGCCGCATCCAGGCTCCTGGGCGAGGGGCTGGAGGAGCTTGAGGGGCTCCGGGGGCTCCTAGAACGCCTAGCACGGGAGGCGACGGGGGCGGAGGTATCCCTAGGCCTGTGCAGAGAGGACGTGGAGGGCCCCCAGGCCGTGGTGTACCCAGGCGGCGACGAGGTGGTCGTGGAGCTCTGCGAGGCGGGGTGCGGTGGGTGCGAGGAGCACATTATAAAGCTGGAGCCGTAGAGGGGTGCGGGCACCCGGCCCCCGCCCGCTTTAAACCCGCCACGGCCTAGGGTGCTGGTGGAGCGGGTGGTGGAGGGTGCCCCTCTGCTGGTGCGAGTCGTGGTACGAGAGGATTCCGTTCATCGTGTCCGACCGGGAGGAGTGCAGGAGGCTGGAAGAGCGCTTCGTGAGCGAGGCTCCCGAGCTGGCCGCGTGCTACTACGAGGATCACGCCGCGCAGGCTTTTTAAGGCTCGGCCTCCCCGGGTCTCCCTCTACTACACGGGTGGGCCGGGGGCTTGTTCAGGTTCATACACGTCTCCGACACGCACCTGGGCTACAGGCCCCAGGGGTTCCTGGAGAGGGAGAGGGATTTCTACGACGCCTTCAGGTGGGTTGTGGATAAGGCCCTGGAGCTCCGCGTCGACGCTGTGCTTCACGCGGGCGACCTGTTCCACAACTCCACCCCCAGGCCTGCGACCTACCTGCGTGCCATCGGGGAGCTGAGGAGGCTTGCAGAGGCCGGGGCGGCCTTCGTGGTGGCCCCGGGGAACCACGAGCTCCCCAGGGCGGAGGGCCTGGGCTCCCCGGTCAAGGTGCTGGAGAGCCTGGGCCTCGCCCGCCCGGTCGGCGACTACGGGAGGCCCTGGCCGGTGGAGCTGGACGGCGCGACCGTCATAGTGTTCTCGGAGTGGGCCTCAGACTACCTCGGCAAGGTCGACCCGGCATCCCTGGCCAAGTCTAAGGTCAGGGTGGGGCTCGCCCACGTAACCCTCTGCGACGCACTAGCTGAGGCTGAGGGAGTCCCCCCGGATAGGTGCCGTGGGCCTCGCAGGATGCACTCCTCCATGGTTAAAGGCGGCTACAGCTACCTAGCCTTGGGCGACATACACACGCCCTGGGAGCACAGGGTTCCCGGGGCCCCGCCCATGGCCTACCCCGGCTCCACGGAGTACCTCGACGTGGGCGAGTACAGGAGGAGCCCCGGGGGCAGGCACGTGTACCTCGTGGAGCTGGACGACGGCGGGGGCCTCGCTAGGCTGGAGAGGCTGAGGGTGGAGACCGTGAGGCCCTGGATAGTCCTGGAGGGGGGCTACCTGGAGGTCGCGAGGGCCGTAGAGGCTGTCAGGAGGCCCCCTCCCGGCGCGAAGGCACCCATAGTGCATGTGACGGTCAGGGGCCCGCTGGATCAGGCTAGGAGGAGGTCGCTCAAGGCGAGGCTCGACGCCCTCCGCGCGGAGGGTGCCATACTGTACTACACGTTCAACGTGGAGGACAGATGGGCCGGGCCCAGGCACACCACCCCGAGGGGGACGCCACCGCAGACCGTGAGCCTGGAATCCGCCCTAGAGAAGATCTTCGAGGTCTGCGGGGGCGACGCCAGGAGGGAGCTGGTGGCCCTCCTCTCCGGCTTCATATCCAGCCCGGGCAGGGAGGCGGCCTCCCGCCTAGCCAGGATCCTAGAGGAAAGAGGGGATCTCGTGGAGTGCCTGAACAGGGCGACCGGCTCTGGGCCGCGGACGGGCTAGCTAGTACTTCTTCTTGCGACACCGCGCCTTCGACTTATGCCCGATCTCGATCTGCCAAAGGGCGGTCTGGCAACCGTCGTCAGTAGGGAGCACGACCAAAGACCCGTCCTCCAGCCAGCACTCGCAAACCCACTCCCCTTCCGACACGACACCACACCACACTATACGTAGCGCGGAACACTTAAAAGAGAGGGCGGCCCCCCGAGCCCAACCACACACTCTAGGCCGTCCAGAGGTGCCGGGGGCACAGCTGTGACCCCGGCACGCGGAGGCGGCGGAGGCGTTCGAACCAAACGCCCCCTATACAGCGGAGAACGGGGGACTTGGTTTGTTCGAACCATCCCCGAACATCGGGGCACATGCTCCCGCGCACGGAGAGGTTCGAACCAAGCCCCCACTGTATAGGGGAAAACGGGAGTCGTGGTTTGTTCGAGCCGCGTCCTGCGCGGGAGCACAGCTGTGCCCCCGCGCGGGGAGCCCCTCGTGCTCCGGCCAGGGGCACGGTTAGACAACCGGCCGCACTCCAGCCCCTCGCCCCTAGGGTTTTTAAGGGGGCTTCCTCCCCCAGGGGCTCGGGCTCTAGGGAGTGCTGTCCTGGGGGCGGGGGTGTCTTGTGCCGGGAGGTGTCGACTCCGGAGGGTCTGAGGGTGTGTGCTGATACGGGGGAGGTGGTTGGGGTTGAGATGGAGCCCGCGGAGAGGGTTTTCGACGGCGTGCTGCCCAGGTATGCTCCGCTCAGCCCCAGCTCGCACAACCTCCTGGAGCCTGTGGCCCTGGAGTGGAGGAGGGATGGTAGGCCGCGAGGGCTCGGGCCCGGGGGCGCCGTGGCCTTGGAGGCCCGCAAGGCTAGGAGGGGTCTGAGGGGGAGGTTTGCGGGGTCGGAGGCGGTCGCCGTCAGGGCCTTCAAGCTCCTCAGGCGCCTGGCCGGGGCCGTGGGGGCTCCTAGGGCGGTGGTGGAGGAGGCTTCGGCCGTGCTCAGGAGGTTGCTGGCCGGGGGTGGCGGGGGCCTCCTAGCTAGGGCTGGGCTGGAGTGCGCGGTGGCGGGGGCCCTGGTGGCGGCCATGGAGGCCCGGGGGCTCTACTACTCGCCCTCGGAGGTGGCAGAGGCGGCGGGGGTGGAGTGGAAGTGCGTGGCCGACGCCGCCAGGCGCCTGGAGCTCCGGCGACTGACGCCTAGGAGGGTGGCAGTACTGCCTATGAGGGAGAGGGTGGCGGGCCACGTGGCTAGGATAGCCTCCGGGCTCGGGCTGGGCCGGGAGGTCGCGGAGCTCGCCATGAGGATATACGATGAGTACGCTGGAGTGCACGGGCCGCGGCTCCCAAGCCTCCCCGAGAGCACCGCCGCCGGCCTAGTCCACCTAGCAGCCAAGATCCTAGGCCGGGGGAGCACTACAGCGGGGAAGGCCGCCGCCAAGGCCTGCAGGAGGCTGGCCGAGGGGCTGGTGGTAGTGGTCAGGGCGTGAGGAGGGGGTGCTCGGTGGCCGAGGGGGCCGGCAGGGTGGTAGTGGTCGTGTGCAGGGAGTGCGGTGCCGAGAGGATCCTCGTGTTCAACAAGTACATGGGGGTGCCCTCCCTGGAAGACATAGCTGTGAAGCTGAGGGGGCTCAGGTGCCCCGGGTGCGGCAGGGAGTACGGGGAGCCCGAGCTCACAGGCATAGCCTACCGCACCCCCAAGGCCCGGCCCGGCGGAAGACCCTAAAAACCCTCCCCGTGCTCTGAAGCCACACGGGTGCCGAGGGCTTGAGCGAGGAACAGGAGTTCCTGAGGAAGCTCGTGGAGTCAAAGATCAGGGAGAGGGCGGAGTTCCACGAGAGGCTCGCGGACGCCTACCACGACCTGGCCGAGGGCAAGGTGGAGGAGGCCAAGAGGAAGCTGAGGAAGATACTAGGCGAGCTCGACACGGCCTGAAAACCCTAAGGGGCACCACGAGCACCCAACCCCTCCCTTCTTTGCCCCACCCCCGGGGAGCCGTATCTATGGAGAGGTCATGTGCGCCCCCCGTCAGCTCACATCGGTTGCCACATCGGGGTCCATGCGCCGGGGCTCCTATTTAAGCGGGGGAAATATAGGCTGTGGTCTGCAACAGGGGAACCACATCGCGTGCCACACGCCCTAGGCCCCCGGCACGCTCAGAGCAAACTTTCAGGGTCTGAGAGCTAGCTCTCGCACCCTAGAAGCCGGGGTTTCCCGCCGGGGGCTCGCCCGGGGCGCAGCTGTGCTCCTGCACCTCTAGCTCTTGGGGGCCTTTCTCACTCTGAGGACGCTCCCTTCCCTGCCTTCCACCACCTTCTCCCCCCTCTTTATCTCCTCCACGCTCTCGGCCTTCCAGTGACCCCCTCCCCTGCATCTCAAGAGGCCTGGCTTCAGATGCCAGGCCTCCCCGAGCGACCTGTCGGGGAGCCCTAGCCCCCGCCAGTCTCCTCCTCGGTGTGCTGCTGAACCCGGGCTCTAGGCGTGCTTGCAGCCGAGCTCAGCTCCCTAAGCCTATCTACTAGTGTTTGGAGCTCTCTAAGCCTGTCGGCTATGAGGTGCTTCTCGTGCAATGCCGCGACCTCGGCCACCGTGGTTGCGGTCTGCCTCCCACCCTCAGCCTGCCTAGCCATAGCCCTCAGCGTGTTCCCGGGTAGCTTGACGTCCTTCAGGGTGACAGCTACCACCTTAACGCCCCAGGCGTCTGCAACCTGGTCTAGGAGCTCCTGCAACCTCCTGTTAACCTCCTCCCTCCTGGCTAGGAGGTCGCCCAGCCCCACCTGGCCAACAACATCCCTCAACGCCGTCTCGCCGTACATGAGCACGGCCTTGTGGTAATCCTCGACCCCGGCAACAGCCCTCGCGGGATCGACAACCCTGTAGTAGATTACAGCGCCGACACCCACGGCAACGTTATCCTTGGTTATCACCCTCTGCTCGGGCACATCCACGGCCACCACCCTTAAATCAACCTTAACCATGGAGTCTATGAAGGGGATTAGGAAGAACAAGCCGGGGCCCCTGACGCCGAGAAGCCTACCAAGCCTGAAGACAACAGCCCTCTCATACTCCCTAACAACCCTAACACTCATAGCCAGAAACACGAAGACAGTCAACGCTACGAACACGAGAAACTGGAAACCCGCAAACCCCCCGCCAACCACACCAAAAACCCCCAGCCAAGAAGAACAACTGGCAACCTAAAACTAATAAAGAGACCGGGGGGTGTCTAAGACGGCTTTCAAACCCCCCTTCCACGGAGGCGCGCTGGGGCACAGCTGTGCTCCGGCACGCCACCGCATGTAACGCGGCCCGCGCCCGGGCAACGGGAGGCTCGCGGGCCGCCTGCCCCGTGCTATATTTAAAGGTGTTGGCTTCACGCTCAACATCACAACGGGGGCGTCCAGGGTTGGGTGTGGTGGAGGAGCTGGTCTGGTTGCTCTCGGAGAGGGGGGAGTGCGTGGGCATCGGGGAGCTCGCGAAGGAGCGGGGGCTGGACTGGGCCTCCGTCCGCACGCAGCTCTCCAGGGCCCTGAGGGCTAGGGGTTACAGGATGGTGGTCAGGGAGGGGAGGGTTTGCGCCGAGAAGAGGAGCGAGGATCCGGCCGTCGGGCTCGCGGAGCTCCTGAAGCGGAGGGGTTGCGTTAGGAAGTCGGAGGCCGTGGAGCTCCTGGGCATAGGCGAGGCGGAGTGGAGGAGGGTCGCCCGCAGGGCCGCCGGGATACTGGCCGCCCAGGGCCTGGCCGTCTACAAGGAAGGCTACTGGACTTACTGCATCCAGGGCGCCGGCCCGAGGCACCCCCACACCATGACAGTGACCATACCCGTCAGGGTCGACCCCTGGACGAACGCCAAGCTGGAGGAGGAGGCCCGGAAAGCCGGCGTCAGCAAGGCCGAGCTCATAAGAATGCTCATCGCAGAACACCTGGCGAAAACACCCCAACCGGCCCCCAACCCCGAACAACACTAGAGACAGCCCGGCTCCGGGAGCGGAGACCAGGCCACCCGCACCCCCAGCTCAAACCGCAAGCCATCCTCGGGGCGTGCCGAGTCACAGCTGTGACCCAGCACAGGAGCAGACGGAGCCGCTATGGAACCCTCCGGGTGTGGAACGCGGGGCGACAGAGAAGGGAGGTTGGGCTGGGGTGCCGGCGTGCCGAGCACCCCGGGGGGTTACTCTGTCTTGGCGGGCTTCCTCACGGTCTTGAAGCAGTACCTGTCGCCCTCCTCCCACCAGTCTAGGAGGCTGAAGTGCTCGTCAACCCATCTGGTGAGGCTCTGGAGGTTCCTCACCTTAGCTTTGCTCCTACACCACTCGTAGCCCTCGCTAGTGCTGGTAGCATGCTTGGGCTGGCCGGCACCAGTATTAGGGGCTATATTAGCCCCTATATTAGCCTCTAATATGCTTAGGGCTTTCTCCAAGCACGAGTTCACGCTCCTCTCACCACACCACCTAACGAGCCTCTCGTACAGGTCTCTCCTGATGTTACGCTTAACATAGTGCTCCCTGATGTACCTCGAAATGTACCCCATATTAGCCCCCAATATAGGAGCTATATTAGGAGCTTATATAGCTCCTAATAAGCGTTACGAACACCGGACACACGCCCTCTGATAATAGGAGTCAATATAGGAGTCAATATAGGAGTCAATATAGGAGTCAATATAGGAGTCAATATAGCTAGGGTGTGGTGCCACTAGTAGTGCTGGTAAGGGGGCTCCAGAGCTCTAGCGGGGTTGCCGGTGGTGAGCCCCCGGATCTTCTCCTCCAGATAGCCTGCTTTGCTCGCGGGCTCCGATAGCTTACGCTCCAGCTCCCGACAGCTTACTTCACCGCTTACTTGGGCTTCAAGGAGCATCTTAACGAAACTGTACAGGCTCACCCCCCGGGCTTCGGCCATCCTCGCCAGAACCTCGTAGGTGCGCCTGTCAACCCTGACGCTTACGACCGGCATAGCTCACTTCACCAAGTAAGCTCATAGCTTACTTGAGAGCTTACTTCGGAGCTTACTTCGCCAAGTAAGCTATCGGAGCTTACTTGGGGAGCGTTTGAACCCCCTTGGGTCGGTGGCGCGCTGGGGCACAGCTGCGCCCCCGGCACTCCTAGGCGGTGTGAGCGGGGGGCTGGGTTTTACACTATAAGCCTGTGACTGAGCCTGTATAGTCGGGGGGCTGGGGGTTGTTTAGGACTCTTAGGGAGAAGCTGGGGCTGTCGTGGAGGATCCCCATTGAGGTTCAGGCTCCCAGGAGGGGGCAGGTTGAGGGCAGGGTTCTCTACAGCTACACCCGGGGGCTCGTGAGCTACACCCTGTACCTTGACGTGCTGGGGCGGGTGAGGCTGAGGGTCGAGGAGCCCCCTAGGCCTCCGCCCGAGAGGCTTAGGGATCTGGTCTCGGGGCTGGCTTCGCCGGCCTCGGAGGAGGAGGCGTACTGGCTGGAGAGGCACAGGTCGGGCTACGGCCCCCTCTACCCTCTCATCTCGGACGGGCACGTGGAGGAGATAGCGTACTCTGGCCCCGGCACCCCAGTCCTCGTGGTGCACCGCAGGTTCCCGGGCGTGTGGGTCGCAGTCGACATGGAGCTCTCGGAGGAGGAGGCCGACGCCCTGGCCGTCCAGCTGGCCCGGAAGGCTGGGAAGCTGGTGAGCATAGCCCAGCCGGTCGCCGAGGGGCTCACCCAGGAGGGCTACAGGGTGGCGGCGACGTTCAGGCAGGAGGTCTCGAGGAGGGGTAGTAGCTTCGTGCTCAGGAAGTACGCCGAGAGGCCCCTCAGCGTCGGAGACATACTCGCCTCCGGGACGATAACCCCCGTCCACCTGGCACTCCTCTGGCTCGTGGTGGAGGCGCAGATGTTCACGCTGGTCGTCGGCCCCATGGGCTCCGGTAAGACGACCCTCCTCCAGGCACTCATAGACCTCACCCCGCCCCACACAAGGGTGGTGACCGTGGAGGACACCCCGGAGCTCAGGCCAGTCAAGCCCTACTGGGATCCCCTGCACACGAGGCCGAGCCCGGCCGGCGAGTCGGTGCCGGACATAGACCTGGAGGCGATACTCAGGTTCGCCCTGAGGAGGAGGGCGGAGTACATAGTGGTCGGGGAGGTCAGGGGCAGGGAGGCCAAGCTACTGGCGCAGGCCGCCGCCCTAGGCCACGGCTCCATGGCCACCTTCCACGCGGACAGCCCCCAGACGGCCATAGCCAGGCTGCAACTGGAGCCCATAGCCCTCCCGCCCCTCTTCCTCAAGCTCCTCTCCTGCATAGTCGTGGTGAAGAGGCTTCCCGCAAGCGAGGGGGGCATGAAGAGGAGGGTCACCGAGATAGCCACCGTGATAGAGGGGGAGGAGGTGGAGACCGTGGCCGAGTACAACCCGAAGACCGACAGGCTACAGCCCGAAGACCCCGTGGAGCTCGCCGAGACACCCCTAGCTAAGCAGGCCTGGAGGAGGCTAGGAGAACCCGGAGACCTAGCCCTGGAGCTCGTGGAGAGAGCCGATGTGCTCAAAACCCTGACGGGGGCACCGCCCGAGGAGGTCTACAGAACACTATCGCTATTCTACGCACGGAGGATGTTCAAAACCACACCCTAACCCCAGCCCCCCGGCGAGTGCCAAGCTACTCCTCGGCGGACGGCACCGGGCCGGCCGCGACCTAGGGGGCGAGGGTTAGACGGCTGGGAGGCAGGTCGCCCTGCCGGAGGCGCGCGGGGGCACAGCTGTGCCCCGGTGCACACAGCTCGTGCGATCCCCCTCGCCGTCTGGGAGCTTCCCCGGACCTGGAGGTTCCTAGGCGGGTTCCACGGTCTCCGGGGGTGTCTGGGTTGCAGGTGGTTTCAGTTTTAGGAAGCCTAGGGCTAGGAGGGTGAGGCCTGCCAGTATGATTGTTGGCAGGAGCTCCGCGGTGTACAATGCTACGCTTGCGACGTGGAGGATCGCAGGCCATTTGAAGAGCTTGACCCCCGATCTGTCCGAGAGGGTTGCGAGAGCCCTATACCATAGAAGTGCTGAGGCGACCGCGGCCACGGTTAGAGCCGCCACCAGGCCCCCCACGTCGTCCACAGCTACCCCGAGTAGGCCGAACGCAACCGCCGCTAGTAGCAGCGCGAAGGCGAGGATCACGGCAAGCCCAGCGGCTATCGTGGCCAGCAGAGCGTTCCAGAATATACTCCTATCCCCGTAGACCTCCGACAAACCGTACAGGGTTGCGAGCACGAGCACAACCCCCACCAGCATCAGCACAAACCCTAGGGCGTAGAGCTCGGATATAAAGGAGAGGAGGTAGCCCGCCAGGCAGGCCACGGAACCCCAGAGCCCTAGCCTCCTAGCCGTCGAGAGCTCCAACACAACCCCACCATCCACCACAACCCCCTAAGCTCACACCTTTTAAACAGTAGCCTGCAAGGCCCACACACCCCCCGGGATACCGGGCACGCCCGCGCTGTGGGAGCTCTAGGCCTGGAAGGGGCGTTAGGTGGAAACTGGGCTCAGGCTCGCCTAGCAGGGGTGGTCGGCCCCACCGGTGGGACTAGGCGCCCCCCGGCGGGCGTGTACAGAAAGCACACACCCTAGAAGGTTAGAAGCCTGATAGCAACACCCCAAGGAAGCCCCCAGCCTGTTAAAAAAGAGCCTCACCTATGAGCGCGGGGCCTGACAAACCATTCTTACATTCCGTGGAGATGTCAGGTAGGGTAGTGGTGGGGCCATCTAGTTGTGCTATCACCAGCATACACCACGATCATGTAAGAACTGTAAGAATTGTAAGAATGGTGAGAGTCTGTAAGAATTGTAAGAATGAACCCCCTACCCCTCCGCTCCGGAGGCTAGGACACACCCTCTGGCATTCTTACAATTCTTACACTTCCAAAACCATCCTAGAATAGCTCCCCTGCATCACAATATCTGATTACGTGGTTATGCTTCCGATGACTGTAAGAATCCATTCTTACACTGTAAGAATGAGTGTAAGAATGAACCCGGGGGGCTGGGCTAGGTTTACTTTTCTGGGGGTCGGTTCTCCGCCTCCTCTTCCTCCTCCCATCTTGCTAGGAAGTCTATGAAGTCTTTGAGCGGTACTGCTATGACGCTTATGGATTTCACCGTGTTGCCTATTCTTATTGAGTGTCTCCCCTTGTACTCCCATCCTAGGAGCTCTGCTAGGCTCCTCAGGTCTCCTATCACGTTCCCCGCGACCTTCCTCAGCTCGTCTACTACACCTGTTGTTATGTAGACTGTCTCACCCTTCAGTATGAGCCATGGTATTAACGCTTGTTTTAACGTTATCTCGATCCTCTCCCTCAGTGGGATCTCGTACCTCCAGTACGTGGTCTCCCTCGTACCACTCTCCCCTGGCTCCACGACTATGACTCTCCCCACAGCTCTATTGTACTCATCGTTTATCCTCTCCACCAGGAAGACCCTGACCTTCTCCCTGATATCCTCGTATACGTTCGTGGCCCCCTCTGACTTGTAGTTTAGGCTGAGCCACTCTGGCTCGCTTAGCCCCACCCACCTGTAGGCCTCTCTTAGCAGGTTCTCAGCCACCTGGAGCCACCTATCGCCTACCCAGCTGGCCTCCCTCAACACCTCTGGGTTCTCTGCCACCCTAGAGGCTACGAACTTCCCTATTGCTCTAAGCTTCCCAAGCTTGGGTTTAACCTCTGTATCAAACCTCTCCATGAGCTCCCTATCCTCCCTCCTAGTGTCTGGCTTCAGGGCCTCCGAGTACCCATAGCTCAGTATGTACAGCCTCTTCCCAGGCAGGCTTGGATCTCTTGGTATGTAGGTGTTGGATGTGAAGCACAGGGCTGCTAGTGCTGGGAACTTCTCGTACGTTCTATGACCGTGGCCAGTATACCTCCCCCTGGCTGTCAGGCCCTCCACAGCTGATTTTATCATATCCAGCACGTTAGGGTCCTCGAACATGCTCCCAGGCTCCCTTATGCATATGGGGAACGTCCCTCTACTAATCCAGTACCCTAGCCTGGGCTGGGTGTTCGCAGCTGCCCCGGGGATCTCTTTCTCCTCGCTGGCCACCTCCTGGTAGCTGTAGCCCCACAGGCTCATACCAATAATGTTGATTGTGGTCTTCCTGGTGTTCGGTGGCCCGTAGTGGTACAGTCCTGGCATGTAGGTCCCCAGCTGCTTTATAGCATAGCTGAAGGGTGCTAGAACCCACCACTTCATGGCTGTGGAGAACTTATCGATAACAATTCTGAACCAGACTGTGGCTAGTTCATCCAGGAAGAGTAGGGCCTCCCTGAGCTCATCCTCTTTGGGCATTTCAATCTTGTAGTCTACGGCCGCCAGCTTCCTAACAGTAACCCCCTTCTCTTTGTCCTCAGCATCCACTATGTAGAACCCGGGCCTGTCCATCTCGACCTTGATCTCGGCCCTTCCTCTCTTCACAAAGCCATTCAGGAGGGCTGATAGAACTCCGTGTGCTAGGTTCGGGTGGTAGACCAGCCCCTCGATCTTAAGCCTCTCAAGCACCCCGTCCATAGTATCGGGCCCTACTACTATTGCTTTCTCCCTTGCCTTGGTCTTCCACACTAACTGGTACCTGGGGGGTATTGTTTCAGCCGGCCTCCCCTCCTCTGCCTCACTAGCTCTCCCCCCGGGGGCCTCGTAGACTATGACCCTCACTGGAGCACCCTCAAAGACCTTCTCCTTGTAGACCAGCCTTCCATCCTTCCTCACAGCCCTCACAACAACAAGACCACGTAGGTTGGCCACTGCATACAACTGTTTCTCGTAGTCTAGGATCTCGACCACACTATCGCCCTTGAAGGGGCTGGCAGCCCCAAACTTCTCCTCGACAAGCCTTATAACGTCTAGGGCCCTCTCCTCCCCTAAGACCTGCTCTAGTATCTCCTGGAGCCCAGTCTTACCCTTGACTTCCTCCTCGTTAATCTCCCTCTCTAGGCCATAGGGTTTCACTCCTAGGAGCTCTTCTAGGGCTCTAGCATAGGGTTCGAGGTCCACCCCAGCCTTCCTGTAGCTATACACTATGGCTGAGGCCCTGGTCTTCAGGCTGTCGGAGTCCCCGGTCTTATCGTAGAGTGCTTTGAGCACCCTTGCTATTGATACAGGGGATACTCCTGCCTTGGCAGCCCAGCCTGACAGGAATAGCCATATGTGCTGCCTGACACCTGGGACGTAGGCTGGCTGCAGGGCATCCACAAGCTCTAGGATCTCGTGCTCCTGGAGCTCCCTGAGCTTCCCAACCTCAACCCTAGCCTCAGGCCTGGCCTCAGCCCTAGCCTCTACAGCCTCTCTAGGATGCTGTGTCTTGGGCTCAGCCTCGACTCCATCTTTGGGCTTCTGTGTCTTAGGTCTAGCCTCTTGGGTCTTAAGCTCTCCAGCTAGGCTCCTAAGCTCCTCTAACAGCTGCTTTAGGTCCTCTTCCTCTAGGGTTCGGAGCCCATGGTTTGGCAGGCTGAGATCCGGGGGCTTGATCCACTCATATCTGACCCCCGTGGGGTGAAGGCTTGGGGGTATCAGAGCATAGTTGTTTACCATGATCTCCACGGGGCCCAGCCTCTGGGTGCTACCCCCAAGGTACTTTTTCACGAGCTCCCTGCTCACAAGAACCAGGGCCCCGTAGCCCCAGGCAGCCTCTCCAACTGTGAACTCGTGGCCACATCTGCACCTGAACCTTCTGCCAGGCTCCAGGACCTCTAGGTGCTTGTTGTAGCACTTTGGACACCTGGGCCCAGTCTTCCAGGCTACAGTGTTATCGAGCACCCACCTGAGCTTAGGGGATTTATCGCGGGCCCTTGGGTCGTCTACATCTATTATCACCAGGTAGTCCCCGATATCACCCCAGTAGTTCTCAGGCCCAGCCACTATGGCCATGCCAGTAGCCTTGGGCAGTAGCCTTTCGAGCTCCTCTAACGGAACTCTCCTCTCAGAACTCCAGCTACACAGGGGCCTCTTATCAGGCCCTACAGGCACGATGCTGTAATCGGCCCTGTAAAGTTCCAGTGCTGTCTTTACGAGTTCACTATCAACCGTAATTTTTAAAAATTTCTCCCTACCGCCACTACCCTGGGGGGTCTTGGGGGCTGGTGGGCCGGGGCTCCCTCTACGGGGGTTCCCGCCCGTCAGCCTCCATCACCTCGTCGTGCACCGTCGGAACTCCCACGGCAACCCCCCCTCCAGGCACCCGCCTAGCATGTGAGCTCTCAGGCCCGGGGCTGGCGGTTCTCGAGGCGTGGGGCTGGGGGCTCGCGAAGGGCTGCGATGAGATACAATCCGCCTCGGAGTACGGGATGCCCCCCGGCGGGAGTGTAGGCCACCGCAGCCCCCGCCCGAGACAGCCTAGCGGAGCCCGGGAAGAGCCGCGATAACATACACTATGCTCCGCAACTGTACTCTATCGCAGCCCTTCCTGGGAGGAGCTCGAAGGGGGGCCACGTAGGTAATACGCCATCGCCGGCCTCCTAGGCACCCCCAGAGCTCGGCCTACAAGGTAACCTTATGTAGGCTTACAGTAGGACTTATCTCCTACCGTAATCCCACCTGGCCTCATAAACTGGAGGTAAACCAGTCTGGGTTCCTAGCTCTCCTTGTAGCTTTCAAGCCCCATGCTCTCCTCCTCTTCCCCCCTTCTCAGGAGTTGCTCGAGAACATCCGCTTTCAACCTGTAGCCGTAGATTGTTGATTTGTGCTGGGGCTTCCTCACCTCGTAGCCGTGGCTCTTCAACCATTTTGTGAAATCCTCTTGCCTTACGGGGTTTAACCCTCTTACTTCACAGTAGCGTACATAGTAGGGGTAGAGGGTCTCTACCGGGATCCTCCCCATCGGATCCTCTACTAGTGCTCCGCTACTCTTAGCCCACACCATGAATGAGAACACTGAATCACTCCTACTAAGCCATTCCTACCCACCTCTACTCACCCCTCCCCCTCCTTGGCAGATAGTATTGCTTCGAAAGCCTGGCACAGCTTGGGGTTGAAGATGTTCAGCTCGCAGTCCCTCTCCATGCCCTCAAGAGTTGATGTCCTTGGGCTGAGGTGGACTCTGATGTAGCTCCTGGTACCTTCACCGACCTTGCTCCAGTACGCCTCGACTGAACTCCTCCCATGTGGCGGATCTGACCTCGACCATCTCAGCCCACCTCCTACTCTACTCGCCCTCCTTTACTACGACTTCTGGCATCTTCTCCAGCTCAGCTTTTACAACATCAACCCCTATGCTGGCTGGTGCAGTCCACACTCTGTTGGCTGGATCCCATCTGAAGCCCGTCCTCTTTAACAGATCTTTCACCTCGAAGGTGTCGCCACTTACAACGATCTTGTTGTTGACGACCTTGATGTTCACGATGTATGCTAGCTTCTTCTTGCCTATCTCCTTCTGCCTCAGTACAATCTTCTGACCGTTGTAAACAACATACCTGATCTCGTATAGGGTCGCAAACCTGCCGATAGCCTCAGTCTTAGTCTCAACCTCTATGGGTAACTCCTCGACTGTTATGTTGCCCCCCTCCTTGGTTATCAGGTATACTGCCTCGAAGTCCTTGGAGCATGAAAGGGCTCCGAAGTAGTAGACAACAATAGGCTGGAAGATGTCGACGAATGTGATCTCGCGGTTCACATTCTTCCTTGAATCCATGTTCACAACATTGAGCATGAACCACTCAGTCTTGACCGTCCCACCCTTGTTCGTTATCCACTCAATGTTCAGCCTCTCTGGATAGACCATGAACAGGTTCTTTCTCCTGCAGGAACCCCAACTCCAGAGCTCGAACTTGGCGGGGGCAGTAACGCTCACCCCGCCCCCTGCCCCCAGGGCGGGGCTCACAGCAACCCTAACCGGATCAAGATTGGGATTGGGACTGGGGGGCATACGCCTCGCC
>Ga0079998_112079_pt1 | contig 24783 bp, 29 predicted proteins | sample PerSpoBPS_BMetaG_FD_69201 | JGI IMG/M metagenome (GOLD analysis project Ga0079998, IMG submission 69201) | Thermal spring microbial communities from Yellowstone National Park, Wyoming, USA - Perpetual Spouter B (PS_B) MetaG (SPADES assembly)... | ecosystem: Environmental > Aquatic > Thermal... | reverse complement strand
AAATAAGACACCTCGAGAGGAGAGGGATAGAACCTATTATAAGGCCGAGGAGGAATGCGAGAACTGACAGAGGGCCTCCCTCCAGAAGGTCTGCAGCCAGGATGATAAGGGATTACGGGTATAGAGCATGGAGCAGAATAGTGGGATATGGTAGGAGGTGGATGGCTGAGACTGCAATATCCAGGTTCAAGGCATTGTTCGGAGAACATCTCCTCTCCAGGAAGCCGAGATGGATGGACTCAGAGCTGAAGATCAAGGCGCTCATATACAACATGCTATTGAGAGCCGTAACAACGTAGAAAACTGGGCCCCAGCCTGAGAGGGGAAAATCGAGCCCCAGGAATTAGGCCACAAGGCACTGAAACCTATAAACACTTAAACACCGACAAGCATGGGTTAGGAGCCGCAAGCTTTTAGCGTAGAATTCGTCTTCAAGCTCATGCCTCTGACCTTGGGTATCCGTGTAGTGTTGTTTGTCCTTTTCCCCTGAATATTACCTCGTTTCCCCACAGGTCTAGCTCTATTGGTATGTTTCCGTGTTCTATGCCTAATTAGGTGCTTTAGTTTTGACCTCGTCCCTCCTTACCACTACTATATCTCCTTTTTAAGCGGTAGTGTCCGGATAAGGGGTTTATATGGCTAGAGGGGGTGTTGTAAACCGCTAAATCTGGAAAACATCTATCCTTGAGGGTATTTAAACCCCTTATCGGGACACTATCCGCTTCAGTGACCAGTCTCTAGGCTAGACGGCTCTGTTTTCGCTTAGGCCGCATCTCACACACTTATAGACCCGGTAATTCTTCTCTATGCGCTCCACCCTCATCTCGCCACCGCAGCATGGACACTTTTCCGAGCGTTGGTCCAAACTACTCATTATGACGCCCCCGTGTTAGACGGCTAAAAAAATGTCGCTTGGGCTACTCGGTGGACGGGGGATAACGCCTGTAAAGCTACCTAGTCGGCTAGAGTGAGCCCACATTTAAATTCTGAGGAGAGACCCTATTCGGCGTGGCCGACGAGAAGACGCAAGATACAGGTACGGGCGTCGGGGAGGCGGTGGTGAGGGTTGTGGAGGGCCACTTGGTCGAGCTCGACTATACCATTAGGTTGAAGGATACTGGCGAGCTTGTTGACACGACCATCGAGGAGGTGGGTGTCAGCGCCGGATGGACAGGCAGAGCCTATGGCCCCCGAGTCGCCGTGGTTGGTAGGGGGTACCTCCTGAGAGCTATAGAAGAAGCCCTGATAGGCATGGCGGAGAATGAGACCAAAGTGATCGAAATACCTCCAGAGAGGGCCTTTGGGCCCCGGGACCCATCAAAGGTGAAGGTAATACCGCTTAGGAGGTTTAAGGACATAGATCAGCCCCTCACGGTCGGGATGCGGGTCATGGTGGATGGGCGTGAGGGCTACATCAGGAGCATCGAGTCTGGCAGGGTACAGGTGGACTTTAACCATAGACTCGCAGGAAAAACACTCGTCGCCGAGATCCACCTGAGAAGGATAATCCTTGACGATGTGGAAAAGGTCTACTCACTTATCCGGGCCTTCTTACCTGAAGCGAGTAGGGAGAACACCAAAGTTGAGGTGGCTAAGCCCGAGGTTACGGTGAGGCTCGGTAAAGAGGTTTATTCAGCCGCCGGCATCAGCACGGCGAAACAAGCCATAGCTAGGGAGACCCTCGAGAACATAGAGGGCGTGGAGAAGGTCGTCTTCGTAGAGGAATACATTAAAGAACAGCCTACAACATGACCGTGATGCACGAGGCTAAGGATGGTGAGCGGGAACATGGCCATGTTCGGATTCTTGGTCCTGCTCTTTTTCAGCGTCTTCGGGGTCGGGACCGGACTCCTAGTGAGCGGCTACCTGACAGGGCAGACCCTCTACGTCTACTTGGGAGTCACGATCCTGCTCCTATCCACCATCCCACTCTTCCTCTCGGCATTCCTCAAGGGAGGGTAGGAGTCCCGCACCTAAAGCACATATCGATCCCTAACTAGTGGGGTTACTCTACCCCCGAGCCCTAGACCTGACCGGACTTTATCGTCTCGAGGAGCGAGATTGCCAGCCAGAGCTGTGTCCGCGCAAAACTGGGGATGTTGCTGTCGGAGATAATTTCCTCAATCTTTTCGATGGCGTTCGCCGCCCTCACCGCGGGCGAGTATTTTTCGTTAAAGAGCTCCTGAGACGCCTCCTTCACGATACGCCTTACGTTCCGCGGCATAGTGAGGTCACTGGCCACTGTCTCCAGTATCTGGACAATCTGCTGCCTCTTCTGCTCCCAAGTCGAGGCTGTCAAGCATCATCACCTTTTAATGAGAGACTAAGCCTAGCTGTTAGCGACCAATATATAAGCATAGGTTTCTACACTCAAAGTAACAGAAGCGTTACAGAAATGTAAAGAAGCTAAACAGTTTTATCCTCGGCGCTCAATTCTCATTCCGTGGCGGGAAAACTGGCCGAGGCTCTGTCCGCGGCACGGGACTATGAGTCTATCTTTCGGCTCGTAAAGAGGGTGGTAGAGGAGAGGCTGGGGATTAGAAGGGTAGGCTTGATGCTCATCATAGCTGACGCGCCTACGGGAGTCTTGGCCTATCATGAGGTTGGCTCGAACGCTATAGTCGTGAACCGGCGGCATCTCGAGCCATGGCTCAGAAGCAGATCGCGGGAAGAGGCGAACTCCTACATCTTCATACTTCTGCTCCACGAGTACTTGCACAGCCTCGGAATACTAGACGAGGGGGAGGTTAGGAGGCTGGTCCGAGCGTTGTCGATCGAGTACCTAGGCGCCGAACACGCAGCCACAAAGATAGCCGAGGGAGATGACCTGAGAGGTATTGAGGCTCGTCAGGCCTTCTTTACAGGTAGGCCAAGCAGACCCATAATTGTGAAAGACTTCGACACCGACAACACGACCTATATTGGCTAGCCCAGCTCCCGTCTCACTACCCCGATTACACAGTGCCTCCTCGCCGCGACGATCTCGGCCTCCACGAACTTTCCGATAAGCTTCTTGGAGTCTGTTCCGGGGAAAGCGATCGGGACGTAAGCGAAGTTCCGACCAATCGCCTCGCCATGGCTGCCAGCCTCATCGATTAGTACCTCTCCGACCCATCCAACCCATTCTTTCATTTTCCGCCTCGAGATCTCTCCGCAGAGATCGGTTAAAACCTTGCTCCTCCTGTTAAGCTCATCGGCGGGAAGCTGCTTAAGCTTAGCAGCAGGTGTTCCGGGCCGCGGATAGAATCTCGAGATATTGACAAAGTCGGGCTCCACCTTCTCAATAAGCCGACACGTCTCCTCGAAGTCTTCCCAGCTCTCGGTCGGGTAACCCACGATAACGTCTGTCATTAGGGTAAGGCTAGGATGGGCGCGTCGGAAAATGCTCACTATTTTTAAGAAGTCAGAGACGGTATAGCCGCGGCGCATATCCCTCAGAACCCTATCGCTGCCACTCTGCACGCACAGGTGTAGGAACTTGAAGACCCTCTGATCGGAGTACACTTGAGCGAGGCTCTCAATCTCGACTCTCTTGAAGTGCAGAGGATTCATCATGCCGACCCTGATGAAATACTTTCCATAAACATGATCTAGTATGGACCTGAGGAGGGCTGGCAGGTTCGTGTTTATGTCTCTCCCGTAGGCAGAGCAGTCCTGAGAGGTTAGCCATATCTCCCTACAGCCTTCGCTTACCGCTCTGGAGACCGCGAGGCGGATATCGTTGGGCCGGTAACTCTTTAGGTCGCCTCTCGCCAGCTTTGTCTGACAGAAGGTGCAGCTGGAGAGGCAGCCTGTGCTTATACCAACTATGGATACGACCCCGTTGGACCTGAAGTGTGGTAGAAGAACTTTAGAAAGTCCGTCGTCATCGAGGAAGACTCTTCTGCTCCCCCCGGCTGCAGCCTCGACTGCCTCCACAATCTTTGAGACCGCTCTCGGCGAGAGGAGAGAGGCTGATGGTGAGAGTCTCTCGACAACCTGTGGCTCAGCCTTGGCCATGCAACCAGCGACGACGAGGGGTTTTCCAGTCTCGTTGAGTTTCCTGATCCTGTATATCATTCTATGCTCACTAGGTGTCTTCACGATACAGGTGTTGATCACGTTTACGTCCGCCTCATGCGGATTGTCGACAAGCTGGTAGCCTGCCCCTTTCAACAGGCCCACCATTATCTGGGCGTCCTCCATATTTGACGCGCATCCGTAGCTCTCTATGTAGACTCTCCTCACACCCAGTCTAGCTCCAGACCGCCACCAATATTAGTCTACACCGGCCCCATCTCTCACGAGCCTCGCCGCCCTTTCCCTCGATATCCCGAGGACAGAGAGCAACGTCTGGGCTGCTTCACTCCCTCTGGTAAGCTCGGCATGCATCTTGGAGAGCTGTCTCCAGCTTTCATACCTGCTCCATGGATACAGTATCCAGCTACTTGTAACCACGACATAGTAGTTGGGGTGAAACGTGGTCCAGGGCTTTATGTGGAGCACGGCGGTCTTAACCATCTTAGGCCCCAGAGGGAGGATAATCCTGTTGATGGCTGTCTGGAGAGTTTTCCCCTCGTCTGAAACGTCATCGACCAGCAGCACTGAGCGAGACTCGAGAGGAGGTAGCTTTGGCCAGTGGTATATCTTGACCTCCCCCCTCTCACCCACCCCACGGTAGCTCTTCAGTCCTAGGGGATGGACCTCGTCGATCCCAAGTATATCGGAGAGGAGGTTTGCCACGAAGAGTCCCCCCCTGAGTATCCCCACGATCATGTCGGGAGAGTACGTCTTCTCGATCTTTGAGGCGAGCTGTTCAACCTGCTCCATGATATCCTCCCACGCTAAGAGTAGGAAGCTTCGTCCGAGCAGCGTAAGCTCCCTAGCCATCATACACTCAGACCATATGGAAACAGATAACTTTGCCCCTGTGAAGGGAGCACGTATTTTAATGGCCTAGTACAACGCGAAGAAGGACAACCCCAGATGTATGACGTGGTCGTAGTGGGGGGCGGAGCTGTAGGGGCTTTTGCCGCCTTAAGAGCTGCCGAGTTGAGCGCTAAGACGGCGCTAGTCGATCCTCGTGGCGTTTTTGGCGGGGCCTCTAGCAGGTCTGCAGGCTGTTTTACAGTCCAGCTCGACACCCCAGTCGATGTTAAGCTAGTGGCCCAAAGTATCGAGCTTGTAACAAAATACACTAGGAGGGCGTGGAAGAGGACTGGCTTCCTCCAAATAGGACGCGAGTCTGATATAGCCGACACCTTGGAGTCGCTGAGAACTGTGGGGATCGGCTACAAGATGCTCAGCGCTGAGGAGATATTAGAGAGATGGCAACTCTTCAGGATCGGTCAGGGGCTGGTAGGCCTCTATACGGAGCCGGACCTCTCGACAGAGCCTAGGATACTCGGTGAGGAGCTAAGGAGCGCGCTTAGTAGAGCATCAGTTACACTCCTAGAAAATGCTGAAGTCGTAGACATTAGGGCAATCGATGGGGAAGTTAAAGAATTAAGGCTGAGCACTGGGGAGACCCTGCGGGGCTCAAGCTACGTCTTCGCAGCAGGGGCCTGGACTGGAAGACTTCTCGAAAGACTTGGTCTACGGATCGAGCAATTCCTAATTACGTGCTACGCATACAAGTTCGATGTGGGTGCAGAGCTTCAGATCCCCAGCTTCTCGAACGAGGCTCTCCACACCTATTGGAGACCCTGGGGTCGTTACCTTGTTGGAGGAAGATACGATGGAACATTTTCCAAGGAGCCAGATCTCTCTAACGCACTGCCGCCATCGAGCTCCGTGAGAGGAGCGTACAGGATGATTAAACACACGCTGTCCATAGAAACGGAGCCCATCCTTGTTGAACATCTGAGGGGGCCTTGCAGCTTCTATCCCGACGGCCTACCTGTCTTCGGTCTCTTACCACCTCACAGCAACTTGGTTATCGTGGACGGCCTAGGAGGCTACGGCCTCATGAGGGGGCCGGCGATGGGGGCGAGAGCTGCTGAACTGCTACTACTTGGTAAGACTGGTGAAGAGCTGCTTCGATTCTCTTGCGAGAGGTTCGCGGACATAACAAAATATATGAGAGGGCGAGGAGCGTAATCTAGATGTGAGGATTTGAATTGTCACTTATGTCGGTCGGGGAAAAGTTTCTGGAGGACGTACTGAATAGTGTGAGAGAAGCTTTTGAGGCGGCGAATCTACCGATGGGTATTTACGAGGTGCTGAAGGTCCCGAAACGCGTCATTACCGTCGCTATACCCGTCGTTATGAACGGTGGAGAAATAAAGGTCTTCACGGGATATCGAGTCCAGCACTCTAACGTACTGGGCCCATATAAAGGTGGTATCAGGTATTACCCCACTGTTGATCTAGACGAGGTCACCGCTCTAGCCATGCTAATGACCTACAAGTGCGCCCTCATGTCTCTCCCCTTCGGAGGAGCGAAGGGGGGCGTTGCATGCGATCCAAAAAATCTCTCTAGGGACGCGCTCGAAAAGATTACGAGAAGATACACATACATGATCAGCGACATCATCGGGCCCTACGTCGACATACCCGCACCCGACGTCTACACAGACGCGCAGGTTATGGCTTGGATAATGGACACCTACAGCCAGCTGAAAGGCTACCAGGTGCCCGAAATCGTTACAGGAAAACCAGTCTACCTAGGAGGCTGCGAGGGTAGGGAGGAGGCCACAGGTTTCGGCGTCTGCGTAACAGTTAGGGAAGCCTGCAAATACCTCGGATTACCGCTTAAGGATGCGAGGGTCGCGATACATGGGTTCGGAAATGCGGGCACTTACGCGGCGCTACATCTGAGTAGCCTCGGCGCAAAGATCGTCGCCGTCTGCGATTCAAAGGGCGCGGTGTACAACCCCACAGGCTTTAACGTGGAGAAGCTAGTGGCACACAAGAAATCCCATGGAACAGTCATCACATTCCCCGACGCGAAACGTATAACGCCGGAGGAGTTGCTCGCACTAGACGTAGAAGTCCTCATACCAGCCTCACTAGAAAACGTCATCAACGAGAAGGTGGCTGAGACGGTAAGGGCAAAGATAGTCGGCGAGGCGGCGAACGGGCCGACCACGAGGGAAGGAGCCAAGGTGCTTGACGAGAAGGGAGTCTTCGTGGTTCCAGACATCCTAGCGAACGCCGGCGGTGTCACCGCCAGCTACTTCGAGTGGGTCCAGAACCTTAAAAGAGAGCACTGGGAGAGGCAGGAGGTCTTGGCAAAACTTGACGCAAAGATGGTGAAGGCGTTCCAAGAAGTAGCAGCAACGAGTAAGAGACTTGAAGTTAGTACCAGAACCGCAGCCCTGGCCGTAGCCTCAACGAGGGTCTCGCTAGCTCTCCAGACCATGGGGATATGGCCTTAAACGCCGGAGAGCTCCTTCCACTATTTAACACCGCGGCCATTTTTGTCACCCTTGCCTACGCCTCATACAGGGACCTAATGGATAGGCTTGTGGATGACTGGGTGTGGCTGACCTGCGCCTCTGTAACCACGCCTGTAACCGTCTACCAGTTACTAGTTGGTAAACTCGACCCCCTGCTGACAGCACTCTCAATCATCATAACCAGCATTCTATCATACATTTTCTACAGAGCAGGGCTGTATGGTGGTGCTGACGCCAAGGGGGTGATAGTGGTCGCACTAACACTCCCGATAGCCTACACTGGCTTGAGATATCATCCGTTCGCACCGATCTCAATCCTGCTCAACGCTCTAATACTCTCGCTAGCCGTCCCCTTAGCCATGTCGGTCATCAACTTCTATCGCATAGTAGTGAGGAGGGAAGATCTTTTCTCCGACTTCAGGGCCGAGAAGACGTATAGGAAGATCGCCGCCGTCTTTTTAGGCACGGTGATAAAGAGTCCTAGGAAGCATAGGTTTTGGGCCCCCATGGAGGAGTATAGGGACGGTTGGACCTTCAGGTTCTCTCCGGATATAGAGGATTTCTGGAAACCGCTGCGGGCTGAGGGGTGGGCAACGCCCTCAATACCCTTACTCGTCTTCATAACTGTAGGGGCCATAGTAGACTATGCCGTCGGAGACCTATCGGCACTTATCCTCAGAGCCCTATCTACTTAGAGAGCATGGACTGTATCTGCCTATAAGTCAGCCCCAGCCGTATCGCACGCTTTAAGGGACCAATAATCTTCTGAACAATCTTTTCAGCCTTAATCCTGTTACTGATCGTGCGGCGGCCCTTGCCTGTGAGCGCCCACAATCTCTTCCTCCTCGTGCCTAACGGCTTAACTAGCCCTTTTCTCTTCAAACGATTCAGGGAAAGGTATAGGGTCGGCTTCTTCAACCTCGTCTTCCTCTCGATATCTGTGACTGATTTACCGCCAGTCAACAGCGCCTTGAGTATTAGGGGCTCTGACGAGCCCTTAGGTAGTCTCTTCAACTCGGTGATATAGAGTGCGGGAGGAGTATATAAAATTATTCAGCTCCGGAGTAATCAAATATACTGTCCGACTTCTTGTAAAAGATCTTTAAAAGCTGTGATAATAGCGTATTCAATGAGTGCTGCAACTAGAATGACTAGGGCGCTGGTCAATATTGTTAGAAGGTACCATTTGACCTCCTCCCTCGCTCTACGCTTTAGTATTTTGTAGGCAAATATTGAGCCGCCCATCACCATACCTCCGTATCCTATAAATTCTAACAATCCGTACACTAGAATTATGGGTATTGCGAGCAGGAAAAGCACGCTAATGCTCTGCAACGTGGCTAGGGCTGCCACATATCTGCCTGTCTCATACGCAACCCACCCAGCGAACAGGGGCCCTGCGAAGGGAATGGCCATTATTAGAGAGATCCCAAAGTTGTTTAGGAATATATCGAGCGGCGAGTCAAGCTGGGAGGTGAGACTTTCTAGTTGTTTTGAGAGCGCCTCTGCCTCGCTCCTGCTGAGACTCGTATGAGCCCCAGCCCCAAAAACGGCGTAAAGCAGGGTCGCGACGGCCACGCTCAATATCAGCCTCTTCCTAATATCTGGCTGCATCTAGCTGTTTTATGGACGACTATTTCATTAACTTATCCAACTCACCGCGAAATCTTGAAATATTCTGGACGGGAACTGGGTCGACCTTTCTGAGGGCGGCAAGGTATATGCTTGTGTAGTCACTCCACGCGAGGGCCGAGAGCGACGCCTCTATAATGGAGCCGCCGAAGCGTTGTTCGAGCATTATATCACTTAGGAGATTCTTGAGGTAATCCATCTGGAACGCTAAGCCCAAGTCTTCGCCGGCCCATCTGAGAGAGAGATACCTATCCTGGGAGGTGAAGGGAAGTGCTTCTAACGTGTTGTGCATAGCCTCGGGCGCCTCTACGACGATGCATGGTGTCTTGGCGTTCTCGTTTAGCTGGTTTTTCAGCCTTAATGCGACGGGATAAAGAGGGCTGGAGCATACTACTACCGGAAGGTGGCTATGAAGATGTATGGCCGCTATTTTCGCAGTATTGGTGGGTGGATCGCTTCGCGGCGAGTAGTAGGCATTTGTTTCTCGAAGCGCTGGGAGGGCGTTCTCTAGGAGTTTCGTCGCATTCCTGACAGCGTTAGATGCCTCTAATAACGAGCATACGGCGCCTAGCATCTCTGGGACAGCCATTCTCGGCGTCAGCCCACCCCTCACCTTTACCATAGGCAGATTCTTTTCGATCGCCAGCCGCTCAAGGCGGCCTCCGGAGCACACGACACACGTGGCGACCCCCCGCTCCACGGACTTTTTGGCGCACTCTATTACTTCGAGAGTGTTTCCGGAATAGCTCACGAGTACGAGAAAGCTATCTCTCCAGACCCACTTGGGTAGGCTCGCGCCTCTGTAAGAGAGCAGCGGGATCTCCGCGAAGTCGCTGAACATATATTCCGCGAGCAGCCCCACTATCCCTGAGCCCCCAAGCCCATAGAACACCACTTTTAACGCGCCCCGGACCCGAGGCTCGATGCTCTTACCTTTCCTGATACCGTCGAGGTAGAGACTTTCTTGATCCATAGTTTGTTGAAGCATCAGATCGACGTTCCCCATCGATCGCAGAACTTTTTCTGAGAGAGTTTCGGCGACCGGGTTACTACTCGTGTCTAATCACCTCTCTTGCACCCGCCTTCTCAAGCGCCTTAGCGAGCAGTTCCTCGGCTCTTCCCAACCACTCTTCAGCCTTCTCACGATCCGAGTGCTCGGCAATAATTTCCAGCGTTATCACCGAGAGGCCGTCCTCGAAGCCCCTCGGATGAGACTTTATGTAAACTCTCCCCCTCAGGGACCTATAGATGGCTTCGAGCTGCGGCGCGAAAAGCGACTCTGGAACACCCTTAACATCGATCCACCTGCGAATCCTCTGCACCCTATCCTTCTCCATCTCAAGGAGTGGCCGCACCTCTCTCTGAAATATGTCTATAAGCTCCGCCGGGACTCCCGGAAGCGACACTATTAGGGATCTCCGATACTTGACTAGGCAGCCGGGGGCAGAGCCTGCATTATTGCGGAGGGGTCTCGCACCCTTAGGCATAATAGCCATCTTGATACGCGCTGGTGTGAGTTCGGCCGAGCTTATTATACCTGCCGCAGCGAGCTTCTCGTACCTCTCTTTCAACATCGCGAGGGCCTCCTCGTTCACTACCAGCTTCTTATTTATGGCCTTTGCTACGGCGTCGAGTGTGATGTCGTCGTATGTCGGACCGAGCCCACCGCTCGTGAATATCCATCTCGCACCTCGCTTAGCCGCCTGCCTGATCGCTGCCACTATCTCTCGTGGATCATCTCTTACAGCAGTTATCCTCCTGAGGTTAAAGCCCAGCTCGTAAAGCTGTTGCGCCAGCCAGCGGCTGTTGGTGTCCTGGACTGAGCCGTTCAAGATCTCGTTACCTATCACAACTATCTCGACTGACGCTCCCCTGACCACAAATAGATTTGTGAGGGATGAATTGATAAGTGTTAGTCGCATGGAATGTCTTCTTCGTTGGCGTCTTAATAGCTTAAGGCTTAAGCCCGATTTGTTTGAGAAGGTTTATCGGCGAGTCGCGATGTCATAACAAGTGGCATAATGAGTCGCTAGACCTCGAGGTCTTATCATTCTTGATTTACTGATAGAGTTGGGGCTTATCATTAGGGTGGGGTATTTGATACAAGTTAAGCAGCGGGACTCGTCAGGAGCTCTAACCATTAGGGGAGCTACTGCGTGAGCCTGGACAGACTCTCATCTATCTCGCCGACGTTCTTCACTCTTTCTTTGTAGAGATTCTTCAGCCACACAACCACCTTTTCCAGACTTAACCCCCTAGCGGTGTGTCCCCTATAATCTCTCAGAGAGCATGTACCAGATCTCTCCTCCTCGTCGCCGACTATCATCATGAAGGAGGCTCTCGACTGGTGAGCAGACCGGACACGCTTCTCGAGTGTTCCTTCCGCCATAAGCTCGGTCCTGATTCCCTCGGCCTCAAGCCTGTTCTTGGCCTGCTCCGCGTATTTCAGGTTCCTCGTACTTACGGGCAGAACCGCAACCTGTACGGGAGATAGCCAGAAGGGGAGGCGCCAGTTATAATGCTCAAGCAGTATGCCGATAAACCTCTCGATCGAGCCTAAGATGGCCCTGTGAATCATTATCGGCCTCTTCTTCGACCCATCGCTATCGACGTACTCTAGTCCTAGCCGTTCGGGTAGGAAGAAGTCGAGCTGGACGGTCGTGCACTGCCACCTTCGGCCCAGAGAGTCCTCAACGTCTATATCGATCTTGGGGCCATAGAAGGCCCCCTCACCGGCTTTGATCTCATATGATAGACCGGCCCTTTCCAGCGCGCCCCTTAGAGCTTCAGTGGCCTTCTCCCAGACCTGTGGGTCCCCGATGAACTTCTCGGGCCTCGTTGAGAGGGTCGCATAGATGTTGCCTCTTATTGTCGTGTTGAGTATCTTTAGGGACTCGCGGAGTATCATGATTATTATGCCCTCGACTTGGTCTGGCCTAGCGAAGACGTGGCCGTCGTCCTGCGTAATGCTGCGGACACGGAGCAGGCCTGTAAGTTCTCCCGGCTGCTCGTTTCGATAAACAGTGCCGAACTCCGAGAGCATTATTGGTAAATCTCTATAGCTCCTAGGCCTGCTTGCAAAGATCATCGCGTGCGCGGGGCAGTTCATGGGCTTGACGACATATTCTTCTCCCTTAGCTACTAGCGTGAACATTCTGTCGCGGTAGTGTTCGTAGTGTCCTGTCTTGTACCATATATCTGACTTGAATACGTGTGGTGTCCAGACTTCCTTGAAGCCCATAGCCTTGTTGGACTCCCTCACGAGCGTGATAAGCTCCTCCCTGATGATCCAGCCCTTGTCGTGGAATAGGGGGAACCCCGAGCCGAGGGCCGGGTTGATTGAAAATAGATCCAGCTCTCTCCCTAGCTGCACATGCAGGGTTTCGCGCCCCTCAGCCTCCACCTGATGCAAGGTTGCCTCCGTCGGAGCCTTAGCGGCCGTAACTTGGAGGGATTCTCTCGTCACAGAGCGGAACTGCTCTGCCAATGGGTGTCCTTTTATAGAGAGCGTAAACTTCTTGTTCCACCCGAAGGGCGCCCGATGCACTTTGAGCCCGAGCTTTAGACTCTCGTCCTCTAACAGTTTTAGGAGATGCAGTGCCCTCTGTGGGGGAGCCAAACGATTGCTCAGGTGCGCGTAAGGATAGATTAAGAGATTTTCCACGCCCAGCCTCTCTAGCGAGGCGGCGACCTGCCTAGCCAACGAAGAGACGATGTCCTCGTCATCGTCCTCCTCCACGCATGTAAATAGCACCACAATATCTCGGAACTCGCGGACGGACGGGTCCACCTCCTCATAGACAGAGCCCTCCCTTCGTAGAGGCTCATACATCATGTAGTCGGCGTGTATCTGCAACGTCTTCATAGCCGCAGTTTCTATTGTCAATAACCCAATAATTAACGATTATTATAAAGAGGGATCCTGGTCGTCTGTTAGTCTGGTCTTGGGTATCCGTATGGTGTTGTTTGTCCTTTTCCCCTGAATATTACCTCGTTTCCCCACAAGTCTAGCTGTATGGGGATGTTTACGTGTTCTAGTCCCAATATGTGTTTTAGTTTAGATTTCTCCTTCTTTACGACTCCTATCTCCTTCTCTTATTCCTTTAATGTTTGAGCTCGTCTCCAAACTATTTAAGCTTCTTCTGAGCATGGTGTATTGTGGAGTTTCGTGGGCTTAGTGATTTTGAGTGGGGTGTCGTTAGGCCTTTTCTTCCTCCTAGGTCTAGGGTTGGTTGGCCTAGGGCTGATGATAGGGTGGTCTTGAACGGTATACTGTACGTCCTCACCACTGGCTGTAGGTGGATGGATATGCCCCTAGAGTATGGTTCATACAAGACTGCTTGGAAGAGGCTTAAGAAGTGGCAGGAGATGAGTATATGGGATAGTATATTCAAGGCGTTAGCATCCATTAGGCTAAATAACCCCCCATCTATAAATTATAGAGGCTTTCACGACTTTTTGGCGTCGCGTAATGTACGGGCGGCGCCGTTCTCACCGCAGAATTTGTCTCGATGACCGAGGGCACGGGTATAGTCCACATGGCGCCGGGCCACGGGCCTGAGGACTTTGACCTTGATAGGAAGCATGGCCTGCCACTATTCTGCCCTTAAAAGCCCCTCTATAGGGAGCGCTTTTAAGCCTTCATGAGCGGGCTTAAAATATCTTCAGCCCATGGAGCAGTTGGATGAGTCGGTCGGGGAAGAGGAGGAGAGAGCTAGAGAGCAGAATACTCTCCATGGCGACCAGGCAGTTGATCTTGAGGCTCGCTCAGAGCGGCATAACGCCTAACAGCTTAACCTATGCCGCCTTCATAGTCGCGGCCGCCGCCTCAATATTATATGGCCTCTCACGATACAGCGCCACCCTCGCGGCGCTGGCTGGGGCTGTTTACCTCCTCTCGGCGCTCCTAGATGTGCTAGACGGCCAACTCGCCCGGCTTTCAGGGAGGGTGACTAAGCTGGGCGGCTTCCTCGACTCGGCCCTTGATAAGGCTGCCGAGATTCTTGTCTGCGTGGGTATAGCGCTGTCGGGCCTAACGGACCACTTGTCCCCCCTTCTTTTCTGCGCCTCCTCCCTCTATGTCAGCTATACCAGGGCTAGGGGCGAGGGGGTTGGTGTGGACCTCTCGGGTATCGGTCCGGCCGAGAGGGGTGAGAGGGTTCTAATAATTACAGCGGCCTCCCTGTTGATGCTGCTCCACCGAGATGCTCTCGTTATGGGTCTCTATGTGGGTGCTGCCTTATCAGCGGCGACCGGTATAAGGAGGACCATTTACGCCGTGCGGGCTCTCAGTAGGTGAGTTTGCCGGTCAGGACTCATAGTTATATAGCCGGCGCCACGCTTGAGGCGTTAGGTGCATGAAGATACCGGAGGAATGGTACAGCGGAGAGATCGCGATCAACGACCCGGGGCTACGCGACTACATAACTATAAGGCCTGTACCTGTCCCGCATTCTGGTGGGCGTCACGAGCATCAGAGGTTTGGGAAGTCGAGACTGCACATCGTTGAGAGGCTCGCAAATATGTTCATGCGCCCCGGTAGGAGCGGGGGCCACAAATACCGCGCCATACAGATAGTCATAAACGCCCTCCACATAGTGCACCTCAGGACTGGCGAGAACCCCCTCCAAGTCCTCGTAAGGGCTATCGAGAACGCCGCCCCAAGAGAGGACGTTACACGTGTAACATACGGCGGTATTACATACTTCAAGGCAGTCGACATAGCCCCCCAGAGGCGTGTCGACCTTGCTCTCAGGTGGCTCGCCGAGGCTGCAAGAACCTCGTCCTTTAGAACGATATTGACACCCGAGGAGGCTCTCGCAAATGAGATAATACTTGCCGCCTCGGGAGATGTGAGGAGCTACGCCGTGAAGAAGAAGAATGAGCAGGAGAGGATAGCGCTAGCCTCCCGCTAGGGTTTTATGTCCACGGAATATGAGTGGGCTTAAATAGGAGTGTTTGAGACTCTATTCGAGAACGACTTGTCCCAGAAACCGCACCTTAACTTGATTGTGATCGGGCACGTCGACCATGGAAAGTCTACGACGATGGGACACTTCTTGGTGTTGAACGGTTCAGTTGACGAGAGGCAGCTGAAACAGCTGGAGGAGGAGGCGAAGAGGCTGGGGAAGGACACATTCATGTATGCCTTCATCATGGACACGATTAAGGAGGAGAGGGAGAGGGGCTTAACGATACAGCTAAGCTTCCAGAAGTTCGAGACCAAGAAATATTACTTCACCATTATCGACGCCCCAGGGCACAGAGACTTCGTAAAAAACATGATTACAGGTGCCTCTCAGGCTGACGCCGCCATCCTCGTCGTTTCGGCCAAGAAGGGAGAGTACGAGGTCGGCATAGCCCCCGGTGGCCAAACGAGGGAGCACCTGTTCCTGGCCTTTATGCTCGGCATCCGGCAGTTCATAGTCCTAGTAAACAAGATGGATGACCCGACGGTTAACTGGTCGAAAGAGAGGTTCGATGAGGTGAAGCAAGGAGTCACGTCTCTTATGAGGCAGATAGGAATCGACCCGTCCAAGACGCCCGTGATACCTGTGTCGGGCTGGACAGGTGACAACCTTGTTTCTAAGAGTGAGAAGATGCCTTGGTATACCGGTCCAACTCTGCTCGAAGCGTTAGACATGTTCCAAGAACCGCCGAAGCCGGTTGACAAGCCGCTAAGACTCCCTATACAGGCTGTCTACTCGATCAAGGGTGTCGGAACCGTGCCTGTGGGTAGGGTCGAGACAGGCGTGCTGAAGCAAGGCGACACCGTTGTAATAATGCCTGGCAATATACGGGCAGAGGTCAAAAGCATTGAGATGCACCACGCGCCCCTGCAACAGGCGGTACCTGGTGACAACATCGGCTTCAACCTGAAGGGCGTGGATAAGAGCCAACTATCGAGGGGGATGGTGGTGGGTCCTGTTGACCATCCCCCAAGGGTCGCGGAAGAGTTTGAGGCACAGATCATAGTGATTAACCACCCGACCGCAATTGCGGTAGGCTACACTCCAGTCATGCACGTGCACACTGCCCAAGTTGCGGTTAAGTTTAAGGAACTTAAGGCTAAGATCGACCCAAGGACGGGGCAGGTTGTAGAGCAGAACCCGCAGTTCCTAAAGACTGGAGACGCGGCGATCGTTGTTTTGCAGCCCTTGAGACCCGTCTGCGTCGAAGAATACAGTGATTTCCCGCAGATGGGACGATTCGCGATACGTGATATGGGGATTACAGTGGCAGCTGGCGTCGTGAAGAAGATATTAACCTAACCTAAGACTACCTTAGCTCATGTCTCGTATCTTGGGTATCCGTATTGTGTTGTTTGTCCTTTTCTCCTGAATATTGCTTCGTTGCCCCATAGGTCTAGCTGTATTGGTATGTTGCGGTGTTCTAGTCCTAAGTGGGTGCTTTAGTTTGGGCCTCTTTTTCTCTACAACTCCTATCTCTTTTGATGTTGTATAGCGTATTTCTCTTTTGGGAGTATTAGTCCGTTTGAGGTCTTGTATTCTTTATATCTTTTGGATGGTGGGCCATTATTTTCAGCCTGGTCTCTAAATGTTTATGTAACGTCTCTAACTTGGTTCTGTTTAGTTGTTGGGTGGGGGCGGGACCGACATGCCCTGGCACAAGGGGCCGTGTCCGGGTGTGTGTCCCGTCTGATGTGGGATGGTCCCCGAGGGGAGCAGGGATGCTTCCTGCGCCGGTTTGGCGCCCCCGAGGAGTGTCCATCCCGCCTGTATCCCCCTGAAGAATTGCTCCCGGGTCGGGGCTAGGAGATTTGGGGGTGGGTGGGGGAGGAGGGGTGGCCGACGGGCTAAGGCCATTCCTGCCCTAGAAGCGCCAGAATACTGACGACTGTGACCAGACCCCAGGTGGGCTGTCTCTATCCCGGAGAAAGACTCCGGGCCGCCCAATGCTTGTGGGCGGCTGGAGGCCAGGTGGCGGCTTCCTCGGTCGGGGGAGTCGCTCCCGACCTCCTCGGTCGGGAGGAGATGAGGGGTGCTGTGCCGCGGCGCGCCGAAGGCCCCCTATCCCGACAGTGGGAGTGGTTCTATGTGTCTGGCGGCGGGATCGGCCCATCCTCGACCGGGGGTGTGGCTGCTCTCCCGCGACGGCTATGCGGCTATGCCGTTTGACTGGCGCGGATCCTCGGTCGGGGGTCCGCGGACAGCGCCGGGCCGTGGTCCAGCCGCCTAAAGGGTCCATCCCCCACAGGCTCTCCTCGACCGGGGGGAGCGGTGGGGCGAGGACACTAGACGACTCCCTGACGGCTCCCGCGGTTAGAGTCTAGGTCTTTTTCCCTGGGCAGGGCTGGCCTCCGGGTCCAAGTGGGGGATAGGCATACCCGGGACTATGGCGCGGCGTGCAGGGGACCCCCAGGCCTAGATGGCCGCGGGAGTGTAGGAGAATTCATTTATGTTTCTTGTTGGTGCTTGGTGCTCGCGTCGCGCTTCCGGGAGCGGCGACGGGGCTAGAGGCCTCTGGGCCGGGGCGCGAAGGCTCCGGGGCTTGGTGTGCCCCTGGTGCCCCAGCCACATCCTTTGGGTGGAGCCGGCTCCGGAGCGGGGCTGGGGAGGCCTGCGCGGCGCGGGATAGAGAGTCACGCTGACTGTACCCATCCCATAGGAGGCTTGGCGGGGCGACGTTTCTGAGGCTTAGGGATCTTAAAAAGCTCTCCGAGGAGCGAAGGAACAATGGTGTTAGGGAGACGGATGAGAATGATGTGAAGTCTCTGAGAGAGATGTTCTATAAGGCTCCAGGTCTGTTCCAGCCGCTTTATGCTTCTCCGTTGGAGCTTGAGGTTAGGGCTCTGGCGGAGCTTTGGGTGGAGCTGGCTGGGATAAAGAGGGGGGCGAAATATGCGCGGACCACAACAGATGATCCGTTAGCTGTCGAGACTCATAGGGTGCTTCGGCGCTACGTCAATAGGCTGGCGACTAGGATTCATGAGAGGGCTATGGAGCTACCGCTCTATAGGATGGCTTTCGAGAGGCTCGGTCTTAAGGGACCTGCACTAGCATACATCATCTCCCGCGACACCATCGTCTTCAAAACACTGTCTAGGACTGGGTTGGAGAGGCGCTATGAGCTGTTCCGACATCCTTGGAGAGGTAGAGGATTACGGAGCCAACTACTGATACGATTGGCATACGCAACAGTCACACATAGAAATCAGAGGTATCTAGCAGTATATGAGAGCTATCGTCGGAGTGGTAAGAAGCATTGGCGGGCAATCCTACGCGTGGCGGAAAGAATCCTCAGAGACGTCAGGAGACTAGCGATGGAGGCCCAGGAGGCCGGACAGGCTCCAGCCTGACGGAGAAAAGACCCAGAGGGCTGGAGCGGTCTCGTGAAGAATCCTGCCCTCCATGGAGATCTTTATGGGGCGGCGAGGCCATAGAATCTTTCCTTCCGGTCTTCTGGGTTTCTCTAATGTCGGGCTGGGGAAAGCTCGACCCCTCCCCCTCTTTTCCCCGTTAGCATTCTAAGAACCCGTCTCAAAATTACTTATCTCGATCGCGGTTGTATTGTTGCTATGTCTTTCTTTTGGTGTTCAGTCCAGGACATATGATGAAGTAATGGCGTAACCACCCCCACTTGCCAGCGTTAAACCCCTTTAACTCAATACAGATTGCGTTAAGAGAGAGCTAAATAGTTTTGAGACGAGTTCTAAATATGGCAAAGTTGCCCTAGTTAGGACTCACCACACAAGCGGTAGTGAAGAGCGCGATGGCCGGCGCACCGAGGAGAAGCGTTATAGAGGGTGCTGCGAGGACGCTGGCCGCCCCAACCATGGCTGCTTCGGCTGAAGCGTGGAAGGGTGAGATGAGTGCTATAAAGCTCTCGGGGAGCGCTGTAAGGACAGCAGCCAAGAGAGCGCCTGTCGCAAACCGCGTAAGCCCAAGACGTGAAGCAAGTCTCTCAACCCCGTCGACAAAAACAACAGTCGAGACAACGAGGATGGATATGGCCGCGGCGAGCCCAAGCCCCGGACCAGGCAAACCCGCCAAAACACGAGACCACTGTCAAAGTCCATTGGAGCAATTTATATATAAAAACACTTACACCACCAAAACCAATATCCCATCAAAAATAGATAGTTTAGACCCATCTTCTATTCTTTATGATATATGATAAGTATGCTAAGAAGATTCTATCGCCTAGCCGCTGAGCTTCATCTCAACAGAGACCTCTTCAGGGATCTGTATTCTCATTAGCTCCCTCATGACCCGAGGGTCGGTTACCACCAGATCTATCAGCCTCCTATGGGTTCTCAGCTCCCACTTCCTCCAGGTTTTGGTACCCTCGCCACAGGGGGATTTCCGGACGGGGATCACGAGTCTCTTAGTGGGTAGCGGGACCGGGCCATGCATCTTAGCCCCCGTCCGCTCCACGATCTCCTTAATCTCTCTACAAATAGACTCGAGCTTGTCAAGGTCAGCTGACGTCAGCTTAATCCTAACTACCTGCTGCATAGTCTAGCCCATCATCTATGCCCTGGGGGCAGTATTTTAACATGGTTATCCGTCTATCGTGAGTTGCCCTTTTCCCACGAATACTACCGCGTTGCCCCACGAGTCCTGTTGTATGACCATATTTCCCATTTTGTCCTGGTAGGTGTTTTGGTTTAGACTCTTCATTTTTTATTACTCCTATATATCCTAGATGATTGTTCCCTTATTTTTTTCCAGCTTTGTGTCTAAATGTTTATGTAACGTTTCTAGCCATCATGTGGATAGTAGCGTTGATGAAGGCGAGACCGATATGTCGGTCACACATATGGGCCGTGTCCGGATGCGTGTCTCGTCTGATGCGGGATGGTCCCCGAGGGGAGTGGAGATGCTCCCTGCGCCTGCTGGCGCCGCCGGGGAGTGTCCTCCCCGCCCATATCCCCCTGAGGAATTGCTCCCGGGTCGGGGCTGGGAGCCTTTGGGGAGGCTGGCCATGCCGGCGCAGGGATAAAGCCCGGAGGCTGGCATGATGCAGTATATGACGCGCACCCTCTGTTGGGTGTTGCGACGAATCTAATGACGTACGGCCTCCTCTAGGGTTTCCTAAATGCCGCACGGATGGTCAGCCAAACCCCTCCCCCTTCTCTCCCTTTTCTCATGGAGATAGTTCATATCAGCTTCAGTAGCTTCAGCCCTAGGGAAAGGATAGTCCGAGCACTACGTACTGAAGAATGATCGAGAGGTATATCAGTGAGAAGGAGATGAGGGCGGAGATATGCCACCTTATTCCACGGATATGTGAGGTGGCGGTTGTGAGTATAATGAAGCAAGCCATCTGCGCAGCGACCAGGGCCACGTTTCCCGCAAGGGAGGCGGGTACTACGCTGCCTCCCCGGTAAACCAAGTTATGTCCCCAGACCCTCCCAAGAAATATCAAGAAAGGATAAACGGACATCGGCAACAGGCCTATGCATATCGCCGCAAAAGCCTTGACGTACTGCCCGTTAAAGGAGAGCAAGCTAATCAGTAAGCTTCTAATACGCCCAGCGTCAACGCGTTGGCTTTCGCCCAAGATTCTGCGCCTCCTATACTCGTCGTACAGCTGCGTCGTCAGAGAGAGGTAGCAGTACATTATGAGAACGGTCCCCGCTATTGATAAAGTCGTGGATGCGAGGTCGAAGCTTGGCCAGTGGTATACGTGAAGTAGGAGTAGGGAGACTTTGCCATTTATAAACAAGGCAACAGTCAGCAAAAGGCTGAGCGCGCTAACTATCAGGGCTATCGGCGTATTCTCGAGGATTGGCACGAGGATCCAGCTTGGATAGAAGATGTTGCTAACGATCCTCTCAAACCTGCTTGACGAAGGCTTGTAGCTGTTCAGGACCATGCTATCCCCCTCCTTCAGCATCTTGTAAACGGCCAGACCCTTCTCCGTCAAGTAGTAGTTCCTTTTGTTGTCCTGTGCGACGAGTGGATCAAGCTGCCTCAGATTGTAGTATAGGCTGCCTGTACTGATCTTCAGGCTTGAGCGAAGAGTTGAGGCGCTGATCCTCCCCGCATCCCCTATTGCAAGTATGATCTTTCTCCGCGTCCTATGATTCACGAGCCATATTAGATCTTCTGAAGAAGTGTTCTGCGGGGAAGATGCCAAGGCTTGAATAACTTTTCGCGGCCCCGAAATTTTAAAGTTTCTTTTTGTTATTGGGTACTGACAAGTTTTACTTAAGCCCTTTTGGGATGGGTCTCTGGCCGTGATGCTCGTCATCGATGCGGTACTGAGCTCGTTAGCCAGTCTCTCTCGGTTCCATAGGTACCCTCCTCTCGAGAAGCTCTATTCTGTCATTCTCTTCATAGCGGGCCTTAGTTAGAGGGGGTCTCTCAGAGAGGCTATGTCTAACCGGCGCGTCTAGGGAATCGGTCAGGATATGGGTTCACAGGTTCTCTTCCCTCTTCAGGCCGTTCAGGAGGGTAGGAGGCTGGTCGCTGTAGATGAGACTGTCCTGAAGGTTAACGGCCAGACCTGTTATCTTTGGGCCGCAATAGACGTGGATATCAACGAGATATTGGCCGTATACGCGTCGAGGGGGAGGGGGATTCAAAGCGCAATCAAGTTCCTAAGGAAGATATTGGACCCGTGTGAATGTAAGCCACTCATAGTTGTGGATAGAGGGCCGTGGTATAGATGGGCATTGGATAGGCTTGGAATAACCTACTTCCACGAGGCCTTCGGTAAAAGGAACAGGATGGAGAGGTAGTTCAGGGAGATGAAGAATAGGACTAAAAGGTTCTACAACAACGTAAACGCGAAGACACTGAAGAGCCTAGAAGAGTTAGTAACTGCTATTGCAGCAATGCACAACATCATCAGGCAAGGAGGAGAAGAGGTAATACCAACTTGACAGTACCCATGAACCGGTCTCAAAACTATTTAGGCCTCTTTCTTAATGCAATTTGTCAAAAGGTTGCAAAAATATGGCTAGTAGTTTAGGCGGGAATCTTTGGCATGATGGGGGTAATGGAGGGCAGAGGCTCAGACAAATGCCTCACAATCACCCCTCAGCATAACTCTGACTCTTCATCGCCTCCATCCAGTACACGGTTTAGGCAGTATTAATTGGTTAATAGCTCGTCCTCGAGGGAGGGAGTGGATACGGCCCTTCAGCCAGTTATACGCAAGTTTGCGGCAAGTTTGGGTGGGGCCGCGGCGAGGCTTCGTCACGCAGTCCGCCTCGGCCCACTATTCCTGCCTCCGTGATGGTTTTTTATGATTGGATGGTTCTTCTGGCCTTGGGTATCCGTATAGTGTTGTTTGTCCTTTTCCCTGAATATTACCTCTTTGCTCCATAAATCCAACTGTATTGGGATGTTTCTGTGCTCTATGCCTAGTATGTGTTTTTGTTTAGACCTCTTCGTCCTTACTCCTATCTTCTTCTCTAAGTCCTTAATGTTTGTTAGGGCGTAGTATAGTTCTCTTGGCAGTATTAGTCCCCTTGAGGTCTTATATGTCCTTGGATGGTGGGCCGTTATTTTCAGTCTGGTGTCTGAATGTTTATGTAACGTCTCTAGCATCGGTTCTGTATGGTGGTTGGGTGAGGGCGGGACCGATATGCCCGGGGCACAAAGGGGCCGTGGCCGGGTGTAAGTCCCGTCCGATGGGGGATGGTCGCCGACAGCGAGGGGGAAAACCCCAGAGCTATATACACCGGGGGCTCTCAAATTATAATCGCTGGAGAATTTCTCCGGCGGGCTGATGGTTTCTAATCCTGGTGTCTGGGGTTCCTAGGCTTGCTGCCGAGGCCTATAGACTAACCAACCCCTCCCCCACTCTTTCCTCTTTTCTACTCCATCCTTTTTAATTTGAGCGTGTCCACAAGACTCATAGTAGATGGGGGGCAAGGTGTTCGAGTATGGTGACCGGGTAATACTCGTTACAGAGACCGGAAACCGATTCTCCTTCCTGATAAGAAAGGGACAGCTCTTCCATTCGACGGACGGCTACTTCAAGGCTGACGACATCGTGGGGCTAGAAGAGGGTGGTGAGGCTCTGAGCAACACGGGTAGACGTGGCGTGGTCTTTCATCCCTCTCTCTTCGAGCAGCTGTTGCTGCTTCCGCGAAGGACCCAAGTGACATACCCAAAGGACATCGGGTTTATACTTGTGCTTGCCGACGTTAGGCCTGGATCTAGAATCGTAGAGGGTGGGCTGGGGACTGGCGTGCTAGCTCTTTTCCTCTCAGCACATGCTTATCCGACCGGGAAGGTGTACAGCTACGACTTGAACGACGAGCTGTTTGCAGCCGTTTCGAGGCAGGCTGAGAGGATGGGGCTGGGCGATATACTTGTCTTAAAGAAGGGTGATATATCTAGGGAAGTCGAGGAGACTGATGTTGACGCCTTCATAGCAGACATCCCGGAGCCGTGGACCGCTGTGAACCAGGCTAAGAGGGCGCTGCGAGGAGGGGGGATGTTTGTTGCCATAGTTCCAACGGTAGAGCAGCTCACTAAGACGTGCGAGGCCTTGAGGGCTGCAGGATTTTTGGAGTATTTTAGCGGCGAGCTATTAATTAGGCCGTGGAGGGTCAAGGAAGGCATGACTAGGCCCCACCACGTCTCCCGGGCCCACACAGTATTCATCGCCGCGGCCAGGAAAACTTTACTCACCGACCTTTCAGGCTGGGTCTTAAGGCTGCCCGACGGCCTTAGGTGAGGGCGCAGACCCTACCGCCAGCGATTTGAGATACTGGATTAGCTTCGAGGCGGCGTCGTCCAGGTGCTGATATGGATATGTCTCGGGATACCTGAGTGAGAATTTGACGAAGTAGCAGGATGAGTATGTGGCCGAGGCAACTGCGAACATCAGGCTTATCCGTTGGTGCTCCTCGATCTCCTCGATGCTCTCATGCTCTCTCCTCCTGACACCGGCGGCACTGTCCTTCATCCTTCTATTAATTATGTCCTCGGGTCTAAATTCGAGGAAGATTATAGACTTAGGCCTTACAAGCCTTGTAACAGTGGGCGGCAGTCCAGGATAGTAACCATTTACAGTCTTTATTGCGGCGTGGGTGTCTATTACTATCTTTCCACTCATACCCCCTATGATCTCTGCTGCCCTCTCCTGGACCCGGATGTAGCTTTCAGAATCCATGAGTCTCCGCATGTCGTCCCTGCTCGCTATCCCTAAAGACCTTCGAGCCTCCTCGAACATAATGTCGCCAAAATTGATGAGCTTCAGATCCTTGATTTGTTCAGAGACGCGCTGAAGTATGGTGGTTTTACCGGCCCCAGGAAGTGCTATCACGATAACCTTAAACATATCATCTCGTCGCGATATTCCCTCTCATCCATCAATTTAGCTATATTGCTGACTTTAGGACTATCCGTGCAGCTATCTCTATGTCTTCCCTCTTGATTGTACGCCGCCCGGCATGCTGGGCCAAGGATATCGCCTGCTCCGCGATCTTCATCCCTATGTCCTCCAAGATCTTTCTCAACTCCTCTACCGCCTCCTCGCTTACCCGTGGTGCACCTGCTTTCCGGAGTATTCGATGAATCGGCGCGCTTGAGAACTCGCTCATCAATAAGGATTACCCGCTTGGACACATATATAAATAAAAATTAAACTTGGCCCGAGGATCCCACTCGCGCCTATCACCCTCCTCGATCATACGAGTATTTTGGTCTTGGGTATCCGTATAGTGATAGTGTCCAAATAAGGCGTTATATTTAAAGGCCTGTTGATTTGTCTTGTATGTTATGGATGTTGTGGCCCTAGTTTCGAGCTGTTTTATGCGTAATAAAAAAGTAGGGAGGTTAAGGTC
>Ga0079998_114185_pt1 | contig 25049 bp, 24 predicted proteins | sample PerSpoBPS_BMetaG_FD_69201 | JGI IMG/M metagenome (GOLD analysis project Ga0079998, IMG submission 69201) | Thermal spring microbial communities from Yellowstone National Park, Wyoming, USA - Perpetual Spouter B (PS_B) MetaG (SPADES assembly)... | ecosystem: Environmental > Aquatic > Thermal... | reverse complement strand
GCCATCGCGTACTGTAATATGTTGAGAGCTAAACCTACCTCAACCCTAGCAACCACGCTACCCACCTTAAGCTCGATAGTCGCATACACTAGTAGCAACCACTATAAGGATAGGATCTCTAGAGCTCTAGCAACCTCAATTGGTATGTTGGGGGTGTAGTATGATTACGTGTAGTTGCCGCGGGATTTAAGCCTGCGACCACCGGCTTACAAGTCTTCTCGTAGGTTCTAGGCTTTAGTATATGTCTTTGAGTTTTAGTGATTTTAATGCGATTGTTGTGAGCAGAGATGCTAGTATTAATAGGTATACACATGTTATGATTAGAGGTACCCCGTATTCTATATTGCATGCTTCTCCTATGATGTTGGCTATGTGCGTTGTTGGGATTAGGTAAGCTAATATCCTTAGTTGTTCTGGGAAGAGCTCTAGGGGGTAATAGACTGGGGCCATGAATGTTATTATGAACGCTATGGAGTTACTCACTATAATGATTGTATTGTAGTCTCTTGAGAGTAGAGTTAGCGCTGTGATGTAACCCATGATCGTAAGTATATACCACCCAGCTACGAGCCCCAGTAGTAGTAGCGTTATGTCCTTGATTTCTATCAGCTCCGCAATCCATAGAACCGTGATCACGATTACCGTTGCTGGGAGTGTCTGCATCGCATTTGATAGTAGTACTCCTAGGAAGTACTCTAGCGGTGTAACAGGCTTTGTTAGTAGGATAGCTATCCTCTTCAGGAGCCTGTCAACGGCCAGATCTTGGCTCGCTGTACTGAAACAGTATATCAGGGTGAGGGTCACCGTGCCAACAGCTATGAAGGGTTCGAGCCTAGCTGGTGCAATAATGAGGAATGGCACTAGTATGGTGAATGGGAGTAAGACTGTTAGGTAGAGGTAGAATAGCTTGTTCCGAAGTATCCACAGAGCGTAGATCATGCTAATAGCATAGACCCTATTGATGTTGACCACCGCCACCGCCCTCCAGTAATCTTATGAGCTGGAGGTAAGACTCCTCCAAACTAGGTCTATCTATGCTGAGCTCCGAGACCCAGTCTCTGAAACCCGCCAGGTAGTCTAGTAGCTTAATAAGCTCCCCGTCATCCACGACATAAAACTCTATAACATCGCCACTCCTGTGATGAAGTCTCAGCGGAAGGTTCTCTAGAGCCTTGGACCCACGTAGTCTCACCTGAACCCTATACTTATAGCCCATCTCGCTTAGAAGCTCTCCTGGGCTACCGTTGAATACCAGCTGGCCCTTGTAGAGAAGCAGTACACGACTAGCTATATCCCTAACCTCATCGATATAATGTGTTACTAATATAATCATGCTACCACGCTCCCTAGCATACCTCATTATTATATCCCAGAGTTTAACCCTCATCTCCGGGTCTAGCCCAACCGTTGGCTCATCGAGTAGAAGTATTTCTGGCGAACCCAAGAATGCTTGGGCTAGGAGAACTCTTCTCTTGAACCCACCTGATAAATACTCGATCTTCGTGGAGGCATATTCTTGGAGCATGAAATCATCTATTATCCTACTAACCTCTCTCATAGCCTCATACCTATTCAAACCTTGGATCAAGGCTAGGTAGTATAAGTACTCTCTCACAGAGAGATACTCATGCAACCTAGCCTCCTGAGGCATAACACCAAAGAAACCCTTCGCCCTAGCAACATCAGGACTTAAACCGTTAACCGAGACGAAACCCCTGCTGGGACTAATCTCTCCATCAATAATCCTAACCAAAGTAGTCTTACCACTACCATTTGGACCAACGAGAATAACCAAAGACTCGTCCACCAGAGTAAAACTAACACCTCTCAATGCAACAGTCCCAGAGCCATAGATCTTCCACAAATCTTCACAACGAATCTCAACCACGACCTAGACCCCCAATCCACCATTAAATCCTCCATAATCCAAGCTATTAACCTCATGTTTCTCAATGATACAATCTCAAAAATCACAGTTTGGAGCCGCCGGCGGGATTTGAACCCGCGACCACCGGCTTACAAGAGTGGAGATTATAATGGCTTAGATCATGGGGTATTTAAGAGACCTATAAAAATAACTACAGACTTGACTGGAAACATTATCTAAAGTCTACAAATTACTATTTATGCGATACTTTTTAAAAACATGGTTCTACTGCTCTACTTTCCTCTCCTCCTCTGCGAGTTTGAATATTATCGCTGGATATCCATCGGGCTTAACTGTAGTTGTTATTCTGACTCTCTGTCCCACTAGCCCTATGCTGACCTTTTCCGGACTTATCCCTTCGAGCCACCCCATGACCTTCGCCCCCTCTGGGGTTCTCACTATGGCTATTATGTAAGGCTCTTTGTAATGCTCAAACCCCTGAGGCTTCAGGTGAGATACTGTAAATGTCTCTATAATACCTTCGTTGCTTAAAGCCACCCACTCTACATCTGAAGCCAGACACTGACTACAGTCACTTCGTGGCGGATAGTATACTTTGCCACACTTCTTACACCTTGTTGCATAGACCCTGCCCTCTTCTAATCCATCCCAAAACCTCTTCACCCTGGCAACGGAGATCTCATGTTTAAGTATAAGTGGCCTGCTCGATATTGTTAGAGGCATGGCTTTCGCTAATTCAGACTTCTTCTCCGACACACTCTCACCTCCTAAAGATCATGACATACGCGTACCAGCCGTGTCCTCCGACGTTGTGTGTTAAAGCAATGTATTTCTTGAATGGAACCTGCCTTGAGCTTGGCTTAACCTCATGCCTAAGTTGCTTAGTAACTTCGTAAACCATGGAACATCCTGTAGCTCCAAGTGGATGGCCCTTTGCCTTAAGTCCTCCGTCTACGTTTACAGGTATTCTACCGCCTATATATGTTTCCCCCTCTCTTATCATCCTAGCCCCCTCACCCTTCTTGCAGAACCCCAGGTCCTCATAAGCCATTATCTCAGCTATTGTGAAGCAATCGTGAACTTCAGCAAGCTCAATATCCTTCGGCTCTACCCTAGCTTGCTTGTAAGCCATTTGGGCAGCTCTAACAACTGATGGCAAACCTACGTAGTCTAGCCTTGTGGATAGTGTTGATGTGTCTGAGCTAACTCCAATACCATCAATCCACACGGGATCCTCAACTCTAAGCTCTTTAACCTTGTCTTCAGAAGCAAGTATTACCGCTGCAGCACCATCGCTTATTGGGCAACTGTCATAGAGCTTTAGAGGCCAAGCAATAACTCTCGACTTTAAAACCTCTTCAACCGTTATCTCTCTTTGGAAGTGTGCCTTCGGATTCATAGCACCATACTTATGATTTTTAACCGCGACTAGGGCCATGTCCTCTTCCGTTGTTCCAAATCTAGCCATATGAGCAGTTGCAAAGAGCGCGTAATAAGCTACAAAGCTTGTGCCCGACATGTGGAATTCCCATAGGTAGCTAGCGGCGCGACCTCCAACAGCTGTTGAAGTTGGTGTATCTACTTCGGTCATCTTCTCAACACCTATGGCAATAGCTATGTCTACAAGCCCTGATGCTATTGCGTTGTAAGCTGTAAATACAGCTGCACTTCCAGTAGCACAGGCGGCTTCAACTCTTATTAAAGGCTTGCCCGCAAGACCGAGGTACTCGGTAACGGGCAACGCTGGAGAGCCCTCATAGTGCCTCGTACCAACACTTCCAACAACAACTAGCTCTATATCCCTCTGACTAACCCTGTTACCTGTATCCTCTATAGCTTCCTTAAAAGCCTCAAAAGCTATCTCCTCAAAGAGAGCGTCATTTCGCCTACCAAACTTTGAATGTCCAACACCAATAACAGCGACTCTCCTCAATGCCTTCACCGTAATATTAAGTGCATCGTCTAAGTTTTAAAGGTTTATTCCTAATTGAGACCTACCATTTTAACAATAGGATGCATTAATAGTATGAAATAGTATGTATTAATAGTAGAGTATGAAGCTCAAAGGCATCTCCTTTAGTATATCAATACAGATTAAAGTAGCCTCCATGTATAGGGTCCTGTTAGGTTAAGTTCCTATGAGGAGTTTAATGAGGGTGCAACTGCACCCTCTAATGTTGACGATCAGGCTGGTCTACTGGTCTACAGGCACTAGGATGCTAAACTGCTAGAGTGCACATTAGAAAAGCGTATAGTAAGGCAAAACGAGATTGAAGCCGAACTATATAGTTTGAACTCAACCTGTAGACTCTAAATTGCCTCTCGGCCTGCACCTCGTCGAAGCCGACCTCCAGGATCTCGATCACCTCATGCAGGTATAACGGTGCGCGGGTGCTAACACAACCTTATACACTATGACTGCTAGTGCACCTTTATCATGAGTTTAGTAAAAATCCTCTTGGTCAGACCAGAGTTTCTTCGAAGCAATTTTGACTGTGTTGTTAGGCCTACTAAGAGCATAGTTTCTAAGAACATAGAACATATAAAAAGTCAGGATCATTACCTACAACCCACAAGTTATCTCTAGAGGATCCAAACCTAAGATCTAATCTCTCCAAAGACCTAATACACCTAATAGGTCTTAAAGCCATTAACTTAACCAAAGACCTCCTATTGCTATACCTACCAGCATCAATAACATTCCCCACATACTCCTCAATAGAATAACCATCAACAGACATAGAAACCTATCTCCCGAATAGTAAGTTGAAGTACCATAGCCTAAAGGCGATTTAGAGATTATAGTAACCCTCAACTCCCTAGTAGAGGGGAGATCAAGGGAAAAGTGAGATATAAGTAAGGTAAGATGGTGGTTATACTTATGAAGGTTTACGGCTACCCTGATGTTATTAATGATTCTCCACCATCTATTACTACTACCTCTCCTGTTATTGATGGAATTTTTATGAGTGCCACTACTAGTTCTGCGACCTCCTCTGGTTCCACTAACCTCCCTGTTAATGTATGCTTCCTAGCCCACTCCTCCGGATCCAGTCCTGTTACTTTGAAGTAGCTTAACCCCATCTTCGTCCTAGTAAGTCCTGGTGCTACTGCGAACACTCTGATCTTCTTATCTGCTAGCTCTACTGCCATTGTTCTTGTTAGTTGTACTACTGCTGCTTTCATAGCATTGTATATTGATAGACCTCTTGTTGGTTTAAATGCTGCTATTGATGCTATGTTAACTATTACACCACCATCCCTCATATACTGTACAGCTTCCTGAGAGCAATACACTACTGATTTAAAATCAACAGATATCTGCTTCTCTATAAGAGAGTCCGTTGAACTCTCGAAGGGTGAGTATAGTCCTACACCAGCATTATTAACAAGGATATCAACTCTACCAAACCTCTGTATAGCCTCGCTCACAAGAGCTCGGCAACCATCCCTAGTACTAACATCAGCTAGAACGTATGAGGCTTCACCACCGGCCTCCCGGATCATGTTAACAGTCTCTAGAACCTCGTCCAAACCCTTCTTAGCATTAACAACAACCCTAACACCCTCCCTAGCAAGTCTAATAGCAATAGCCCTACCAATACCCCTACCAGAGCCGGTAACAATTGCAACCTTACCCCTGACATCGTAGAATATCAACTCTGTAACCCTCTCACTATAGTGAGTTGTTAGAGAGAAGTTCTTAAAGGCCTCCCTTTAGACAGACCTCTGGTTCACGTGCTCCGCCCCTGTCACTTCCCAACATCTAGATGCCATAGGATCTTAGGGGATGCCAATACAATACAACTAAATTTATGTTAAGACGTGGTTCTTAAAGCCGTCTCATGGAATGCGCTCAACTAAGTGGTTTCTTTAGTGAGATCCCTTTCAACAACCTAAGTTCATGGTGGAGATGGAACGTGACAGAGCGTATAATTTAAAAACTCTCCCTAAAACTCTCCTTACACCGATCGGGATGTGATGTGAGGTGGGGAAAAATGGCCCTGTCAAGTAGAGTAATACTAGGGGTAATTTTGATTGTTATAATTGTTGGTATCATAGGTTACTATATTGCTACCCAGAGGGCTACCGTGACCACCCCAACGCCTACACCTACTACGCCCACACCTACGGTAGTTACTCCTCCGCAGACGCCTACACCGACTCCTCTTGAAGTTAAGGCTATTAGAATAGGTACCACTGAAGTTGGCTCGGTAGGTTACATTATAGGTTCTATAATTGCTAGTGAGTTGAAAAAGATGTTCCCCGAAGTAGATATATCGACATACCCAGTGGGTGGATGGCCAATTAATATGGCTGAGTTCGTTAAAGGTAATCTAGAGCTAGCATATACTGGAACAGGGACTGCTTTAGCCCTTGCTTGGAAACGTGAACCTCCATTTGACACGTTACCTCCTGATGCCAAGCTACCAGTTCACACTCTTGCCATATTCTCTAACACCTTCTGTATAGCTACGACACCGGAGCTCAAGGATAAATTGGGTATTAAGACTTGGAGGGATCTCGATGGAAAGAAGATTTCTATATTCGCTAGTGGTTGGATGTCTCACAGGCTGATTATGAAGGCTCTTGAAACACTAGGTATTAAGGTCTCCCACGTCGAGCTAGGGGTTTATAGCCCAGCACAAGTTGATGCTTTAAGGAGGGGAGATATAGTTGCTATAGGAATTCATGCTGGCGCAGATACACCCGCACCTGGAGCTTTAGAGATTTTAGCTAAGATGGACCTTGTGATCATAAACCCTAGTCCTGAGGATGCAGAGAAGGTTATAAAAGCTGGGCTACCTTTTGACTGGGTACCAGTTACTGCTGTGAATTGGACTAAACCTGTAGGTGTTGATCGTATGTTTTGTTTAAGAGACTGGTCGGCTTGGGTTACAAGACCAGACATTTTACCAGAAGATTTTGTCTATAAAATGTTGAAAAACTTAATAGCTAATAAGGATAAGCTACTTGAACAGCATAGGTATTTCAAGGAGTTCGCTGAAGATCCTATAGGGGTACAAGTAAAAGCTATATCAGCGGCACCCCATGTTCCAGTTCATCCGGGGCTAGCTAAGTTACTTAAGGAGTATGGTGTTTGGAGGCCTGAATGGAAAATAGCGGGGGGTTAAGGGATTACCAGGTTTTTTGTCCTCGATTACCTCTTTGATTTTATCATATTCGCTATAGTCATATTTATGTATCTCATAATGAAGCTTATCTCAGGTCTTCCATACGTTTACCTAACAACTCCCATAATACTTGCTGCATATCACTATTACCGTTACAGAGGAAGAGGAGGTATCCTAGGGGGGATCTCGTTAGCTATAGTAATAATGATACTGATCTTCTCCGGGTTGTATTTATACTTAGAGTATGATAGGTTAGTGTATGCGCTTTGGTATACAAACCTCGATCTCCTTCTTGCAACCATCGTACTTCTATTAACTTTAAACTATGTCAGGACAGCTCATATAGTATTGTTTCTTATAATAGTAGCTTTGTTTATATACGCTTCACCTTATGTAGGTAGAATGCTTCCAGAACCGTTCTTCCACCTTGGACTCCCCTGGGTTAGATACATAACATCCAATACTCTGGAGACGGCAGGTTTAACTAGCATCTTCGGAACTTTAACGATGATAGGTCTTGAAATTATAGCCCCTATACTTTTCCTAATAGGATTTATGGAGGGCTTTAGGATCATAGATTCTATAGCAAGGGTTATTGTGACTTATGTGAGAAGACTTACATTAATACCCCTTCTCAACCCCGTTCTTAGTAGCTTTATAGGCACAGTTACCGGTAGCATATCGAGTGATACTGCAGTAACCGGAAGTATCACCATACCATTAATGAAGAAAATTGGTATTCCGTCTGAGTGGGCTGGAGCTATAGCTGCCGTTTCAGGAGTAACAGCTTACATAATGCCTCCCATCATGGGGACAATAGCATTCATAATGCCTATCTTCTTGGGGGTTACATACTGGGATGTTGTCATAAGAGCCTTTATTATCGCTATTACATATGTAGGTGCCATAGCGGCAGCGATATATGTGATCTCATCGATTTACGTTAAATCCCCTCATCCCTCGGAGGTAACTATTGGGTATAGGGAGAGGAGAATAGAGCTTATAGATTATGTAAATTTTGTAGGTTTTGTTATATGCATAACTGTTTTAATTATAATGATGGGTGTTATGAAGTACGAGTTGCCCACAGCTATCTATTATACGTTAATCGCTTTTACAATGTACTTTATACCTATAAACATTATCAACGGTATTGTTAAGGGGGAGAATCCCAAGTCCTTTGCTAAAGAGTTATTAACAATGATTTTAAAAGGTATAAGTAAAGGTGCTAGAGCTACCATAGATATAGTCCTCCTACTCGCATCTCTTGGAATCATGATTAACCTAATAACTGCTGTGGGTCTTATCCAGGATTTAAACTGGTTAATACTTGAGATTACAGGTGAATCGCTTTGGATACTTATAGCAATCACATACATCTTCGGTCTCCTAATGGGTTTAGCATTACCAGCAGTTGCTACCTACGTATCAGTAGCCGTGCTTCTAATCCCAGTCATGGTACATTTAGGGATTGATAGGTGGGCTGCACACTTCTTCGCGTTTTACCTAGCAGTTGTATCAGAGTTCACTCCTCCCACATCTATTGCAGCCGTGGTTGCGGGCGGGATAGCAGGCTGTAATCCCTTAAATGTTATGATGCGCATGTTAGTATTAGGTTTACCTATATATTTATTCCCAATATTAATATTAATCTATCCTCAAATAGTCTCCACACCATCCCTAGAAAGCATAGTTATAGCGTTCATAATCTTCTCGATATCAATAGGTCTAACACTACCAGCGCTACTACTCACACTTAGAATTAGCGTAGATCTTAGGATACCCATCGTCTTACCTCTCCTCCCGATATTAGTAATTGCGAATCTGCTAAGTGCACAGATCGCCACTAAAGTCTTACTATCATTTATAATCCTTATCTTAACTATTTTCATCTTTAAACTTATGCTTGGAACTCGAAGGTAACTGTGAACATAGTCCCTACAAGTTAAACTTTTTACTGAGTTTGTATTACTAATGCTATATTAGAGATAGAGAGGATGCTTAGGATGCTATCTGTAGATGAGTTCGCTATGCTAGTAGGCTCTACAGCTTCACAGCAGGCTTTACAGCAACTTATATTAGGGAGCCTTAGAGCCTTGGGGAGGCTGCTATAGCCTTAGATCAGCACGCCAGGGGTCTTGAGCTGATACTTGAAAAGTACCCACAGCTATCAAATGTAGCGTACCAGAAGCTTGTGGGGCTCCTGAGATCCAGGGTTAGAGGTTATAGTGTAACAGTTACAAGAGAGCATGTTGAGGCTTTCGAGAGGATGCTTAAATCAAAGGCTCCAAAGACTAGGGAGAAGAGGATGATGTATCTTAGAAGGGCCCTAGAGGATCTAGGCTGGAAGCTCTCGACCGAGAGGCACAAGAATACATTGCTGAGCTTCAGGAGAAGAGCCCGCATGTGGCGAGGCATGTGGCTGTAACACTAAAATCGTTTATAAAACATATGCTTAGAGACCCAAATCCGTACAGTGCGTTCAAGACATCCAGAGTTAAGACGGTTTAATAGCAGAGCCCCTAACACTAAAGGAGGTTAGAGCTGTAGCTGGAGCCATAGAATGACCCCCAGTTAAGGCTTACTTTGCACTAATAGCCGAAACAGGTCTAAGGCCTGATGAGGTTCTAAACGCTAAGGTGCAGAATCTCGATCTAAACGAGAGGATGCTCAAAGTAATGAAGGCTAACAATACTACCAAGAGGTCCTACATGGCGTTCTTCTCAGAGAAGCTTAGAGACTATCTTAGGGATGAGTACCTACCATACAGGGATGAGTTTTGTTAAGAGTTTTGAGCCCTGGGTTAGGAATGTTAGGAGAGACTATATGATGGAGTGAAAGAGCCTCCTATTCCCATTCAAGGATTTAGCTCTTAGAGTTACAATCTATGATGCTATGGATAGAGCATTGGGCAAGAAGTTCAGGCTATATGACCTTAGAGCGTTCTACGCTAGCTACATGAGCTTAAAGGGTATGCCGGAGCCGGCCTAACAGTGTTAAGTTAGCTCGCATTAAAAAACATGAGTTCCACCATAAAGGTTACAAATCTAGAGACCATGAAGAGTTCGGCAAGAGGTAAGGTTTAACGCTATAATTTAACGCTATAACAAGATTATAGAGAGATCGTCACATACGGTGTAGTAGAGCTTGACGAGGGTTTCAGAATCTACTGCAAATTTAAAATAACGTAAACATAAGGGATCTTGTGAAGATAGTTGTCAAGATGAGAGAGGGTCTCCTGGTATTTTAGGTACCAAAGAAGAAAGAATGTATGAAAGATGATTAAAATAATTGTTATAAAGTGTAAAAATGTAGTTAAGGTTGCCATCTCGGCACGGGATTAATCTTCAGCTTTTAATATCTTAGAGAGTGAACATAGTGCTGGACTTAGAAATAGAGGCAACATGGTACATTCTCATGTTTTATACAAAAAGAATTAAAGTATTAAACTTCAGCAAGTTATCAACTCAATTAACGTATAAAAATAAAAACTTTTTACCTACTATGAGAAGGCGGTGATAGCGTTTCATGCTGGATATCGCTACTTACATAGCTAGGATGTTAAGATCGGTTGATGTAACCACCGTCTTTACCGTTCCAGCTGAAAGTATATTTCCTATATTGAAGGCGTTAATAGAAGAAGGAATAGAAGTTGTCAATGCTAAATTTGAGCCTTCAGCATGTTTTATGGCCATTGTCTATTCAAGAGTTACACTTAAACCCGGTGTCGTTATAGTTACCTCCGGTCCCGGAGCCCTTGGAATCTCGCTTCCTACGGGTTTAGCGTTTATTGAAGGCGACCCAATAGTTATAATAGCTACTGTTGCTATGAGCAATAGGGGTACTGCCATACATCAGTTCCCTGATAGCAATGCTCAATTGCTTTCCTTTAAGCCCATAACTAAGGCTAGCTTCAGACTTTCAAAGGCAAGTGAGGCTGGAGAGATCTTAAGAAAAGCTTTTACTATCGCCTTGAGCGGGAAGCCTGGACCTGTCTATGTTGAAATACCTGATTACCTTTTAGGAGAGAGGCTTGAAGATTATGCATACTATCCGGTTACCATTTCAAAGCCCGAAGCTTCTTACTCAGATATAGTAACTGTTGCAGATCTCTTAGAAGAGGCTGAGTACCCCGTCATTATAGCTGGTAGAGGCGTTTACCTAGCTGGGGCAAGAGATTTACTGTTAAAGATCGCTAATTTACTATCAGCTCCTGTAACTACAACTATAATGACGAAAGGTCTTGTACCCCACGATCATCCTCTATACGCAGGGGTTGCTGCTGGTAGAGTGGGGAACATTGTAGCCTATGAGGTCATTAGAAAGGCTGATGTGGTTCTCGCTATAGGTAATAGGTTTAGCGAGCTAGGTACCGGGAGGTATAGCATGGAGATTAATGGTAAACTAGTTCACGTTAATATAGATCCCTACGATCTCGGTAGAGCATATAAACCCCAAATAGCTATACTAGCTGATGCCAAGGACTTCTTGGAAAAACTCCTAAAAGAACTATCAAGAAGAAGAATTAAACCTAAGAAAGGTATAGTAGAAGATTTAAGGAGGCTCTGGCAAACTGAGAATGAAGAACTTAACACTTATTATACTAATGTGGAGGGCTTACTTAAACCCTGGGAGGTTGTAAGAGCTGTGAGAAAGGTATTAAAAGGAGGGAATACAATATTTATTGGTGATGTTGGCGCTCATAGAATTGAAACGTTCATAATGCCTGTATACGAAGGCGAGATGTACGTGACTACAACCAGCTATGCATCTATGGGTTTAGCTGTTCCAGGCTCCGTAGCAGCATCTCTAGCATACCCAGATAGAACTGTTTTAGCAATGGTCGGGGATGGAGGGTTCCTCATGACAGGGTTAGAGGTAGCCACGGCTGTCCAGTATGGTGTTAAGCCTAAAATAATAGTATTCAATGACTCATCGTACAGAGTCTTAGGTATATACGAGAGGGTAAGATACAAAAGTATTACGGAGGCCCTAATAAGACTTCCAAATGTAAACTATGCACTTCTAGCCGAATCCCTCGGAGCGGAGGGTATTAGAATAGCTGAGAGACAGGAGCTAGAAAGCTCTTTAGAAAACGCGTTTACAAAGGATAGAACTGTTGTTATAGATACAGTTATCGATCCCTTCTCGATTCCTATACCTCTACAGAGATTATACAAACTACAGAGGCTATGATCTAGGATATTATAGGCTAGGGATAATTATACATCACTTATTTTTTATAAACTATAAATGTGAAAAGTGAAATTCGGGGATTACCCTACTCTCTAGATTTTAACGTTTAAAAGCCTTAGTAGTTGCCTTACTATAATCAATCGTTGTATCTCACTAGTACCCTCGACTATCGTCCCTATAATTGCATCTCTAAGATACCTCTCAATCCCTGTCTCAAAGTCTACTCCATAACCGCCATGTATCTGTACTGCCTGTCTTGCAATCCATTCCGCGACCTCCGAGGCGTAAGCTTTAGCCATGCTTGATACTAGTGGGAACTCAGGTCTAGCTTTATCTGCTAGAGTTGCGGCCCAATATGTTAGTAGCCTTGCCGTCTGTAATTTTATATACATATCAGCTATTTTCTCTGCTATCATACCATGCAATATTATCTTCTGCCCAAAGGTCTCACGTTGAATAGCGTATTCCAAGGCTTTCTCGAAAACCGCTTGTGCCATACCGATACTACGGGCTGCAACGCCTGTCACTCTAGTGTGATCATAGGTGTCCATTAGGACTTTGAAGCCCTCGTTTACAGGTCCGACAACGTTCTCCTCAGGGACTTTAACCTCATCTAGTATGACCTCGTAGGGTTGCTCACCCCTGAACCCCATGACCTTGAACTGCTGCCCTATCCTAACCCCAGGCCACTCCCTCTCTACAACGAACGTCGTTATACCCCACCATCTCTTATCGGGTTTAGGTGGCTCCGTTCTAGCCGATACTAGTAGGTAGTTTGCCTCACCAGCACCCGTGATGAATATCTTCCTACCTGATATGACGTAGTGGTTGTTAACCCTCCTAGCCCGCGTCTGTATAGCTGCTACATCGCTACCAGCACCAGGCTCTGTGTTAGCGTGCGCAGCGTTAGCCTCACCTCTAGCAACTGGCGGTACGTATTTCTTCTTCAAGTACTCGCTACCCCACCTCAAAACTGGGAGTGCAAAAAGAAGTCTAACACCACCTATTAGGGAGCCTAAAACCGGTATAGCTCTTGAAAGCTCCTCCACGAGAATAACAGTCATTAGTATACCTCCACCCTGACCACCGTACTCCTCAGGAATTCCAACACCCATGTAGCCAGCTGATACGATATCCTTCCGTAGATCCTCGGGTATACGGTTGGACTCCTCGATCTCCCTCCACCTAGGCATAACCTTGGATTCAACGAAATCCCTAACACTCTTTTTGAAGAGTTCATGCTCCTCAGTAATTTCAAGTCTAAAGTCTAGGATACTTCTGAAGGGATCCATAGCCTTTGCACCACACATAAATTGTTCTACTAAAACCTAAATATCTGTTTGCTTATTTACAATAGAGTTTTTAATTCGCTAGCTATTACTAATGAGCAAGAAGCCGTTAACTTCGTGTTTAATGTAGTACAAGATGGGAATGAGAGGGTTTAAATCTCCCTCTCTATTTAAGTCTATTTGGTGTCCGGTTTGGTTAGGGTTGAGGATATTAAGGTTTTTACTGTTGTTGGTGCTGGTACTATGGGTCATGGTATTGCTGAGCTTGCTGCTATGGCTGGCTTTAAGGTTTACCTTGCTGATATCAATATGGATATTCTCTCTAGAGCTCTTGATAGGATTAGGTGGAGTCTTGGTAAGCTCTATGAGAAGGGTGTTGTTAGGGAGTCTGTTGACGTTATTATGTCCAGGATCACCCCTGTTATAAGCGTAGAACCTGATGGTAGCTGGTCTAACGAGCTTGCAAGGGCTCTAGCTGAAAGCCAGTTTATGATAGAGGCTGTACCGGAGGATCTAAGGTTGAAGCAGGCTCTATTCGAGTTTGCTGATAGGCATACTGCTCCAGATGCTATCCTAGCTACTAACACTAGTAGCCTCCCTATAACGGAGATAGCACAGGCTACTAGGAGGCCTGAGAGGGTTGTTGGAATGCACTTCTTCAACCCACCAGTGTTGATGAGGTTAGTCGAGGTTATCAGGGGGGCTCGTACGAGCGATGAAACTATAGCTGTTACAGTAGAGGTTGCGAGGAGGCTTGGTAAAACACCTATAGTAGTTAACAAGGACATACCAGGGTTTATTGTTAACAGGATCCTCTTCAGAGTTAGAGAGGTTGCTTATTATCTCGTGGAGAAGGGTATTGCTAGTATAGAGGAAATCGATGCAACAGCATATTACACATTAGGATTTCCAATGGGTATATTCGAGTTACACGATTATACCGGGATGGATGTAAGCCTTTCTGTTATAAAAGCTTTAAGTGAAAGAGGCTTTAAACTCATCACATATAAACTGCTCGAAGATAAGGTGAGGAGTGGCAAGCTTGGTGTTAAGAGTGGTGAGGGCTTCTACAAGTACCCTGAGCCTGGTAAGTTCGTTAAACCAGCTCATAGGAGGGAGCTTGCTGGCAAGGTTGACCCAGCATTGCTACTATCACTGGCCGTCAACGAGGCAGCATACATGCTAAGGGAGGGTATAGCATCCAAAGAGGATATAGAGACGGCTGTTAAGCTAGGGCTTGGATGGCCTAAGGGCGTATTCGAGCTAGCGGACGAGATTGGCATTGACAGGATTGCCGAACAATTACTGAGGATCAAAGGTGAGACAGGTTTAGAACACGTAGAACCCGATCCGCTGCTTATCGAGATGGTTAAAAGAGGTAAACTCGGTAAAAAGAGTGGTGAGGGGTTCTATAGGTACACTTCTGCGGAGGAAATCACTTGGGAGACTATTATTATTAGAAAAGAGAAGCCGATAGCTTGGATAATACTTAATAGACCAGAGAGACTTAATGCCATAAACTGGAAGATGATGGAGGAGCTTAGTAGAGCTTTAGATGAGCTAGAAGAAGATCCAGACGTAAAAGTTATTGTAATTAAAGGTAATGGAAGAGCTTTTTGTGCAGGGGCTGATGTTAGGGAGCTTTCCGAGCTAACACCTATAACAGCTGCCTTTAAGAGATCTAGGAAAGGTCAGGAGCTACGCCTGAAGATGCAGTTCTACACTAAGCCGGTCATAGCCGCTATCCACGGCTACGCTCTAGGTGGAGGTTTAGAGCTAGCTCTGAGTGCTGATTTTAGGATTGCTTCTGAGGATGCTATGCTAGGTCAGCCTGAGATAAACCTAGGCTTCATCCCAGGTGCGGGGGCTACTCAGAGGCTGGCCAGGATTGTGGGGCCTGCTAGGGCTAAAGAGCTTATAATGACGGGTGATCTCATACCAGCGGTTGAGGCGTACAAGATGGGTTTGGTGAACAGGGTTGTTAAACCGGAGGCTCTTGAGGGGGAGGCTAGGAGTCTTGCAATGAAGCTAGCGGAGAAACCACCATTAGCGCTAATGGCTGCAAAACTAGCAGTGGACATGGGCTTAGAAGCAGGGCTATGGCCCGGGCTGGCTATGGAGTCACAGCTCTTCGGAATACTATTCTCAACAGAAGATGTAATCGAAGGTGTAACAGCGTTCCTTGAGAAGAGGAGGCCGAAGTTCAAAGGCAGATAAGAACTCTAACTTCAAGAGTTTTAAACTTAGATTTTAGGAGTTCCCTTTAAGCTATTTCAAAATCTAAGCGACAACACCCTCTCTATATAGCTCCTCAATTTCACTCTCACTATATCCAAGCTCTCTTAGAATTTCCCTTGTATGCTCCCCAAGTAGTGGAGGAGCTCTTTTAGGTGCTGGTCTCTCACCCCTTATTCGTCCTGGAAATAGTAATTGCTTGATATCACCTAGTTTTGTATGTTTTATAGTACCTATCACTCCTGAACTCTTTACATGGAGATCTTCTAGTACTTCGTTAACCTCATATACTGGACCACATGGTACATCATTTTCCTCTAATACCTTAAGCCAATAATCTCTAGGTTTTTCTAGGAAGATCTTCTCAAGTATGGGTATTAGTATATGTCTATTCTCAACTCTTCTTGGGTTTGTGGAAAATCTTTCATCCCTACAAAGCTCCTCTAATTTAGTAGCTTTGCAGAAGTTATTCCAATGTCTTTCATTAGCTGCCGCTACCACTATCCATTTGTTATCAGAACATTTAAAAGCTTGATAGGGGACTATTGACATGTGTCCACTACCGTACCTTTTAGGCTTTACCCCTGTAAGAGCATATGAAAGTATCATGTAGCTCATGGAGTAAATTGCAGATTCATATAAGGAGATCTCTATGTATGCGCCCCTACCATTTTTCAACTTATCCAGGAGAGCTGATAAAATGCTAATAGCCGCATATAGCCCAGCGAACATGTCGAAGAGAGCGAAGGCAGCTCTAATAGGGGGTCCTCCCTCTTCACCAGTAGCCATCATAAAGCCACTCATGCCCTGAATTATAATATCATATGCAGGTTTAAGCTCGTACGGGCTTTTAGAACCAAAGCCTCTAATACTACAATATATTATATCCTCTTTTATGTTCCTAAGAGTTTCATAGTCTATGCCAAGCCTCTTCGGAACGTCCGCTCTGAAATTCTCTATAATAACATCGCTGGTCTTAACAAGCCTATATATGATCTCTCTCCCCTTCTCCTTTCTAAGATCAATTACAATACTTCTCTTATTACGGTTAACAGAGAGGAAATATGCACTCTCACCCATGAAGAAGGGAGCCCACATCCTACCCTCATCCCCTCCGGGGGGTTCAATTTTAATGATGTCAGCTCCTAGATCTCCTAACACCATTGTTGCAAAGGGCCCTGCAAGAGCCCTAGTGAAATCTAAAATTCTAACTCCCTCAAGCATATCGAGACGCCAAGACGTTTTTCCCTCGTGAGAGTTTAAAATTTTGTCTTAAGCTCGAACACTTACTATGCAATTACATTATACCACTTTTTCACTTTCTATAAGGCTTAAAGGCATATTCTAAAGCGAGCTACTGTAGACTTAAATTTTAAACTCAGCATATTCTAGTACGCGTCTGAAACCCTAGCCCTGCGGTTCTTAACCTTGTTAGCATACGTAGTATACAATCCCTAGCTCTGAGCTCCTAACACCCTTGCTTCACAGGAATCAAAAATCCTGAACCTAACCTCGTCCCCCAAGCTTTTCAAATCCACCAGGCTTGGGTCTACCAAAGCCCCCTGCACCATGAGCTCCGGTATGGGGAGGGGTTTAAAAGCTGATATGAAAGCCGATATGAGGAGGGGAAATCATGGAGGGGAGCCTTCTAGAGGCGGCTCTGGAGTGATTGGTGGGATTTATTGTTTGGAGCCGCCGGCGGGATTTGAACCCGCGACCACCGGCTTACAAGGCCGGCGCTTTCGGCCCGCGCAGGCGGTCTACCAGCTGAGCTACGGCGGCTCCTTTTGAGTATTATTTTAGGCTTGGGGCTTATAAGGTTTTTTAAATTCCCCTGTTCTCCTCTAATCTCGGTGGTTTTAGTTGTCTCTTAGGGTTTTGGATCTTGTTAGGAGGCCTCCTGTAACTGTTGGTGTTGGGGTTTCTGTTAGGGATGTTGTTAGGGTTATGTATGAGAACTCTATTGGTAGTATTGTTATTGTAGATGATGTGGGTAGGCCTATTGGTATTTTTACTGAGAGGGATTTATTGAGGCTTGTAGCTCAGGGTGCCTCCTTAGACTCTCCTGTGGATACTGTTATGTCTAGGGACCTGGTTGTAGTTAAAGGTGTTGAGGGTGTTGTTAGAGCTGCCATGTTGATGAGCGAGCATAGGATTAGACATCTACCAGTTGTAGATGATGAGGGTAAACTCGTGGGGGTTATATCCGTTAGAGATGTTGTTGACGCTCTAAGGGGTGTCCTAGCTGTTAGGGCTGCAGAGGGGGAGCTTAGCTTATTCACAGCATAGTGGTGCCGCCGCCGGGATTCGAACCCGGGACCTCCGGATCCCCCAGGCCCCTCTTCTCCCTTTCCGACTCCGTATTTGTAGGGGCCGTATGAGTCCGGCGCTCTACCAGGGCTGAGCTACGGCGGCCTCCTGTTTTGCTATTGTTGGTCTGGGGTTTAATAGTCTTCTTTAGTTTGGTTCATTGGTGTCCTCGTGTTTTGCCATGTATGTTATAATGGCTTCTCTTATTATCTCGCTTCTACTTCTTCTGGTTTTGAATGTTAGTTCGTTTAGTTTGGCTAGTAGTGTTGGTTCTATTTTGAATGTTACTACTACGAGTTTTTCATAGGGTTTCCATGTTTCCATCTCTCTTCCCCCCTTCTACGGTATTACCTTTGTTGTGTTTTTTAGCTTCTAGTTAGTAGTGTTTCATAGGGGGTTCTGTGTACTTATTCTATGGGTTTCTGTATGTAATCTACGATCTAAGCTTTACGCTCTCCACGTTCACCTTTATATCTAGTGTTTCTCCAGCGGGGGTTTGGGTTAGGAGTGTTAGCTCCCAGGCTACTGGTATTCTGCTTAGGCTTGCTAGTTTAGCGTGCACTCCTACATTATACCATTTGAACTGTGCTGTTAGGGGGGTTTGTTGTGGTTGTATGAGAACCTCTACTCCCCGGGCTTCTCCACCCTCCACTCTTACCTTTGAGAACGCTATTTGAACCCACTGTGGTGGGCTTGCAACCCTTCTGGGGCTGTAGAATGTTGACCAATCTATGAGTGTTGCGTTCCCCACGTATGTTAGAGCGTATAAGGGGGCTATCCCTGGGAACGGCTCTACGGCTGCTATGGAGCCGTCGGGGGCTTGGCTGAACTTAATGTTTGTAGCGAAAGCCTCATAGTACTCCAGGGGGTCTAGGAATGTTAGGCTACCGTTAGCTTCAACTCTAACAAGCCATATTAGGGTTGTCCTCGTGTAGTTGAACCTATACTCTGCTATGACATCGCCTCCACCACCATAAACCTTTATTACCCCGCTTCTAGCCCTAACATCGTTTAAAATCTCAACCCTCCACGTTGAGTTACCAAACTCCATTGTGTAGATGAGGCTCTCAACACCGTCTAGTACATCTGCTAAACTAGGCTTTGAGGCGAGAGCTTTCAAAGGGGATATGTGTGAGTTGTAAACCCACAGCCCAGCCGTAGCTGAGGCTAGTGTTAGCAGGAAGAGCACTATCATTAAAGCCCTTACAAGGGAGACCAAACCCTAACCCCCACGTACACCGGGAGCACTAGAACCTTTATAGGCTAGTGTTAGGTTTAATAACCCTAGAGTTTAGAGAGACTCGGGGGTCTTGGAAGTTGACTGTTGGGATGGCTAAGGGTATAAACTCTATGGGCCACCTAGGCTGGGTTACAGTTAGGTGTAGGATATGTGCCACCTGGCTTGACATGACGGGGGGTGTGGGTAGGGTTAAGAAGAGCATTGTATACGCATGCCCTAGGTGTGCTCAAGAGTATGAAGCCTACTTCTGCCGTGCATGCGCTAGGAAGGTTAGGTATACGTGCCCCTACTGTAAAACACCTTTAACTCTGGTAACACCACTTGTAGAGGCCTAGGGTCCATGGATGGATATAGTGTTGTGGAGGAGTTCGTCAACGAACACTATAGGGTTTTAAGGGTTGACTATGGTGGTAGGAGGGTTTACAGCATAGACTACTACATTAGACTAGGTAAGGCTCCAGAGTGTGGTGAGAAGCTCTCACTAGAGGATGTAACACTGTGCTACGTGAAGCTAGGCTTATGCGAAGCCGTAGTATCCATTGTTAACGATGTCATAGAGCTTATCAACGCCAGGCTTATCGTTGAAGCAGAGGAGGACCCGGCTGGGGGATCTCCAGTTAAAGCTAGGGAGGTATGCTTAGCTGAGATCTCAAAGCACCTGGAGGCCCTTGGAACGTGAAGGTCTGCGCCCTACTATCAGGGGGTAAGGATAGCAACTACGCATTATACAAGGCTATAAGAGAGGGGGCTGAGGTTTCATGTATAGTCATAGTACACCCTATGAGAGACGATAGCTGGATGTTCCATACAATCAACACTAGGGTAGCCGTACTCCAAGCCGAGGCCATGGGCTTCAAAAGTAAAACATACAATGTAGAGGTAACAGGGGTTAAGGAAGAGGAGGTGGAAGAGCTTAGAGTAGCACTAGCTAAGATAAAAAACATAGAAGAATACGACACAATACTCGTAGGAGCCCTATCAAGCAGATACCAGGTGGAAAGAGTTAAACACATAGCCTCAAAACTAGGAGTCAAAGTCTACGCGCCAAACTGGGGCTTAGACCCAGAAGAATACCTTAAAACACTAGTTAGAGAAGGCTTCAAATTCATAATAACAAGCATAACAGTAATGGGGCTACCATTCAAACTCCTAGGCAAACCAATAGGACTAGAGGAGGTAGAGGAGATAGTAAGACTAGCGAAAACCCACCACTTCAACCCAGCATTCGAAGGAGGAGAAGCGGAAACCCTAGTCTACGACGCACCACACTACAAGAAAACAATATGCATAGAAGGAAGAAGGGTTAAGATTAGAGAATTCGAATACAAACTATTAGTTGAAAAAGCAAAACTCGAAGAAAAAGGCAGTCACTGCATAAAAATACTCTAAAACCACCAGCAAAAGCGAATCCTTAAGTAGAAATAGATATAAGAGGTAAGGGCTTCATGGGAGTCTATGTTGTTTAACATTGGTTCCTTGTTGGGGGGAAACCTCGCATCTCAACTCTAACACAACGCCCTCCCCCAGTGGAGGGTAGGCTATACTCTAGAGTGTAGAGTGCCATGAGAAGTTTAAAATGCCACACTCCTACGTAAGATAATATCAACCTATGTAAATCCTGTGTAAAACTTAGAACAGTAGGCGAAAGCTCTAGGTTTCATGAGAGCTAGGATAGGGCTAAGCTATTCTATAGCGTTACACTTAGATCCCGACGAGTGGGCTAGGAAGTATACTTTAACGGGGAGGCTTGTGGAGCCTGAGGAGGTTGCAGAGCTCGTAGTATCGCTAATAAGGATCCCTTCGGTAAACGGGGAGACAGTAGTAATAGATGGAGGGGGGCTCGTGGCGCCTCCGTGAGCGGGCTTCATGAGACCTTTCCACTTTATATGTAAAGGTTTATATACTAGGTATAGTAGAGCTTTAGAGGAGCTGGCCTGTGTATGGGTAAGCTCGCTAGGCTGCTCGACTTCGTGGATTTCGGTGAGATATGCAGAGGGTGTCAGGTAAACTGTTGCCGCAGGTTCTACGCTATCCTCCTAGATGAGGAGGTTGAGGAGTTTAAAGCTGTAGCTAAACCTATTAAAACAAGATATGGCATTGTACACACCCTAGGCGACCCACATGGAGGCGTCTGCCCATACCTTAGATCAGACGGCTTATGCAATGTATACCCTAAGAGGCCCTTCGACTGTAGATTCTGGCCTCTCATGATACACTATGATAGTACAAGTGGGGAATTCGTAATACACCTAGATATGGAGTGCCCCGCAGCCAGAGAAGGTAGAATCCCCAAGGAGCTCCTAGATAGAATGCTGAAAACAGTGTTAAACGCAGGCCTAGACGAGAACTGGGTTAAAAGATTCACCTCAACACCGTGGCACGGTAACTTAAAGGAGATAGCAAGAGTTAAAAGCCTATCTAAAGGAGAGAATGTGAGGCTCCAAACCCCCAAACCTTAAGAGAGAACATGAGGAAACCCACCCTCAACTTCCCCCAAATTCCCTCTTTACCACCTTTAAGTGCTTAGAGTAGAGTTTAATGTTGTGCCGCGCCCGACACGCGTCCTAGCCTCATCGTGCTCCGTGACTCGGAGCTCTTGGCTAGGCGTCGCGGCCCCTTGTAATCTTTTCCTCAGCTGAGCCTTATATCTCTTGTTTCAAGTTTTACGCGGGATTTGCATAGGTTGATATTATCTTATGTGGTAGTGTAGCATTTCGAATCCCCCATGATACTCTACACCCATGAAGTCCTAACCCTACGCTGAGGACCCTAACGTTTTCGCCGTCAGCTCAACTGCCGTACTCCTTGCTGGTTGTATAGCAGCGACTTTCATAGTACTGTATACTGAGAGGCTTGGTAGAGGCTTTATAACTGCTAGCGATGAAATATTAACAATATCACTTGCCCACTCATATAGGGTGTTGATTCCTGGGAGCAGTATACTATGGACTTAATGTCAGCAGATACCTGCTTGTCTATTATGTCATCACCTAGACTCTCGAAGGGAGATAGCAGTCCTACACCGGCATTGTTGATGAGTATATCGAGCCTGTCGTAGATCTTCACAGCTCTACTTACGAGCATTCTACACTCCTCCCTAGTACTCACATCTGCTAGGGCGTAGATAGCTTTACCACCAACCTCCTCTATAAACTTGATGGTCTCAAGAACATCTTCTAAGCCCTTCTTAGCGTTAACAACAACCCTGGCACCTTCCCTAGCGAGCCTAACGGTAATAGCCCTTCCAATCCCTACCGGGCCCTGTTACAATAGCAACTCTACCTTTAACATCATATAAGGTCAATAGATCTGCGCCGGTAATCCTCAAGAGTAGGGTTGGAGTTTATAAATAATGATCCTTGTTGGATTTTAATTCATTAAAAGCATTTAATTGTAGGGTTCTAGTAGAAGTTATTGGTGTTACCTGTGGCTTTAAATGTAGGGGAGGAGATACTCTATACTGTACTCGTGACTGTTGCAGCGGCCTTGGGAGCTCTGCTTGTCTACTGGGTAGCACATAGGATAGCTCATAGGCTGCTCTCGGAGGTTATCGATAGGAGGTTACTTTTACTCCTAGAGTTCATATTTATTATCCTAGCTGCATCGTTATTCCTAGCTGTGACAGCCCACGTTTACGGGTTCCCATTACTCGCTCTTGTAGCCCTCTCGGTATTCATAGTAGGGTCTCTAACACTTCTCGTAGGCTTCAGGCACGTTATTGAGGAGTACTTCACGGGGCTTATATCGGTTAAAGCTTATGGATTGAGGATAGGGGATTACATAGAGTTTAATAATGTGAGAGGACATATAGTAGCCTTAGAGGATACAGCTCTAGCTGTAAGGGATTCCCATAGGGATATAGTATACATACCCTACACCAGGCTAGTACACTCCACCTTCAAGAGGTTTAGGGTTGAGGAGGGTCATGAGATCAGAGTTCGCATACTCGTACCCCACGGGTTTGGGTTGAAGAGGGTTAAAGAGGAGGTATCTAGGCTGGCAGGCTCCCTAGGTATAGAGAATATCAGGGTGGACATAGAGTCTGTTAGACAGGGTGGTGTGGTCCTAGTTGTTAGAGGTATAATAAGGGATCCTCGTAAAGAGGATGAGATTAAATACGCTATCCTAGACCATGTATACTCTATTATGAGGTAGCATAGAACCCTAGATGATGGTTCAACGTCTAGTGAAGCGGTAGTAGCCGTTCTGAAGCTGTTTCAAGTTTTATATTGGTTTATAGGGGTTGATGTTAGAAAACCTCAAACCCCACCTTATAAAAGGCTAGCATACAGAGATATAAGCTTCAACCAGAACACAATATAGAGACCTCCCCCCGCTGGGGAAGAGAGGTTACACTATGTTATATGTTAAATCGAAGAAGTTGGTGGATGTGAGGGAGGGTTCTCTATTAACACTAGAACTTAAAAGAGCATACCATGTGCCTGTAAGAGATTCTAGGGTCTCAGATCTCATAACATGGTATTTTGTAACACTACAGAAGGCCGTAGACATAATATGGGATAATATTAGATGGGAGCTTAGAAAACCAAAGCTAGTAAGAAGAAATGGCACACTACAAGTAATAATGGGCTTGAAACTACACAACCCAATAATACCCAAGGGTGAGAAGTTTAACAGGATGCTTAGGGATGAGCTTATGAGGGATAACCCATATGCAAAGCACTGGGTTGATGCTATTATAAGAAAAGCATACTCAATCATAAAATCATGGAGAAAAAGATATTTGAAAGGTAAGGCTAGGAAGGCTAAACCTAGGATTAAGAGGAGGTTTGCAAAATGCAAGATAACATTGATGAAAGTAGACTACAAAGAGAAAACTATAAGAATAACATTGAAACCACATGAATACCTAGAGGTATCATGGAGGGGAACATGGTTTGAGAAGAGAGTCGAAGGGTGGCTTGTAGGGGAGGTTATATTAAAAGATGATAGGATAATAATACCATTCAAAAACTACAAGGTTGTTAAGGTTATGGATGTTATTGGATGGGATAGTAATGAACTAGAACTAACAGGATACACACCAAGAACAGGATTCATACACCTAGATCTAAGACCACTACAGAGCATGAAGATCGTATATGAGAGGAAGAAGGCAGTAGCACAGAGTAAGGGTAAGAGGGATTTATACGAGAAATATGTTATGAGAGAGAGGAATAGGGTTAGAGATTTCACTAACAAACTAGCATCACAGTTGATAAGAACATTCCCAAACACACTACATGTATTTGAGGATTTGGAGAAAGAGGATATGATAGGTAAAGGTAGAGTTGAAAAGAATAGGAGGAAGAGGAATGCTAGAACACCATGGAAAACAATACATAGAAAAATAGGAGAGAAAGCTCCAATAGCGAGGGTCCCAGCTAGAAACACAACAAGAACCTGCTCCCGATGTAGGTTTAAGGTTAGAGACCTGAGGGGGCAGGAGCTTGAATGCCCAAGGTGCGGGTTAAAGATGGATAGGCAGAAGAATGCAGCAGTAAACATTAGGAGGAGATACGTTGAAGGTGGGAAGGGTAAGAGGTCTAGGAGGGGTAAACACAGGATGCGGGGGTTCCCCCACAGAGATGAACTGGAGGAAACAATGAAGGTGGAGCTGTGGGCTGGGGTCACCCAAAGCGGGCAAAGGCTAATGACATGGTGGGGCGATGATAGAAAGCCCCGCCTGAAGCCAATGAAGCCAAGGGCTTCAAGGAGACCTCACATCAAACGATATAAACCTCCTTGAAGCCCGA
>Ga0079998_102068_pt1 | contig 25084 bp, 24 predicted proteins | sample PerSpoBPS_BMetaG_FD_69201 | JGI IMG/M metagenome (GOLD analysis project Ga0079998, IMG submission 69201) | Thermal spring microbial communities from Yellowstone National Park, Wyoming, USA - Perpetual Spouter B (PS_B) MetaG (SPADES assembly)... | ecosystem: Environmental > Aquatic > Thermal... | reverse complement strand
TTCATAGAGTTGCTGGAGAAGGACGTCGAGTTCAGGTACACGGTAGCCGGATACCTCGGGCTGTCCGAGATCCTGAAACGTTTGGACAGGCACGAGTCCCACATACTCGAGATCTTGAAGCGGCTGGACAGGCTGGAAGAGAACCAGGAGAAACTCTGGGAGGAGGTCAGGGCGCTCAGGGAGGAGCAGAGGAAGCTCTGGGAAGGGCAAAACAAGTTATGGGAAGGACAGAACAAGTTATGGGAAGGGCAGAGCAAGCTGTGGGAAGAATACAGGCGCCTAAGGGATTACGTCAAGGCCGGCTTCAGGGAGTTGGGAAGGGTCCTGGGCATCACCTTCGAGGCCCATGCGGCGTCGTTCCTAGAGGTTCTGCTGGAGGAGCTAGGCTACCCTGATGCGAGGGTCGAGAAAAAGTACCTGGTCTCCGACGGAGAGGTGGTGGAGATCAACATGTTCTGCGAGAGGCCGCTGGTGGTAGGTGAGGTCACAACGCACGTGGCGACGAAGGACGGTGCGAGGGCCGAGATCGAGAAGCTCCTGAAGAGAGTGAGGCTGGTGGAGGAGAGGTACGGAAGGAGGGCAATGCTGACGATCTTGGTGGTCTCGACCGCAACCCCAGAGGCCCACGAGGAGCTGAGGAGGCTGGCGACCGAGCGCGGAATACGACTGGTGTTCGGAAGGGAGATCGAGGAAAGGTTGGCTGTATGAAGGTGAGCGCCGAGGTGCAGACATCAGCCGTTGCGGGAATGTCCTACGGCCGTCTTTCGGGTTATCACTGCAGCGTGCAACCGCTTCCGTCCAATCGCAGTCCATGAGGTCTTCGGTCTACCGAATTGACCGTCCTGCAGGTGGTCTGTTTCCGGCGGACATCCAAGTTTTATATCTGTTCAGGAAACGAGAAAATTGGTGAGCCGCAACGTTGGCAGAGGCGGAGAAGCGGACGACGGGACTGGATGAGGGACGGAGCGGTTCAGATGCGAAGCGGTACCTGCTACTGATCGTCACGGCGGGCGAATCATCGAGGAGAGCGGGCGAGGTGGCCCTCTGGCTGGCCGAGTCGCTGGGCTTCGAGCTGAGGATCACGGCCGTAACTTCGCCTCACGTCCTCGTTGGACCTCTCGACCAGCTGGTGAGGCCCTCGACCGCCGAGCGGGGGCTCGCAGCGCCTGTGCCGTTGCCATCCGGTGCGGAGGCGAGGGAGGTGCTCAGGGTCCACGAGCTCGCTGAGCAGGTGCTTCTGAAGGCGAGGGAGGCCGGCGTAAGGGCCTTCTACAAACCGATCAAGAAAGCTGGCGACGTTCTGTCAGGCATTCTCGCAGAGGCCGAGGAAGGGTGTGCGATGATAGTGATGGGAAGGGGTGACGAAGTGGGAGGGGCCTTCGGAAGGTTGGCGCAGGAGGTCGCCAAAAGGTCGAGGGTCCCGGTGCTCCTGGTCCCCTGAAGAGCCCGGGAAGCGTTTTGATTTAAGCCGCCACAGCAAGCTCGGGATGCCGGAGACGAGGGTCCTCAAGGTCAACCCGACGGAGCCAGAGAGGGAAGTGATAGCTGAGGCTGCGGCCGTCATAAGGTCCGGCGGCCTGGTAGCGTTCCCCACCGAGACCGTTTACGGGCTGGGAGCTGACGCGCTGAACGAGGCGGCTGTCAGGAGGATCTTCGAGGTCAAGGGCAGACCTCCCGACAACCCGATCATCGTCCACGTGGCCGACAGGGACAGCGTCTACCTCCTGGCCTCTGAGGTCCCTCGGGCGGCCGAGGAGCTCATCTCGAGGTTCTGGCCAGGGCCGCTGACGCTGGTCTTGAAGAGGACGGAGCTGGTGCCTGCGGTGACTTGCGGAGGACTGGAGACGGTTGCTGTGAGGATGCCGGCCCACCCGGTGGCCCTAGAGCTGATCAGGGAGGCGGGGGTTCCGATAGCGGCGCCGAGCGCCAACGTCTCCGGCTCTCCTAGCCCCACGAGCGCTGAACACGTCCTGCGGGACCTGGGAGGGAAGATCGAGATGGTGCTGGACGGAGGGCCAGCGGAGATAGGCGTCGAGTCGACGGTGATCGACATGACCGTTGACCCTCCGGAGCTACTGAGGCCTGGAGGGTTGCCTCTGGAGGAGATCGAGGGTGTGATAGGGCATGTGAGGGTTCCTGAACCGGCCAGGGGCCTGGCAGCCTTCACAGGTAAGCCGAGGTCTCCCGGGATGAAGTACAGGCACTACGCTCCTAGGTGCAGGCTGATTCTGGTCGAGGGCGACCCGGCATCGGTCAGGAGGAAGGTGGCCGAGCTGGTCACGGTTCTGAGGGCTGAGGGGAAGAGGGTCGGCGTGCTGGCGCTGGACGGAGCGGATTACCCTGGTGCCGAGGTCGTCGACTTGGGCCCGAGGTCGGACCTGAGGAGGGTCGCCAAGTCCCTCTTCACAGCGATCAGGGATCTGGACGAGCGGGGGGTCGACGTCATCGTAGCAGAGGGCGTAGAGGAGCGGGGACTCGGCCTCGCGATAATGAACAGGCTCCGGAAGGCGAGCGGCGGGGAGGTGATAAGGGCGTGAGCCTCAGCCCTTCTTCGGCTTCTCGAGGAAACCCTCCCTGATCAGCAGGTACTTCGGCTCGATCCTCATCAGCTGATCCCTCGAGTCGTAGACCCTCGCGATGACCCTCGTCCAGTTCCTGCCCGCAGGCGTCAGGACCTTCACCAGCACCAGGTTGTCCTCCTTAGCGTCGAGCACTGTCGAGAGGAGCTTCCTGAGCTCCGCCCTGCTCGGAGTGCCGCTCTGGTTGGCCACCTCCAGCAGGTACTCGACCCTCTTCAGGAGCTCGTTCCTCCTCCGCTCGATGACCCTGACCTCCGGGAGGGACAAGGCCATCACCTCACGATGACCGCGTTGATCTGGACTATCGCGTCGCTTATCGTGTTCCCTCTGACCGAGACCCTCTTCCTGAGCCCCTTCACGGTCCTCCTGTTCCTCCGCTTCTTGGCCTTAGACGGCGGCTTCCTCCTGGCCTTGAAGCCGATCCCCTTCGTCAGCAGGACCTGTGCCAACCTGGTGCCGCTCACGTCGGGCCTCATCGGGAACCCTGCGAGGTCACTTCCTCCAGTGATCTTGATCTTGAAGTCGCCGAGTCCGAGGGGCCCTCCATCGATCACGTCGCCTATCTTCTTCCCCCTGAAGACGGCGAACTGCTGTGGCGTCAGCTGGATGGTCTTTGCAGTCCCGGTGCTGGGGTCCGAGAGCACGAGCCTCGGAACGTTGGGCTTCTGGGACATCCCTCCCTCCTGCCCGGAGGTTTTGATTTAAGGATGAGCGGATCTTCTCGCCGAGGCCGCTCAGCCCGTCCTATGGGACATCGCGTTGCTGACGGCCCTGTTCAGGATGGCCGTCGTGCTCATCTTCTCGGTCCCCGGGAGGGGCTTTGCCCTGACGATCTTGACCTTGATGCCCTTGGAAGCTACGAACTCCCTGAAGGCCCTCTCGACCTCGATTTGGTCGTATCCGAAGAGGACCACGTCGGGTCTGAAGCGCCTGAGGACCTTCTCGAAGCTCAGGGGCCTGTAACCTATCACGACCTTGTCGACGTACCTGATGCTGGACATCACCTGGAGCCTCTCCCTCTCACCCATCACCGGTTCCCTTCCCTTCCTCTGCCTGATCGTCTCGTCGGTCGCTAGGACGACGATCACCTTCCCCCTCTTGCCCGCGAGCCTCCTGGCCTGCTTCAGCAGGTAGACGTGTCCAGGATGGATCACCTCGAAGGCCCCTGTAGTGAGGACGACCCTCGGCTTCCTCGCGGCCACTCGAACCTCACCAGCCCGATCAGCCTGAGGCCGTCCAAAAGGATAAAGATATGCGAGAGGGTATGACTCTTCATAGACGAGGGCTATCGAACAAAGAGATCGTAGACGTGATAGAAATAAAACAAGAATATGGAGTCAAACTGGCCAGTTCAGTCATAAGCGAATGCACACGTGGAATATATAGTCCGTATAACGGGAGGTATGTGCTACCCATCGAGTTGCTAAGAGCATTCAGAAGCGTCAACGAGATGTCGAGTTGTTGCAACCTCCCTCGCCCGTGGGCCTCAACGAACGTCCGATTAAATGATGGAGCTCATAGACGCGTGAACTGGTAAGTATCAGGGGGTGAAAAGGGGGGTGGGTATTAGGTTACGGCTGTTTATCTGTCGGCCGGGTGTCTGGGGCCTTGGAAGGTGCCGTCGCTTTGGACGGTTGCCCTGCCTTCGCAGGGACCCCATTCTAGCGGGTCGCAAAGACCTTAAACCCTCTCTTTTCGAGAGGGACCGGCTACCCCCAAGGCTTCCCCCACCCGGCCGTCGCCTATCATCTTCTGCCACCAGTTCCATATCCTCTTCGCGAGTTTAAACATTTTCTTCGGAATCTTCCTCTTATCAGCGTCGTCATGAAGACTCAGATGGTAGACCTTGAGCGTAAGCTGATGCAATGCATGGCGTAACCTCTTATCGTAAATGTAGACCTTCCGCCCTTGTCGGCTCTTCAGGAGCATTGGTAGCGGGAAACCGATGCCTGCTTTCTTCAAAAACCACTTGAATCGGTATCCTTGCATCTCAAGGATTATCTCACAGCAGTAGGCCTTGGCTATAGGATCTTTCTCAATGCCGAGTCTTTGAAAGAGATCATTGATTTCCGGATATTGCTTCATGACTTCTTGGACGAACCTTCTCGCGGCGTTCTCTCTTCTAACCTGTACTTCCTCGAATTGCGACATCACTTCTTCGTCCTGTCGTAACTTCGGATACGCCTTTATTCTATTGTCAAACCTTCGGAACTCCTTATCAGCATCACGCCATAGTAGCTGGTAGTTATAGCATTCGATGTATCGCCAGTCAACTTGCTTCCAGAACTTCGGTTTAACGAAAGCTAACAGTACCGCATCATTGTAGTCGTTCTTCGATATAATCAGCTTGTGCTTGTTCTCCATGCTCTTCCTAAAGGCCGAGAGCGTCGTCGTTCTCTTCAGAAGGTAGACCTCGATACCTGCCTTGCTGATTTCTGATAAAACCTCGGCGTTGCTCGGAAACTGTGCATCGATTAGAATCCTCTGAACTTCTCGTCCTTGTCCTTTGAGGAAGTCAAGTAGCTGTCCGTTCTCTACTTCAACGATAGTCTCCGTTTTCGGGATGAAGACTACAGATGGTCTTTCCCTATGGAGGTCAACAGTAGCGCCATCGAAGTAAGGGGCGAGTCCCAGTTGTTGGAGCTGGTGATATATCTCCAACGCTCTCTCTTTTGTATTGCCCTTTCTCATCATTTCCTCTTTCTTCTCCCCTGGCTCTTCCTTGATTTTCTTCATCCTCTTCCTCTCAGTCTTTTCCCTCCTCCCTTTTCGGACAGACTGGGTTTGGGACATACCTTTCACCTCCTAGACATCCTCCCTCGGCCTCCACCGGACCCCGCAGGATTATCTCCCGCGAAGCTGGGCCAGGAGGGTCACAGGGAGTTTTTCCCAGCGCGCCCACCCTGCCCGGGGCCAACCCCCAGACGGAGCCAACCGGCCCCGCCCGGAGATTGAAACCCAAGAAGGCTCCCAACGAGAAGAACCCAGAAGAGTGTCCGGAGTGCGGTAGCAAGAAGCTGGCCCGTCAGGGAGGGTGCACCACGTGCCTTGAGTGCGGTTGGTCCTCATGTGCTATAGCGTGAGATGGTGTTGACGTGAAGAGGGTAATGAATGCATTAGGCAGGCTCTTCAGAGTTAATCGTGGCAGAACAAGTAATCCGGACTCAATAGTGCCTTTTATCAGGATAGTTAAGGATCAGCCATGTCCCTATTGCGGTACCAAATTCCCTAAACAGACCTAAAGTCCATGAAGAGAAGGCTGGTGGTGGAGATGCTACACTAAGGATTGCGTAGTCGGATACTATCAGCCTGAGCATATGTTGGTTGAGTTGCGAGGTTCAGGTGAGACCATCAGCTATGAAGAGCTGTGGAGACGTTTTGAGAGGTGAACAGGATGGTCAGGTTGAAGGTCTGTCCCTGTTTCCGCCTTTCAGATAGCGTTTCTTAAGGGGAATACAATCTACGTTAACATTTAAGGCAAGAAGGTATCCGGTTAAAAGACCTTCCGCATAGCTCGAGGCGACGAGAGCGTCCTCTGCCCTCCCAGACCTCAGGAACTCCTCCGCGTCTTCAACGTAGGACTCCGCAAGCTCCACCACCTTCCTCGCCCTCTCTCCGTCGGCTGTAACCTCAAGCCTCCTGAGGACCTCCCTCAACTTCGAGACGTAGGACTTTGCCCTCGCCGCCGTCGGGCCGAGGACCTCTCTGCGAGTTAATGGGACGCATCCTATCGCTCCCTCAAGGAACTCCCTCTCCGCGAAGTGCAACTTCCCCGGAACTATCAGGACGTGAGGAGGAGGTGGGAGGTCAGAGCTGAGGACGTCACCGGCCCTCCCGCAGAAGACCGCCTCGTCTTCGAGGCCTATCCTCGCCATCGCCAGCACGGGCGAAGTCTCGAGGAGGTTCGAGCCCTTTGAGGACTCAACGTCAAGCAGCGACCTCAAGGCCTCCTGTGCCCTAAGCCCTCCGTCTGCTGTGTCTAAGAGGACCAGCGTGTGGAGTCCGAGCTCGACGTTCGAGGCTATGGTATTGTAGATCGCCTCGTACTCCTCCCGCCCTGCCTTCTTGGGAACGGTCACCGTCCTGCCGAAGCGGTAGGCCGAGAGGCCTGACCTCGAGATTGCCGCCGAGAGCACAGAGACGCCGTGGACGACCTTCCACTTCACACCGCGCTTGACGGCCTCGACGATCAACGAAGAGTGCGTCGTCGCTATCAACGGATCGCCCGGAACAGCCACCGAGACCTCCTCCTTCCCGGCAAGTTCGACGAGCATCCTCGAACCCTCCTCGAGGTCCCTCCGCTGCGTCAGAACGAGCCTCTCTCCGAGGAGTGCTCTCAGCTCCGATATTGCACGTTCTTCTAGGAACCCCGTGTAGGTGTCGAGATAGACGACGTCGGACCTCTCGAGCTCCCTCAGCGCCGCCTTCGTGAAGTAATCGGGTGAGCCGAGTCCCAGGCCTACGAGCTTGAGCAAACCCCTCCGCATTAGGGAGCGCGAGGGCGTCGATATCTGTGTGCCGCAGGGTAAACCGAGTCCTATGCCCTCAAGAGAAAATCATCCTCAGCAGAATTCCGATCACAGCGATCAATGTCGGGAGGTTGAACGCTATTAAGAGCTTCACGAAGAGGCCCATCTGGCCTTCGAGCCTTGCTAACCTCTCCTCGATCGAGTTGACCCTGCTTTCGAGCGCGGAGATCCTCCTTTCCAACCTCTCTTCGAGCTTACCCATCTCTGATCTCAACCTCTCCTCGAGCTTCTCCATCTCGGCCTTCATCTCAGCCCTCAGGTTCTCCATCTCAGTTCTGAGTCTCCCTTCCACCTTCTCCAGTTCGCTTTTAGTCGCTGACTCGAGTTTTTCCAGATCGCTCTTAGTAGCCACATCGGCTAGAACTGCGTTGATGATGGCAAGTCTGACGTCACTGTCGGTCACCATCAGCTCAGCCAATCTCCTCCTGATTTTCGGATCCTTCTCCAGTTCCTCTATCAGCTTCTCAGCTATCGACACCGGACCATTCACTTCTGTGAGCGTAAATAACGTTATCGTTACGACTGAACCGCTTCTGCTCCTCGAACTGTTTACAGTGGAGGCACGCCGACCTGCCTTTTGCCTACAATGCCCTAGACATCGAGTGTCCGGGAAACCGCTTTGGAACCGAAGCGTCGGAGCGAAACCGTCTCACGACATTCATATAGCGTGCGAGGGAAGGGTCGGGGAGGTTGAGGGGCCTGAGGATAGGAAAGACGGAGAGCTACCTGCTGGACGTCATCGCGAGGGACGGTTGCTGCCACCTGACCCTTCTGGACCCCGAGAACCTGGACAGGGAAGCGCTGGCCCGGATTGTGAGGATCGCAGAGGAGCAGGGGACCGACGCCTTCATGGTGGGCGGGTCGACGATCTGGTCGCACGAGTCCTACGACGTCGCCGTGAAGACGATCAAGGAGAACACCTCGAAGCCGGTGATCGTTTTCCCGAACAACGTCAACGCCGTCAGCAGGTACGCCGACGCGATCTTCTTCATGTCTCTGCTAAACTCTCTTGAGTGGTGGTTCCTGCTGGGGGCGCAGATCCACGGCTCTTTCCTCGTGAAGGAGTACGGACTCGAGGCGATACCCATGGGTTACATCGTCTTCGGTTCGGGTACCTCGGTCGCCGTGGTGGGAAGGGTCTACCCGATCCCTGAGGAGAGGCCGAACATCGCAGCGGCCTACGCCCTCGCAGCGCAGTACCTCGGGATGAGGTTCGTCTATTTGGAGGGAGGATCCGGTGCTGCCGAGCCCCTCTCGCCGAGGCTGATAAGGACGGTGAGGTCAGTGCTCGACGTTCCCCTGATAGTCGGCGGTGGCATCAGGACCGAGGAGCATGCGAGGAGGGCGGTCGAGGCAGGGGCCGATCTGGTGGTGACCGGGACGCTCGCCGAGAGGGACGTCGGTGCGCTCGGGAGGGTGATCTCAGCGCTGAAGGAAGCCGGGGCGAAAAGGAAGGCATAAGCGTCGAGAGAAGGGGCACCTAATTGGCCGGTGGCAAATCACTTATGCTACGGGACTTCAGCGCGGCGGGCTGTTGAGCAGCTCCTTCACGTAACTAGCAACCGTCTCCTCGACCTGTCCGTCATCCGGCTTCCCCTCGTAAACCTTCTTGCCGTTGACGAGGACGGCGAAGTTCGACCTGATGCGGTGCCTGAGCGAGGAGATGAAGCCCTTGGGCGACAGCAGCTCGACCATCTCGACCTCGACCCTCACCGGCAAGCCCTGCACCTCCCTCCTTACGGCCTCGAGGATCCTGATGGCCCTGCTGTGGCTGGAGAGGACCTCGTCGGGGTACTCGAGGGCCTGGGAGGAGAGCTCGCAGAACTCGGAACCTGCGGTCATCATCTGCGACGAGATCAGATTGTAGTGCGGACAGTGCCCGAGTTGCGTCGGGTACACGTCGAGGATCGTGATCCTGATGACCCTGGTCCCCTTCTCCGCAGCCATCTGCCCACCTCAAGCATCGGTCGGAGAAAAATCTAACGCGTTTTAGCGGTAAATTATGTACCGAAACTCTTTTCTTCTTTCTGAGATGGAGCCCATAGACGCGGTGAACTGATAAGTATGAGAGGGGAAAAGGGGTGGGTTAAGACGTAGTTGCATTAGTTATCAGTCGGCCGGGTGTTTGGGGCCTTGGAAGGTGCCGTCGCTTTCTCCGAATCCCTGTAGAAGCAGGGACCCCGTCCTATGGCGGGTCTCAAAGCGTTTGATCCCCTCCCTTTCCGAGAGGGACCGGCTACCCCCCAAGGCTTCCCCCACCCGGCCGTCGCCTATCATCTTCTGCCTCTGCCACCAGTTCCAGATCCTATTCGCCAGTTTAAACATTTTCTTCGGAATTTTCCTCTGATCAGCATCGTCATAAGGATTCAGATGGTAGATTTTGAGCGTCAGTTGATGTAAGGCATGCCGTAGTCGTTTATCGTAGATGTACACCACCTTCCGCCCTTGTCGGCCCTTCAGAAGTGTCGGCAATGGGAAGCCAATCCCTGCGGTCTTCAGAAACCACTTGAATTTCCGGTAACCCAGCATCTCAAGGATTATCTCACAGCAATAGGCCTCTGCTATAGGATCCTTCTCAATGCCGAGTCTTTGAAAGAGGTCACCGACTTCCGGATAGAAACTCTGGACTACTTGGACGAACCTTCTAGCGGCGTTCTTTCTTCTAACCTGCGTCATCTCAAATTGCGACATCACTTCTTTGTCCTGTCGTAACTTCGGATACGTCTTTATTCTATTATCAAGTCTTCGGAACTCCTTGTCAGCGTCACGCCACAGCGCCATGTAGTTCCAGCATTCGATGTATCGCCAGTCAACTTGTTTCCAGAACTTCGGTTTGACAAAAGCTAACAGTACTGCATCATTGTAGTCGTTCTTCGATATAGTCAGCTTGTGTTTGTTCTCCAGACTCTTCCTAAAGGCCGAGAGTGTTGTCGTCCTCTTTAGAAGGAAGACCTCGATGCCTGCCTTGCTGATTTCCGACAAAACTTCGGCGTTGCTCGGAAACTGTGCATCGATTAGAACCCTTTGACCGCCATGTTCCTTGAGGAAGTCAAGTAGCTGTCCGTTCTCTACCTCAATGATCGTCTCCGTCTTCGGAAAGAAGACTATGGATGGCCTTTCCCTGTGGAAGTCAATAGTAGCGCCGTCGAAGAAAGGTTTGAGTCCCAGTTGTTGGAGTTGGCGATATATCTCCAACGCTCTCTCTTTTGCATTGCCTTTTCTTGCGATTGTTTCTACCTTCTCAGTCACTTCCTTCTTTTTCCCTTCATGGTTTCTCGCTGTCTGCTTGGTAGTCCTTGATTTCTTCTCCGCCTTCTTTGTCTCCAGAACTACTCTTTCCGTCATCCCTCAACACCTCTCAAATTGGCGGCCCTTCGCAGTATCTGTTCAGCGGTGTAGTCTCTGATTATTTTCGAACTCGTCCTCTTGTAGAAGCGGTAACACTTCTCATAGATCTCCAGCTCCTCCGGCGGAAGCGCTCTTCTGAGGTCGGCCATTGCTCCGTCTACACACAGCTCAATCATCTGTTCCATCTCGTAATCTACAGGCTTCTTTTCCTCTTTCTTCGGTATTCTGTCCTCCATCTCCATCAGGAACTCCAGCTCCTCGTTTATCCTCTTCTCGATGTCTTCCCTTCTCTCGGTCTTTTGGCTCTCTTGGCGAGGCTTGACGTTTGGCAGTTGGCGGGGTTTGACGGTGACCCAGCCCGTGAGCTTGATCGTCTTCCTCTTGAAGGGTTCTGGCTTTTTGTCTTCGCTCATCGCCTCTCACCCGTCTCCGTCCCCGTCTCCCCGGAAGGCGTAGCAGGGGAGCATCCGGCCGCCGGAGGGCATCGAAACCGTTTGGAGACCCTAGCGCTCAACACGATAGCTCAGAAGCGCTTCAGACGTAATCCGACCGGTCGACCACGTTCCTCAACCCCTCTCCCCGGAGGTAGCGGATGACGTTGGAGACTGCGTGCCTAACCATGTCCACGTAGACCCTAGGATGTCCGAAGGCCCCTGCGATCCACGGCGTCGTTATCACGTTAGGAAGCGCGGCGACGTCGGAGTCCTGCGCGATCTCGGGACTCCAGAAGACGTCGGTCGCATACGTGAACTCCGGGTTCTCCCTCAGGAACCTGATGAGGTCGGGCTTGGAGACGACGCCTCCCCTGCCGACGTTGACCATAACGCCGTCCCTCTTCATCGCGCTGAGCTCCCCGTAACCTATCAGTCCCTTCGTGTGCTTGTTCAAGGGCAGGGCCAGAACGGCGAACTCGGCTCCGCTGAGGGCGCCCTTGACGTCAGGATATGCGAAGAACTCGTCGATGAAGGGCTCTTCCCTCGGCCTCCTGGCGAAGCCCCTCACCCTCATCCCGAGCGCCTTTGCCAGCTCTGCGACCCTCATCCCTATTGGCCCGAGCCCCAGGACGGCTATCTCGGACCCGTGGAGGATCTTGGTCGTCCTGTCACGCGTGAAGTCGCCGGACCTGCACCGGGCATCGTAGTAGGTTACCCTCTTGGCCGCCGCGAGGAGGAGGGCCAGCGCGTGCTCTGCAACCGGTATCGCGTTGGATCCGGCGTTGCTGCAGACGATCAACCCCTCCGGTATCGACGACCAGTCCAGATGGTCGACGCCTGCCGAGAGTATCTGGACGACTTTGAGGTTCGGCATCATCTGCAGGTCCTCACCGGTCAGCCTGAAGGTGACCAGGACCTCGGCCCTCCTCAGCTCCTCGGGCGATGCCCTTCCGTAGAAGGCCACCTCAGCATGATTGAAGAGTTCGGCGTAGGCCTCTTCGGGGACGAAGTCGCCCACGTTCAGGACCACAACCCTGCGCTCCATCGGTCTCCCGCCATCACGCATGGGATTATAATTGATATCGCTGAGGTTACGGATAGCTCGCAAAGGCATGGTGGCACCCGGATTTCAGGAGGTCTTCTGGGAGCTGGCGAGATCGACGGTCGCCCTCTTCATCATCGTCGACCCGGTGGGTACGGTTCCGTTCTTCGAGCTGCTGACGTCAGGGATGGGGAAGGAGGAGAAGGTGAGGGTGGTGAGGAAGGTAGTGCTCACGGGGACGGTGTTGCTGCTGCTGTTCGCCGTGGCCGGCAACCTGATCCTCGAGCTCTTCGGGATCACCATACACAGCTTCCTAGTAGGAGGAGGGTTGCTGCTGGTCCTGCTGGCTATCAGGATCATCCTCCACGGAGGTCAAGGGTGGGACGGAACGCAATCGACTGGCGTGATCCCCCTCGCCTTTCCACTCCTGGTGGGGCCCGGAGCGATCACCACGACGATGATCTCGATACACTCGCTCGGCATCCCGCTCTCGGTGATACCGGTTGCGGTGGTGATGATCTTGACGTGGCTGGTGCTCGAGCATGCGGTCTTCTTCTCGAGGATGCTCGGGAAGGACGGAGCGGATGCGGTGGCGCGGGTCATGGCGGTCTTCATGACAGCGATAGGCGTGGAATATGTCGTGAGGGGTGCGCGGGCGCTCTTGGTCACCTAAACCCTCTAAACCCTAGCGACGACGATGTTGTGCATCCGGATCAGATCGTCCTCGAAGGGCTTCAGGTCCTCGGGAACGACCACTTCTATCGGGTCCCTCAGAGAGAGGCCCCTCTCCTTCTTCGCCCTCCAGACTGAGCTGTTGAACTCCACGATCCTCTCGGTGTACCGCCACATCTCGCCAGGGTCCTCGAGCTCCGGGAACCTCTCGAGGTGGATGCTCCTGCTCGAATAGCAGGTCCTCCAGATCACCTCGGTCATGAACGGTATTATCGGTGCCAGCAGCAGGAGGACGTTCTTCATCACCTTGTGGAGCGTGTACCACGCAGCCCTAGCACCTTCTGGGTCGGAGTCCTCCGAGAGGGCCCTCGGCTTGGTCATCTCGATGTAGTGGCTCGCGAAGAGGTTCCAGACGAAGTCCCTGATCCTCGTGGCAGGTATGAAGAAGTTGAACTGCCTGTATCCCTCCATCGCTTCAGCGGCCGTCCTCCAGAACTCCGACAGGATCCAGCGGTCAGAGGGCCTCAGCTCTGCGCTCTCAGGGAAGGGGAAGGAGGAGACGTATCGGGCCACGTTCCAGAGCTTCGTCAGGAACCTCCCCGCATCGCTGATCCTCTTCTCGGAGATCCTGAAGTCGTAGCCGAGGCTAGCCTCCTGAGCTGACCAGAACCTGAAGAAGTCCGCACCGTACTTCTCCAATATAGGGGCCGGATCGATTATGTTTCCCTTGCTCTTGCTCATCTTCTCGCCCTTCTCGTCGAGCCCCATGCCGCCGATCCAGGCGTACTCAAAGGGCAGTTTCCCTGTCAGCTGATAGCACCTCAGTATCGTGTAGTAAAGCCAGGTCCTCACGATGTCCTTTCCCTGCGGCCTCACGGCTGCCGGGTAGGCCCTCCTGAAGAGGTCCTCGTCCCTGAGGTAACCGGTGATGTAGAGCGGGGATATGCTCGAGTCCATCCAAGTGTCGAAGGTCCTCTCCTCCCCGACGAACTCGGTCCCGCCGCACCTGACGCACCTCTCGAAGGGAGCCCTCTCTTTCCACGGCCTCCAGTACCTCCCTGGCTCTGGGAGGTGGGGCTCGCCGCAGGCCTTGCAGTACCAAACCGGTATCTCGGTGGCGTAGTACCTCCTCCTCGAGATGGGCCAGTCGATCCTCAGCGAGTTGATCCAGTCGATCAGGAGCTGCCTGTGGAAATCGGGGAGGAACTTCAGCTCCCTCGCCAGCCTCAGAAGCTCGTCCCTCATGTGGAGCTGCTTCAGGTAGTATTCCTCCATCGGTATGATCTCAATTGGGGTCCCAGACCTCTCGCAGATTGGCACCTCATGGACTATCCTCTCGACCTTCACCAGATATCCCGCCTCCCTCAGCAGCTCCTTCACCTTCTCGCGGGCCTCCATCACCTTGAGTCCAGCCAGCTTCCCCGCGTTCGCGTTCATCCTTCCGTCGGTCCCGATGAGTATCCTCTCCTTCAGCCCCAGCTCCCTGAACAGCTGAACGTCCATCTGGTCGCCGTAGCTGCAAACCATGAGCACTCCTGTGCCGAAGTCGGGCTTCGCGTAAGGGTGCTCGTGGATCTCGACCTCATGCCCGTACAGTGGCACCACAGCCTTCCTCCCCTTCAGGTGCCTGTATCTGTCGTCGCCGGGGTTGTAGATCAGGGCCGCACATGCGCCTATTAGCTCAGGCCTAGTTGTGGCTATCGTCACTTTTCCTCCGCCTACCAGCGGGAAGTCGATGTAGACCAGATCGGTCTCCTCTACCCTCGTGTCGATGTCGGCGTCGGCGATCGTCGTCCCGCACTCCCAGCAGTAGTTGTTGGGCCTCAGCGCCCTATAGATCAGGCCCCTCCTGTAGAGCTCGATGAAGGTCGCCTGCGTCAGGGCCCTGTACTCTTGCGAGTCGGTCCTGTAGTACCTCTTGAAGTCGCCTGAGAGGCCGAGCCTCTTCATCACGGATAGCATGTAGGCCTCCAGCTCGTCCAGCGCCTCAGCGCACATCCGGACGAACTCCTCCCTCTCGACCTCGAAGATCCTGACGTTCCTGGTCCGCTCGACGTACTTCTCTACCGGTATGCCGTTCCTGTCTATTCCTATCGGGAAGTAGACCTCGTGCCCGAGCATCCTCGCGGTCCTCGCTATCATATCGATCTGGGCGTACTGCGCAGCTGCACCGATGTGCCAGGGCCTGCCCGAGGGGTAAGGAGGCGGCGTGTCGATGGTGAAGAGGCGCTCGGCTTTGAAGTTGGGCTCGTAGATCCGCTCCTCCTCCCACCACCTCATCACCTCCAGCTCCATCGACGGGTCCCAGCGGATCGACCTCAGCTTCGGCTCCCTTCTGGAGGCTCCCATGATCCGTGAGAGCCGGGTCCTGCTCTGATTTAAAGAGAAACGACCGATGAGCGAATGGGGAGATCGGCTTGTCGGACGAGGGGCGGAGGACGAGGGAGGAGGACTTCGTGGAGCACCAGCTCAGGAGTCTGAGGGACCTGCTTCCGGCGAGGAAGGGCTCCATCCAGGAGCTGCTGGGGAGCGACGACCCGAAGGTGCCTACAGTCGGTGGAGGTTACCACCGGTTCTCGAGGAGATCGCTCGAGAAGGCGGCCGAGGTCGTTCCGAAAGAGCTCTGGTCCGTGCCCATATTCCCGATAACTTTCTCCTCCGGCGACGAGCTGGGGAAGGGCGTAGTGATCATACGGAGCAAGGCAGAGGCCGTTGCCTTCTCCAAGCTCATGGGCCTATCCGACCTCCCGAAGACGCCCGAAGGCTACCATTACACATACAAGGTCCTCGTGGTTGACTTCCTGCGGAGATATCCGTCGCTCGGCGTGATCTCAGTTTAGCTGAGAAGGTCGCTAAGGGTTAAACCGAAGGACTTGAAGGTATCGTTGGTTTGAGCGCGAGGGTTCCGCTCCAGAAGGTGGGGCCGAACGTCTGGATGATCCCGAAGAGCTACCGGCCTGAAATGAGGGTGCCTGTTTACGTCTTCGCCTCTGAGAAGCTGCTGGAGAAGATGACGACCGACAGGACGCTGATACAGGGCGTCAACGTCGCTACGCTACCAGGGGTCCAGAAGCACGTGGCCGTTCTCCCCGATGCCCACGAGGGATACGGCTTCCCGATCGGAGGGGTGGCCGCGATGGACGCCACAGAGGGCGTCATCTCGCCTGGGGGAGTGGGATACGACATCAACTGCCTCCCTGCCGGAACGAGGGTCCTCTCCAGCGAGGGCTGGTGGAAGAGGATCGAGGACGTCGGGATCGGCGACGACGTTCTGGTGGTGGACAGGGAGGGGAGGAACTCGAGGGCCTCGAGGGTCCTCCTGAAGCTCTTCAGGCGCGACGACGGGCTCCTCGTCATCAGAACAGAAACAGGCGACGAGATACGCGTGACACCGGATCACCCAGTGCTCACGAAGCGCGGCATGGTCGAGGCTGCGGAGCTCAGGGTCGGCGATATGGTGGCGATGCACCCGTTCGAGGGAGTTCAGTACGAGGAGCCTGAGGACTTCACGATACTCTCTGGGGAGGAGTTCGATGAGGGCGTGGCTGAGGAGCTGAGGAGGCGCGGCATCATCCCCCTCACGTCGAGGAATCGGGCCCTCCCGACTTTGGTCAAGCTGCTGGGCTACTTCACCGGCGACGGGGCCTTCGACGGAAAGAAGGTGGTCTTCTACGGAAGCGCTGAGGGGCTTGAGGAGATAAGGCGCGACATAGCCCTGCTGGGCTACACTCCGTCCAGGATCCGCAGCAGAAAGAGGACGACGGTGATCGACGGGAAGCTCGCTGTCGGAACGGAGAACTCGGTCAGCGTCTCGGCGAGGAGCTTCGCTGAGCTTCTGAAGGCGCTCGGCGCTCCGGCCGGAAAGAAGGTCGATTCCGACTTCACGGTCCCTGACTGGCTGCTAAGGATGCCACTTTGGATCAAGAGGCTTTACCTGGCTGCGCTCTTCGGTGCGGAGCTCAACAAGCCCCAGACCGTTAACGGCTACAACTTCGAGCCGCCTGTCCTCTCGATGAGCAAGAGTTCCGAACACGTCGATTCAGGCCTGCTCTTCCTGAACCAGGTCAGGTCGATGCTGCAGGAGTTCGGCGTCGAGGTCACGTCTATCCAAGTCTCAAGTGAGGGCAAATCCTACAGGCTGAGGCTCCAGATCTCCGAGCGCCCCGAGAACCTGATCAGACTCTGGTCAACGATCGGCTACGTCTACAATCCGTCGAGAAAGAGGCTCGCCCATTCGGCAGTCGCCTGGCTGAAGTACAAGCTCTCGGTCATCAACAAGCGTAAGGCCGCAGAGGCTGCGGCTGTTGCGCCCGTGGTCGGCGGCGGAACGGTAAGTGAGGCGGTCGAGCTCCTCACCAGCGATCACGTCAACGAGCGCTTCATAGAGCGCTCAGTTTACGGGGGAAGGAAATCCGATCCGAGGGTCCCGAGGGGCTTCGTGACCTTCGAGGAGTGGACGAGGGAGAGGCTGGAGGGAGACGTCGTCTGGGTGAGGATCGTCTCGATCGACCGCATACCCTACGACGGCGAAGTGTACGACCTGACGGTTGAGGACGAGGCCCACACCTTCGTCGCTGACGGGTTCGTCGTCTCCAACTGCGGCGTCAGGCTCATGGTCACCAACCTGACAGAGAAGGAGGTCAGGCCGAAGATAGTCGAGCTGATCAACGTGATCTTCAGGAACGTCCCCGCAGGGCTCGGAGCGAGGAGGAGGGACTTCGTCGTCAGCATGTCGGACCTCGACAGGGTAGCGCTGGAGGGAGCGAGGTACATCATAGAGAAGTACGGGCTCGGATGGCCTGAGGACTTCAAGCACATCGAGGAGGAGGGGAGATATCCCAAGTACAAGACGGGCGATATACCTGACCCGGATCCGAGCGTGGTATCGAGGGAGGCGAAGAGCAGGGGGCTCGACCAGATAGGGACGCTCGGCAGCGGCAACCACTTCCTCGAGGTCCAGAAGGTCGACAAGATCTTCGACAGGGAGGCGGCGAAGAGGATGGGGATCTACGAGGAGGGTCAGATAACGATACTCATCCACTGCGGCAGCAGGGGTTATGGGCACCAGATCTGCAGCGACTACCTGAAGGTCATGGAGAGGGCCGTCCACAAGTACAACCTGAGGCTCCCCGACAGGGAGCTGGCCTGTACGCCAGCCAGCAGCCCAGAGGCCACGATGTACCTGAAGGCCTTCGGTTGCGCCGTGAACTTCGCCTTCGCCAACAGGCAGGCGATCAGCCACTGGGTGAGGCAGAGCTTCGAGGAGGTCTTCAAGCGTCCTGCGGAGGAGATGGAGATGAAGATAGTCTACGACGTCTGCCACAACATCGTCAAGCTCGAGAGGCACAAGATCGACGGCTCGACGAGGGACGTCTTCGTCCACAGGAAGGGAGCGACGCGGAGCTTCCCCGGGAACACTCCCTACTACAGCGACATGATACCTGAGGACTACAGGGACCTCGGGCAACCGGTCTTCGTTCCGGGGAGCATGGGAACCGCCAGCTGGGTGCTGCTGGGGCAGCCCGGCTCGCTGGAGCTGACCTTCGGGAGCAGCGTCCACGGCGCAGGTAGGCAGATGAGCAGGGCCGGCGCCAAGAGGCAGTACAGGGGAGAGCTCGTGATCAAGGCCCTCGAGAGCAAGGGGATCTACGTGAAGGGCGACACGATGGACACGATCGTCGAGGAGGTACCGGAGGCCTACAAGAACCCGGACGACGTGGTTGAGGTGGCCCACGCGGTAGGCATCAGCACTAAGGTGGCCAGGCTGGTGCCAATAGGTGTTGTCAAGGGATGAGCGCGTCAACGTCACTCGGCGCAACCTCCTGAGAGACGGCCTCCTGACGCTGACAGGGTCCGCAGCAGGTTTCCTCGCCGGAAGCTTCCTCGGACTCCAGAGGATAGAAGTGACCGAGATCGACCTCGGCCTCGGACACGTTCTAGCCTTCGTCCCAGACCTGCACGTGCACTACGAAGGCGAGCCGCACGTGGATGCTGCGATCAGGGCGATCGGGAAGGTGGAGCCGGACGTCCTGGTGATAGGAGGCGACTTGGTAGACGAGATGACGGTGGACCTCGGCTCGGTCGAGCGGGTGTTGAGGGATCTGGACTCGCGGAGAGCGCTGGCTGTTCTTGGGAACCACGAGTACTGGAGCGGTCTCGCAGCCGACGTGGTGAGGATGCTGAGGCGGAACGGGTTCGAGGTCCTCATCGACCGGTCGACGCGCATCGGGGAGAAGCATCTGCTCGGCCTCGACTGGAGGGAGACGAGGAGATACGGAGCTGTGCGTTTCGACGGGCTTGTGGTCGTTCACGACCCTAACGCCGCGGACTCCGTCTCAGGAAGGGCCTTCGTCCTCGCAGGTCACACCCACGGCGGCATGACTCTCGGAGGACTCGTCCTATACACTAACTCGAGGTACAACAGAGGACGTTACAGGGCTGCAGGAGGAGCGGAGCTGTACGTCTCTCGCGGACTCGGTCAGATGCCCCATCAGGTGAGAATCAGCTCTCCGCCGGAGCTGGTCGTGGTGCGGTGAGCAGGTGCTGTCCTTCGACGCACATCAATACGGCAACCCCTCTGCGCATTTGCAACCAACACATGATTTGTTCGTTGAAACTTATATTGGATGTTGTAGCATAGACATGTGAATTGGACGAGGGAAGTGTGACGCCGCTCGGAGAGAAGGTGCGGCAGAAGCTGACAGTGGACGAGGGCGAGTTGTCGGATTGGCAGCTAGATGCCCTCAGAAAATACATCGGGCTGACTAGGGACGGAAAAGTGGTCTTCCAGGTCGAAAGAAGCAAACTCTCGCAGAGACACAGGATCCTGCTGTATGCCATTGGCAAGTATTTGGCCCATGAGGCGGGATATGCTAGCGAGCCTTACGTCACCGTCGAGGAGCTTGCTAATGAGTTGGGTCTGAGATTCACGGACACGGGCATAAAGTGTTCCGAGTTGTGGCGCGAGGGTCTCCTGCTCCCCACCGAGAAAGGGTACCGGGTTCTGCTGCGTCGGGCGGTCGAGATTGTCCTCGCCGAGCTGTCGGAAGAGGAGTCAAGAGGAGTTATAAAGATATGAAATGAGGCAAGCCCGAAGATCCGCCAAGAAGCCTGCATCCCACATGGCCCGGCCTCTCACCAAGTTGGTCGCCAATAGGTCGGACCCTCTCGAGAGGCATGTAAATCGCATCCAGAAACTAATAACGCTCAGCGAGGACGGCGCGATATTGATTGGCATCGATTTCGGAAGAAGGATGCACGAATCGCAGAGGAGGATTACGGCAAAAATGCTGACCCTCGCTTACCTACTCGGAAAGGCTTGCGCGAAAGAACTCGGTCTCGCAAAGCATGAGGGCTCCACTCTCACGGAGCTGAAGGGAGTGGTGGCAGGAGTGCTGGAGTCCATCGAGGACGACGAGTTGATGCATTACACGGGACAGCTGATTAGGGACGGCTTGGTAGGATGCTCAGAACGTGGCATCTACGTCATCAACCATCTGAGGCTGAGCGAAATTCTAGACCTCCTGGAAGGTATAGCTGAAGAGAGGTAGGGAGGTTCTCAGGAAGCCGCAAGGCTGAAGTCGCTCCTACACGAACTCAAACTCGTGGAGAAGGTATACTTGGCCCTGCCTCCGAGGATCAAGGTGCTGGAGGCGCTGGGAGCCGTAGCTGGTGGGAGGGTCGAGGTCCTCTCCGAACGCGAGGCGAGGGTGAGGTCCTCCGAGGGCAACAGGGTCTACCAGGTCTTCGTCGACGTGGAGAGCGGAGAGGTAAGGTCCGACGACAACGGGACGGTCTACAGGAACTACGTCGGCTATCCGATCATCGCTTTCCTGATGGCGAGGGGAAGGCTGACGTATGACGAGGAGGTCGGAAGGGCTCTGGCACCGGTCAAGTGGCGGACGTTGAACGAGGCCTACCGGAGCTACAGGCTGGTGGAGAGGGAAGTGGCGAAGACCCTGAGGTCTTCAGGGATCGAGTGGTCTAAGGTCGAGGCGCTGATGGAAGGGGTCCTGAGGCAGCTGGAGGGGATGCGCCTCTGGAAGCGCGGCATGACGTGAGGCTAACTCCCGCTCTGGACCGGCTCCAGGATGAGGCTCAGGAGGTATAAGGCCCTCAGCTCTCTCCTCGCGAGGTCCTCGAGCTTCCGCCCAGCACTCTGGAGGACCCTCTCCCGCCAACCCCGCCTCGAGGTCGAGATACGGAGGGTCTGGACTAGGACGTCGATCGATGTGGCAACTCCCTCGCCCTCAACTGACAGGGCCGATGCGATGTCGCTCAGCGTCACGCTTTCGCCGAGGTGTGCAGCCGCAAGGATCGAGAGGTCCCCCACAAGCCCCTCTTCGGTCAGGCCCGAGATCTTGGCCCTCAGCGACCTCATGCCGAGCCTCGAGAGCTGCTCCAGCAATGACTCGATATCGAAGGTGTAGAGCTTGAAACCCTGGTCCACGAGCCTTGAGATGATGGCTGAAGATTGGAGGTACGCCTCGTCGGGATCCTCGCCCTCCATCTTGATGCCCACTGGCACCCGGAAGCTCTCCCCGTCGAATACGGCGACGCTGTAGAGCAGACCGCCGGAGCCCTGCGAGGTCGGAAGGCCCTCCTCACCGAGCTGAAAGGTGTAGAGCAGGAGCACGGCCCTCCGCAGCGCCCTGCTCGGGAGCGGCAGTTCCCTCTCCATCCCCATGAACCGTACCCTTATCCTCTTGGTGGCCAGAACGCGCTCTACTATGTGGACCGCGGCCCTCCTTGCCACCTCCCATTCCATCCCCCTTGCGGCCAGCGTGGAGTAGGCGAACTCGTTCACCGCCTCGAGCAGGGCCTCGTCGAGCCCGTCGGGCGAGTAGACCTCCAGAAGCTCCTTCAACCTCGTCCAGTCCATGTCCTCCAGAAGACCGGCCGATTCGGTCTCGTGGATCGCGACGAACTTCCGCTCGCCGGCGATGACGACGTCGTACTTGATCGTCTCGAGGGGAACCAGCAGCGCCCTCCTCAGGACCAGCTCGATGAACGCCGCGCCGAGCCTCAGGTGGTCAGGGTCGTACCTAGGGTCGGCCTCGACCAGCATGCCGTAGGTGTAATCGCTGTAGATCCCGTCGGTCAGCGCTGGGACGACAATCGTCTTAGTGTCCCTCATCACTGCCGTCAGGTCCTCCCTCAGCCTAACGACCTTGGGCCTCCTGCTCCTGAGGACCCAGATCGTCCTGTTAGGGATCTTGAAGTACTTCCCGAAGTTCTCTTCAGGGGGCTTCACGACGCAGAGCACCTCGCTGTGGAGCAGCCCTGCCCTGTAATCGCCCACGACGCTCGGCTCCTGCCCCCACTTCCTGACGGTCGAAGTGTACTCCTCGAGGACGTACTGGAGCGGTTCGAGCCTCCTCATCGTGGACTCGGCGAGGTCCTCGACGATGACCGCCGTGACCGTCCTACCACCCGACTGGGACCTGTTGAATCCCGTGACCAAGCCGTCTGATGTGTAGTCGATGCAGCCGATCTGGAACTTCTCGACGAGGTCGACGTGCGAGATCTCCTCGAGGTAGCGCTCCCCATCCCTGCCCCTCCTGATCCTCTTGATGCCGAAGGGTGGGGCGAACTCGTAGAAGTTCATCTTGAGGAGGGCCCTCTTTCCAGCGTCGTTCAGCCTCAGGCCGTCACGCAGACCCAGCTCCGCGAGCAGGTCCAGCTCCTCCTTTGTAGCGGACTTAGCGGTCAAGGGCGACGAGAGCTTCAGCAGCCCCTTCACCAACGTGACGTACTTGTTGTTGGGGTTGACGAGGACCTTCTCCCTCGGCAGCTCGAGCCAAGCTATCAGCGCGTCGAGCCCCCTCCTCAGCAGGTTGTAGTCCCAAGAGCTCGAGGGGAAGATGACGGTCTCCGTCCTCTCAATCCCCTCCCTTCTCCCCTTTCTCCCCTCCTTCTGGAGGAACTCCCTCAGCGACTCGGGGAGGCCTATGTGGACCGTCCTGATCACCGTGCCTATGTCTATCCCCTGTGCGAGCGTCCTCGGCGAGACCAGGACCTTCACCTCGCCCCTCCTGGCCCTCTCCTCGACCTCCTCCCTCAGGCGCTTCTCGAGCAGGTGGTGATGCGAAGCCACCCTGTCACCAACCCTCTCCCTCAGGAGCCTCGCCACCTCCTCGGCCTTCGCGATGCTGCGCGTGAAGACTATCGTGAGGCCCTCGTCATCCGCATACCTCTCGAGGACGTCGACGTACGTGTGTCCGAGCTCCTCGACCTCGATGCCGATAGCCCTCGCTACCTCCAAGACCTTGTACAGGTTCCTCCTGAACTCCGCGTAGTCTTCTAAGGCCGAGATGACGTCGGGACCCGCACCGGACTCCTCGAACCTGGCCCTGTGGGATCTGATCCTCTCCCACAGACTCCGCAGGTCCTTGCCCAGGACGACGAAAGTGTAATTCGTCGGGCTGAAGGCCTCGCCGTCGATCACCTCGGTCTCGAGGCCTGTAACGTCGCTCAGGAAGCGCGCAAGGTCGTCGGCGTTCTTCAGCATGGCCGTCGTCACGACGAACCTGACCCTCGGCGCAATCGATTCCCTCAGCAGCGAGATCATCGCGAGGAGTATGGCGAGGGACCGCGGACCGTAGAAGTCGAGGTCGTCTATGACCATCAAATCCATCTTCTCGAGGAAGCTTCGTAGGAGCGATGCCCTTCTCGAGTGGATCCTTTTCAGCTCGTTCAGCAGGAAGGCAGGGTTGGTGACGACGAAGTCGGCCGATGCCACCTCTGACATGAGCTTCGCGTACTCCTGACGCCCCGAGATCTCCGATTTCCTCGGCGCGTCGACGACGACTGCCCTCTTACCCAGCACATCGCAGTAGGTCCTGAGCCGCCTGATCTGGTCGTTGGAGAGGGCCAGCGTCGGGTAGATGGCCAGCGTCCTCAACCCTGCCTTGGCAGCGTAGACGAACCAGGCCTCTGTCTTCCCGGAGCCCGTACCTGACCTCAGGATCACGTTCTTGCCGTGCGAGAGGGCCGCGACGGTCCTGAACTGGTGGAGGTAGAGCCTCTTCTCCGCTATCTCGAGTCCTGATGCAGACAGTCCAGGCAGCAGATCGGAGAACCTGACGTTGGTCCTCTTCGGAGCCGTCGGCTCGGTGACCCTCTTGTAGAACTCGAGCCCCAGCTCCCTGAGGACCCTCTCGGTGTCAATCAACGGCCTGCCACCCTTCACCGGCTCCCCATCATCCTCTCAGCGCGCCGGAGCTCCTCGTTGCTCGTGACGCGCAGGAGGAACGCTAGCCTCGGATCGAGCGACCTGAGGGCCCTGTAGTTGACGTAAATGACGTTCCTGATCCCCCTAACGACATCGTCCATTTCGTCCTTCCGGCCTGAGGCGAGGTAGGCGTTGACGAAGTCGCTCGACCTGTACGAGGAGAAGAGGTAGTTCCTTACACCCTCGGAGTCCGTCAGGACTGCGGCGCCGAAGCGTCTGGTCAGATCCAGCATCATGGATGTGAACTCGAGGGTGAGGAGCGGCGCGTCACATGGGAGGACGAGAACCCTCTCCACTTCGCCCCCTGAGACCAGCCGGTAGAGGTTGGCCGGCATGCTGGCACCCCCCGAGACCACGAGCCTACCGAAGTGCTCCTCGACTACCTCGCTGTAGGCCCTGGCCTCCTCCTCGTCCCTCACGGAGACCACTATGTCATCGGTCTCGTCGGGCACCGCCTCCAGGACGTAGTGGAGCAGGGGCCTTCCTCTCAGCTTCACGAGACCCCTCCTGACGCCGCCTATCTCGCTGAACTCCGTCAGGATCAGCGCGGAGACCCTCAAACCCCGAAGCCGAGTAGGGCGGGGATGGATTTTAGCGTGGCGACCGACCATGGCTTTAAGGACGAGGAGCTGTGTGTTCCGGACGGGGCCGTGGTCTAGTGGTGATGACGCCGCCCTTACACGGCGGAGGTCGTGGGTTCGATTCCCACCGGCCCCATGCTAACGATGGGTCGATTTCGGTGACTCGCGCTGGATCGCGGCTCTTAGTCTGAAAACAGACCACCTCACACGAAGACCGTCCTCAGCAGAATCCCAATCACAGCGATCGAAGTAGGAAGGTTGAACGCGATGAAGAGCTTAACGGAGAGGTCCGTCTGGCCTTCAAGCCTCGCAAGCCTAGCCACAATCGCGTTAACCCTGTTCTCAAGTGTTGAGATCCTGTTCTAGAGCCTCTTGACCCCCTCTCTATCTCGCTCCTGAGCTTCTCCAGGTCACTCCTGGTAGCAACGTCAGCTAGAACGGCATCGATGACTGCAAGCCTCACATCGCTGTCGGTCACCGTCAGCTCAGCCAACCTCTTCCGCATTTTGGGGATCCTTCTCCAGTTCCTCTATCAGCTTCTCTCCTGTCGACACCGGAAGATTCCAATCCGTGAGCGTAAGTAACGTTTCGCTATGTCCAGCGAGAGAGTTTCTCACCGCTTCACCTCCTGTGCTGTCCTCTCTATTATGTGTCCTGCCAGGTCAT
>Ga0079998_130076_pt1 | contig 25167 bp, 26 predicted proteins | sample PerSpoBPS_BMetaG_FD_69201 | JGI IMG/M metagenome (GOLD analysis project Ga0079998, IMG submission 69201) | Thermal spring microbial communities from Yellowstone National Park, Wyoming, USA - Perpetual Spouter B (PS_B) MetaG (SPADES assembly)... | ecosystem: Environmental > Aquatic > Thermal... | reverse complement strand
TAGTAGAATTGCTAGGAAAGCCCTTAGAAAGCTTCGTGAGGGGGAGAGGAAAGAAGATATCATCTATAAAACAGCTGGGATAATCGAGGAGATCGCTAGAAAATATAGTGCCACAGTAGTTGTCGGGAATGCCCATAGGGGTAAGAGTAGAATGGCTAGCAAAGCTAGTAAGAAAAATCTTAGGCATAGGATCCACCAGTGGTGCGCCTCAAAACTAGTAGAGATATTGAATAACAAGCCATTACATGTTTTTGAGGAGTCAGAGGCATACTCATCATCAAGAGATCCATTTAGCAGAAAGCCCATCAAGAGATACACCCCCTCTGTGATTCGCATTGCGTTGAGAGGGGGCAGAAGGGTGAGGGTTATAAAAATACAGATGAGGCTAGCAAGGCTGAGCAATGGATTAACCATGGATAGAGACGTTATAGGTGCTATCAATATCGGCTTGAAATATCTATCCACAGATGGGAGGGGCATGGCGTTCCCCTCGACAGGGCCCCATGCGGCTTGGGCGAAGCTGGTGATCCCAAGCCTAGGGCCAACCCCGCTAACGGAATTAAAGATATTCACAAGTATTTAGAAGTACCGTTAGCGGGGAAACGCTCCCTATATACAGATCTAGGGGTTATAGAATGAGAATTTTATATAAGTGATAGAGAGACTAGGGATCTTGATTTCTCAGGTATACCTATGATGAGCTATTATAACTAGCTGGTTATTATTAGATATTAGAATAGATAATGGTACGCCGCGCATTCTACCCTCGGTAAAATATTGGTAGACCAAACATGATAGATATGAAGGGCAAGATCTGATCGACTCTGCAGAAAGATCTATTTATGGCTTCACATTCTAAAGCCTCGCCCTCCTAGACAAAAAATGTGCCAGACTATCTTTTATCCCCCTGCTCGATAGCAGCTTGCATCAGTGAGTAGTCCGTTCTCTGAAGAGAGCCGCTAAAGGTTTATGAGCTATCTGATCAATACTAAACATGTGAAGAGGAATCCGGGATCTGAGTAATGATGATCACGTACTTTGCTGATTCGAATAAACCTTATAGCTGTGAGCCTCGCCCTTCTGGGATGGGGAGGAGGCCAAGGATATAATATTGTTTCGAGGATAATTTATTAGAGATGACATTGAGATTGTTTAAGGGAGACATCCAATATATTACTGAACCTTATAGATCTGTTGTGAAGAGTCTTGTTGATGAACTAGTCAATGTTTTTGGCTCAGATCTAGTTTCTGTAGTGGTTTATGGTAGTGTGGCTAGAGGTGATGCCAGGAGAGATAGTGATCTTGATCTATTAATTGTTGTAGATAACTTGCCGAAGTCCCGCCTCAAGAGGATCGAAAGGTATCTTGAGGCTGAGAAGAGAATTGATCCATTGTTGGAAGAGTTATATAAAGAGGGATACTCAGTATCTATATCGCCGATCCTTAAGACCAGAGAAGAGGCTGAGAAAATATCGCCTCTATATCTAGACATGGTTGAGGATGCAGTAATAGTATATGATAAAGAAGGCTTCTTCGAGAAAATATTGATACGTTTATCTGAGAGATTAAAGGAGTTAGGCGCTAAGAGGATCTATATAGGAAAGAAATGGTACTGGGTACTTAAAGAAGATGCGAAATACGGGGATGTGATAGTAATTGAATAATATCGTATTAGCAAAATCTAATCTCAGACAAGCACGGGACAGATTAAAACATGCAGAGGAAGAACTGGAGTCAGGAGACTACCCATATATAGTGAGACAATGCCAAGAGGCTGTTGAATTATCGCTAAAGGCGGCTTTAAGATTAGTGGGAGTCGAACCCCCTAAATGGCATGATCCAGGACCTGTGCTGAGGAGGGAAAGGAATAGATTCCCAGAATGGTTCAGAGAATACATAGATGAATTTGCATCAATCTCACGATCCCTGAGAAAAGAAAGAGAACTAGCAATGTATGGCGATGAAGAGGCAGGTATACCCGCAGAGGAATTATACGCTAGATATGATGCTGAACAAGCATTAAATATGGCTAAGAAAGTATTAGAGCACGTGGAAAAACTTCTTCAAGAAGTAACGGCTAAACACTAACCTCCTCTCCGCACTAAAAGGTCGAGGCTATCAGTTGTAATTATTAGCACAGTCCTATACCTAATAAGCCGTACTTTCTTATTATGGTTATTAGCCTATCACTATCCCCGAAGATCTTCCTGGCTGTCGCGACTCTCCTCTCATCTATAGAGCTATATAGCTCTCTAAGCACCTCCTGCGCCCTAGAGATCTGGACATGCTGGCCTAGGGCTACAGAGGCTATGGCTATCTTCATGCTCTCCTCAGCCGCTGCTGATGCGGATAGAATCACAGCCCTCTCTTCTATTGTTTTAGCAACATAATCCTCCCTATATCTCCCAGAGATCTTTGTAGCGATCGCGTCTATATCCCTAACCTCATATCTATCTTAAAGCCCTCGAAGCCCTTTATGAGGGCAATGCCCAGAAGGGCTTCGGGGTTCTAGGCCTAGCCCTAGAAGGGAGCCCATTTCCGCTGAGCTCCACAGCCACCCATGAAACCACAGGGGTATCCAAAACCCTGTGGGGGAGGTGGAAGCCCCCGATGCCACAGGGCTAAAAACCCTGTGGATCAAGAAACACAGCAACACCAAACAAATTAATATCAGTGATAATCAATGATCATCGAGAGACAAGCGGCTACATATACGGTTCTAACTAAGTCTATATGGAAAGAGCTGGCCTCGAACCTCTGAGTGAGGTGGAATTTATATTAGCAGATGGCACAACGATAAGGAGGAGCATATCGGAAGCCATTTTAGAACTCCCTGGCTATGGCGAGAGACATACCCCAGTAGTATTGGGGGAGAGTGAGGATGAGAATCTCCTTGGCATGGTCACCTTAGAGATATTCGGTCTAATACTAGATCCATTTAGGAGGGTGTTAAGACCCATAAGAGCATTGATGAAGCGCACCTCCACCTAATAGAGTTATAGAAAGAAAAACTAAAACACAGATCACCTAGATATTTATATATTACACAGCTGAAAGTCTCGCCCTTCAAGGCGGAGAGGGGTCAAGGAAGTGAGAGAAACTGTGGAGAATGTGATCGAGTTTATCTAGAGCTATATACATGTCGCGACTAGGAAGCTATTGCAGCCTAATCGTCTCTGCTCTTGTATAGAGCATCTTCAGAGAAGCTCCTAAACTCCTTAAGACTGAAGATCTCTACTACGCTTAGCTAGAAAAAGGCTAGACCTTAGAGCCCTTTCTTCACTATCTTTCCGTCTTTGAATATTATGACCTTCTCTCTCTCGATCTCTAGGCATGCTTGGGAGCCTTCTTCGAATTCTGAGTCAGGTTCGGTTCTCACAAAGATCTTGGCTTCTTCCCATTGATCCTTGATGCTTGCCACAACTATCCTGTGCGATCCTGCGAACTGAATCCTCAGAATCTTCACTGTAATGCATCCTTTCCCAGAGGCTTTGGAGAGCCTCGCATCTTCAGGTCTGAAACCAACTATTTCCTCTCTCTCAAGGCCTAGAAGGCTCCCAGGGATCGTGTTGCTCAGCCCTATGAACTTGAAGAGGAAGAGGCTGGAGGGTGAGGAGTATATCTCCTCCGGCCTCCCCACCTGGATTAGGAGACCATTGTTGAGAACAGCTATCCTGTCCGCTATGGCCATGGCCTCCTCCTGGTCATGTGTTACGTGTATAACTGTCATCCTGAGCCTTCTCTGGAGCTCCTTGAGGAAGTCCCTCACATCGAGTCTCAGCCTAGCGTCGAGGTTTGACAGAGGCTCATCGAGGAGAAGGACCTTCGGCTGCTTGACAAGAGCTCTTGCTAGTGCCACCCTCTGCTGCTGACCCCCGGAGAGCTGTGAGGGGTACTTCTCCAGCTCCGAGTATATGCCCAAGATCTGTGCTACTTCTACAACCCTTTCCCTTATCTCCTTCTTACTTACTCCCCTCACCCTGAGCGGGGTGGCTATGTTATCGAAAGCAGTCATGTGGGGGTAGAGGGCATAGCTCTGGAAGACTAGACCTATACTCCTTCTCCACGCAGGCTTCTTGGTCACATCCTCCCCATCTATGAAGATCCTCCCCTCGTCAGGGAACTCCAGCCCAGCTATTAGTCTTAGCATCGTGGTTTTCCCAGATCCTGAGGGGCCGAGAACCACGTTGTAGCTTCCCGCTTCGAAGGCGAGGGCTTCTATGTTCAGAGTGAACTTTCCCAGGGTCTTTCTCACACTTCTAAGCTCAACACTCAACCCTTGTAACCCCCTGAAGCCCAGATCTTCTCCAGACTGTTCCTCCCAAGTAAGAGGAGAATTATCGGAGGTATAGAGCTTATAACACCCGCAGCCGCTGTCACACCATAGCTCACAGTGGCCGGACTTGTGAGGATCCCTATAAATATAGAAAATGTCTGGGCCCCTGAGAAGCTGAGAGGCTTTGAGAGGTCGTAGGGGGAGTAGGTGAAGGCCAAGGGAAAGATCAGGGCTCCCCAGGCTATGAGGAAGGAGTATATGAAAGCCACGAGAAGCCCTTCTCTGCTCAGGGGAAGCACGATCCTTGCAAAGGCCCTCAACCTGTTCATCCCATCAGTCTGCGCGGCCTCCTCAATATGGGCTGGGAACCTCTTGTAGTAGTTATAGAGTATCCAGGAAACTATGGGACAAGTCATTATGGGGAACACGGCCACGAGCCCCCACACATTATTGAGAACTCCCAGGCTTCTGAGGATCAAGAAGAGAGGCACTATATAGATTATAGTAGGGGTAGCGTTTAGGAAAAGTATGTAGGCAAGCAACCTCGAGCCTCCGAGACCGTGCCTCGACATGACATATGCAGCTGGGGCTGCGAGGGCTATCGTTACCCCAGTGCTTGTAAGGGCAGCTATGAGGCTCGCTGCCATGTAGGGAAGGCCCTGTGAGAAGGCTTGGTAGTAATTAGAGAGCGAGGGCTCTATCGGCAGGATCGTGGGGGGCACGCTGAGGATCTCCTTTGGGGACTTGAGGGAGAGAAGGATCAGCCATGCTATGGGTAGCACTATGAAAGTCATGTAGATTAAGAGGATAGCTACCTGGATCCAGAGTGGGGTCTCGCTGGAAGGCACTATTCTGGGGACAGGTATCTTGATAAAGGAGCTTGTGCTTAGGAGCCTTATATACACCATGGCCATCGCGGTTGCTAGGAGGCCCATGAGCACTATTATGGCCGAGGCATATCCGGGAACCCCTTCGTAGAACTGTTCGAAGGCGTAGAAGGCTAGGTTGTCGAGGGCTCTGGGCCCGGCCTGTGACTTGCCTATGTAGATCGGATCAAATGTGAAGAAGCCCGAGATCATCATGAGAACTGCAGCAGTGAGGATCTGGGGGGCCACAAGTGGGAGATCAATCTGGAAAAGCTTTCTGGGACCCGCTAGTCCATCGGCCTGCGCAGCTTCCTCCACCTCCCTCGGGATCGATATCAGACCTGAGTATATGATCAGGGTTGTGAGAGGAAGGGTTCTCCACACATCCACGATCACCACAGTCCATATTGAGGAGGCCCAGTTGTAGGGGAAGAGGTAATAAGCTAGGCCGAAGAAGGGGTTAAGCATTAAGTACCACATCATGGCCGCTGTAACGCCTGGTATGAATGAAGGAATCATGATGAGGGGAAGGATCTTCTTGCCAAGGGAGCCCAGCCTCTTAAGGATCACCGCTAGGGGTATGGCGAGAGCTATGTCTATGAGAGGCACAACAGTCATGTAGAAGAGTGTATTAGAGACTATTCTAGCCATGAAGGGATCCTGGAAGAACCTGAGGTAGTTGCTCACCCCCGCCCAGTGGGAATTGCCATAAATGTCCTGGACATAGAGGCTATACAAAATGTTCCCGACTATCGGGTAGGTGGTTGTTACAAAGAGATAGGCTAGAAGGGGTAAGACGAGGAGAAAAAGATCTGATCTTGATCCTCTTCGGGGTATTCAGCTCACCCCGTCTGGAGCCTCGAGGCTATTATCTGGGACCACTGGGAGGCTATGTTGTTCAGAGCCTGCTCAGCGCTCTGCTGCCCCTGGAAGTACTTGTAGACCTCCTGTATGAATATCGGTCTGAGGTCTGTGAAGAAGGCTGAGAGCTGGTTCACCAAGGCCTGTCTCTTAAGATCTACGACCCTTTGCTGTTTGAGCTGGTCTATGAAGGGTCCCAGCCACTCCATCCCAGGGGCTTTAGAGGCTTCCTGGAGAGCTGAGAATGTGCCTGGGACGAAGCCGTATAGCCTGGCCCCCTTGCCGCCCTCCTCAGGGCTCAGCATGAAGTTCACGAACTTCAGGGCAAGATCTACATTGCCGTATGGATTTATACCGGCAAACGTGGGGGCTATGCCGCTCCCTCCCCTTGGCAGAGGTGCTATATCTATATCACCAGCTACCCTGGATATTGAGGCGTTGTTGTAGAGAGGTATGAAGCTTGTCCATGCAGCCACCATGGCGTAGTCTCCTGTGAGGAAGAGGTCCCTGAGCTGGTCGTACTCCATTGCCTGAACAGAGATCGGTGGCTGGAACTGGATGAGCTGTTTATACATCTCGAGCGCCTTAACACCCGCTGTTGAGTTTATTGTGGGTACCACCTTGCCCCCTACATCTTTGAAGTAGGTCCAGTAGCCCCCAGGAGCTCCCTGGGGTATCCCCACATAGGGGTCGTCGAGGGCGTATGAGTAGAAGAGTCCTATGAAGCCGTTGAAGATTGAGAGCTGAAGCCCATTAGGGAAGAGGAGGGCGTACTTTGTGAGACCCTTGGACTGGATAAACTTAGCAGCGGCAACAACCTCCTCCCAACTCTTCCAGATCCTAGGATCTAGATTATAGCCTGTGCTATTTTTAAACTCAGAGGCAAGGCTCTGGTTATAGAATATGCTCTTCCTATAGACGAAGACATAGCCGAAGACCTGCTGCATAGGCACCCCCGATACCTTGGTTATGCTCCCGTTAGGGGCTAGCAGGTATACTGGGAGCATGGCGGCCGGCGGCAGATCTGAGGAGTTGAAGACACGCCCTATGTAGGGAGACAGATCGAGGAGGTATGGAGACAGCGTAGGGGCCTGGGATGGGTAGAATATTATAACATCGGGCACGGGGTTCTGATTCTTCAGTGCCGTTAAGGCTGTTGTCACGAGCTGACCGAAGGGGACCAGCTGCACCTCAACCCTGGCACCGCTATACCTAGCCTGAAAATCCTGGGCAACCATGTTTAGGAAAGGAGCTAGAGTGGGGTCTCCTGAAGCTGCCAACACAGTTATCTTGCCACTAACACCAGGCTGCGAACCCTGCCCGGGGGGAGTGGCGGGGGTGCTGACTGCAGGGGGAGTCGGCACAGTTGTTGCCGGGGCCGTGCCCGGGGTTCTGGTTAGGAGAAGGGCAGCAGCCCCAGCAGCTGCCACAACTATCACAGCGATCATGACTGCGAGAGCAACTCTCGAAAGAGCTTTCCACGATCTCATTTCTGAGGAACACCTCACCTAAGAATTAGCTAGAAAAGTTATATATATTACTGCATATGACTGCATAGGAATGTCAGGGATTAAAGCCAAAAGATCTGTTGTCCCTTCGCCTTTTTCTGAAATCTCTAGGGAGCCCTGCAACCGGTTAGAAGTCCCAGAACACCATAACTCCCATGCTCAGGTGCTGAGGGCACAAATAGGTCGCCCGCTACATTCTCTTAACTGGGAGAATAATATACTAGTGGTAGTGAACCCATAGGACGCGTTAAACCTAGCAAATAGGATCTTAGATCTCAGAGAGCTGAGGATCAAGATGGAATACTGCTTCCAATACAGGCTCGGCACCAGGATAACAGATGAAAAGATGGAGGGAAGCAGTAAAACAGTGCCCAGAGCATTCTCGGCCAAGGATTATTCCTTAAACACTCTTCAAGCTCTCAAATAGAAAGAAATCTCGGAGCCCTTTACCAGTCCTTAGTAGTGAGTATTATATAGCGATTAGAGATGCTTCTAAAGCTTCTTCACAAAGAGCTGAGGCTAAAGAGTCTTGATGGTTGTCTTAATTAATAGTAACGATGTTGATCAAAAGACACAGCGATAGATTTACGGAGATTTCCTTGAAGTTTAGGTTAGAGTTAGGGTTCTCGAAGGTCAAGATCGACTCACAAGCTTTACACCTAGTGCTTACACCGGGTGTCTGGTGAGAAATACTATCTTGAATTTCCACTTCACCTCGGGCTCTTGCAACTTATCGAGTCAGGAAAGGATAAGATCACAGGTAGAGGATATAACATGGAGACTGTGAATAAAGGGTGAAGCTTACTACCGATCAACAAGTGGAACTTCTTTGGGTGAAACTTCTATTAGTAGGGGCTCGAGTTTAAAACATCGATTGCAATATGGAAAAAGTTCTAGGGCTTACAACCGGGCAAGCCTCGTCCTTCAGGGCTGAGTAGTGTTTGTGTTCAAACCTTCTAGGGAAGTATCTATGGTTGTGATGATGTGTATGGTTTTGAGGGTTTGGGGGCTGATGCCTCGGCTGGGCACCCCGTCAGTGTGCCCCCGATGTCCCTAGGGGGAGACCCCGAAGCATACCCCCAGCCCGATGATCATGGGGATAGAAGCATTGATCCCTCTCCAGGGGGGCTAACACTTGAGACCCCAGCATAGAAAACCTCTGGAGAGGAGAGGGCGTCATAGTTAATACTATGGCGGGGTCTGATGCAAACCATATTTCGCAGTATACAGCCATAATTGACGGGGCTGGCGCCTACGGAGAATATCCGCATAGCCCTTATGAATATATTGACATAGACAAAACCTTTGAGAGAGCAGTCATAGCTGCGCGAGCTATTGAGATTTATTATGAGAATCAGCAGCAATGTTGAGGGAAAGCCGCATTATAGCTCAGTAAGCAATATCTAATTCCTACTAAATAATGATAGTCAATAAGGCTAAGCATGTCTTAGTATCATTTTTCCATCTTATTGTGTATATAGAGATTCTTTTAGATCCTTCCTGCATCACAACGGAAAAGCCCTGGATTTATAAGAATCCGTATCCCAATATACATAGATTGCTATGAGAAGGGGAAGCCTGAAGCTCCTGGACGCCCCACCATACCAAGCACTTCTAGAAGCTGCCTCGAGGGCTTGGAGGGATGCCCAGAGGGGTAGATACATGCTCAGAGACTTAGCATTGGTGCCTATCCTTGTTTTCACGGGCTGCAGGCTTGGAGAGGCCGTGAGGATCTCGAAATCGGATCTGGATTTCAGGGGCAGGGCTGTGAGGATACACCAGCTTAAGAAGAGGAAGGCCTTCACGAGAACCGTGCCAGTGCCAAGCAACACATTCTGGGAGATTATGAGGAGCTATGTTGGAGGATAGCAAGCGAAAGGCTATTCAGGATCACACCTAGACATGGAAGAAACATAGTCTATAGATTCACGGAGAGGTATCTTAGGAGGAGGATAAGACTACACACAATAAGGCATAGCTATGCAATAGCAGTCCTCAAGGCAACAAAGAACCTAGAGGCTGTTAGAAGGCTATTAGGACACAGAGACTACACAACAATAAAGACATACCTAGACATGACCCAAGAAGATCTTGAAGAGGAGCTTTCAAAGCTATTCAGGGGCACGTGAGCAACGCCTTTAGATGCCCTATGCCTTGGGCCTTTCAATTCTATAGTAGATCATCCCTAGGTGCTAGGCGGAAGTCCTCGACGCAACCATGAATCCATCATGAAACGATTGGAATGAACACAAAGGAGCAAGCGGTGGAAGGCTCATCAAAAGCAAGGATCGAAGACCAGATCCACTCTTAAATCCCCTATAATAAATATAATAATAGGTAAAACAGATCTACTATAAAACTGGGCAAAACAAATAGATCAGGTGATCTACCATAGAATTGAAAGGCCTATGTGGATGATGGTACAATAGTTTTTGACAATCCTGAGGTGATCTACCATAGAATTGAAAGCGCCACAGCAGCATCACTAGACACGTATGGGACACTTGTGGTGATCTACCATAGAATTAAAAGGTGGTCATAGATTCAATCCTTCTGATTGCAGCATACTCATGTTAGATTAATTAGATACTAAGTTTATCTATGAGCATATTGTAATCTTTATTATCGAGTAAATAGAAGGCTTTGATACCGGCTTTTAAGGCATTTTCCCTTATAATTCTATCATTTGTGATCAAGATAGCATTAACATACTTAGTTGTCGCTATCTGACCTCTCCCCGCCTTAAAAGGGCGGGGTAAGCTTACCTTTGAAATTATCCCCTAACCCCTAGGCCTTTATGCGTTAATAGGTGATCCTGAGTAACGATCTATAGAAAATTTTATTAACAAGCTTACTCCAAGCAATAGATCCTTCTCCTATGCTTGATCCTGCTTCAGCCTACTTAACACCTTTATAATAGTGAGCATACTCAAAGATCCTTTTTCTCATTTCTTCCACCTACAGCTATGAGGAATAAGAGAAAGGAGGGAATATGATCAGGAGGAGGAGTTCCTCCAAAAAATTTGGGGGGAATTGGGGGATCAAAGAGGATCCTGAGGAGCCTCTAGCGTTGCTCAGAAGATCTTTCCAATGCGGCCCATCATTATGGGATTATTCCTTGGTATTATAGTATTATAATACTAAGTATATAGCCCATCAACCACAAAGATCATCACCTAGATCAAAACTACATCAGGAAACCTTGAACAATATACGAAGGCCTGGCAAAAGAGACAAAGCCCCCCAAATGATCTACTATAGAACTGAAGGCCTGAGGCACATCCTTTCAAAGACTTTGGGGCATCTGAGGTGATCTACTATAGAACTGAAAGAGCATGGGCGTGGTTGTTAGCCTCGTTAGCCCTTTTAAGTGGATGATCTACTATAGAATTGAAAGTTATAATGCCCTTAGGAAATACATTGTCGGTGGATATTGTGATAAAGACGAATGAGGAGGCTAGGTATTTGGTTAATAGGAAGGGGGAGAGGTACCTTCTAGAGATCAGGAGATCTCCTGGTGGGAAGACCTTCATTGTGATTGAGAAGCTGAGGAAGCATGTGTATGAGAAGGAGGGTGAGGAGATGATCTGGGAGCAGGATGTTGAGGGTGCTGAGGAGATAGAGTATGAGAAGCTTCCCCAAGAGGTGAGGACTGCTTTTTCAAGTGCTACGAGGAGATAGTGATTAGGGAGGACGTGCTGAGATCTATAGTTGATAATGCATTGATGGAAATGGAATCCTGCGGCTTGCTCATAGGTGTTTTTAGAGAGCTATATGTCGAGGTTCTAGAGCATAGATCTGCAGGAAATATTCTAGGCAGTAGGTATGAGTTTGAAATAGATCCTAGGGACGTGATAGAAGCCTATAACAATGCGAGAAGCAGGGGGCTCGAGATCGTAGGGATCTATCACACCCATATAGGCTACCCACCCATACCCAGTACAAAGGATATTGAGGGTATGAGGCTATGGCCAATCCCATGGCTAATAATAAGCCTCCCAGAAAGAGAAAAGACTGCGTGGATGCTGTGCAACGAGAGGCTTGTAGGGCTAGAGATAATCCTCGACATATCTCGGGGAGGGGGACAAGCGGTAGCTTGATGTGCCGCGTTATCTGAGATACTTGCCTGAATATATAAAATCTCTATCTAATCAACACACATGGCGGGGATCGGGTTAGAATGGGTTAAATAAATAATGCTTTCCACTATAATTTCATAGAGAAGGAGAGCTGATGATCTATGGATGTGAAGAGGAAGAGACTGAAGATCCTGGTCGATATGTGGGGAGAGATAATGTCCAGATCTAGTGAGGGGCTTACCAGGGAGGAGGTTATAAAGATCTTGAGGAATAGATATGAAAGAGAGGGAGTCGAGCCTGTTAGGGGGGCTGCGAACCCCTCCGACATCTATGAGAAGGATCTCATAGCTCTATACATAGTTGGAGTAGATGGACTGGGCATAGCACAGGATCTGCCGAAGCATGTTCTAGATATATTCGAGCGGGAGAGAAAATACATAGAGGCTGTCGACGCAATATTAAAGGGGGATAGCGACAATCTTAGGGAGAAGCTGATACAGATCATAGGATCGCCGCCGGACTCAGCATTAATATCCAAGATCTTCAGAGTAGAGATGCTCAGATACTACTACGGCTTCAAGGATAGAGACGATATGCCCAGGATCCTGGAAGCACTATCAAAAGCTTTTCCAGAGGAGGAGAAGACCTCTAAGAGGCTCACAAAATTCTATATAGCCATGAAAGTCGCAGAAGCCATAATAAAGGGAGAGGTGAAGGATTGGGCAACCAAGGAGGCCCTAAAACAGGCTATAGCTATCAAGCTGGGAAGCCCAAGAGCGCTGCCAGATGATAACTACATATCTAAAATAATGCAGACAGTCTTCGGAGCCAAGGTCTCTAAATACAGCAAAATCCTGAGAATCGAGAAAGAAAGGACTAAGGAGATCGGCAACAAAGCATAGAGATCTGAAATCTTTCAATCCCATAGCAGATAGTCTTTCTTATTGCCGAGACCCTGTTTCCGCTTGTCCCCCCAACGATCATTGATTATAGCTGATATTCAGGGTTCAAAACCCTGTGGCCATCGAGAGACCCTACCCCCCATAGAGATCCCAAGATCTCTATAGGTTCATTGGTGGCTATCGAGCCCAGCGGCACTGGGCTCCCATCTAGGATTGGGACCCCGAAGCCCTTCTGGGCATAGCCCTCATAAAGGGCTCCGGTCTCGGGAGCTCTAAGCATCATAGCACCCCAGGGACTCTGCGCACATAGTTAATGGTTAAGGCTCATATTTAAGCTGGCGCCATTTCTCTATATAAGCATCAAGCTCCTATATCTGACCTCTCCCCGCCCTGAAGGGGCGAGGCTTCGGGTTGTAACTATAGATATCTAGCTTCATCTATAATCCTGACGGTTTAGAAACGTGGGCTGATAAGAGGTAAAGAGGTAATTTAATTCTTGGTCTGGGTGAGTCTTTTCTACGGAGTTTTGCTCTTTCTAATGGATCCATAGAGATTCTCAGAGCTATGTGGGGTGGAGATCTCTCGAGATCATGTGATTTAGATTAGAGGGATCAGCTAGTAGCAGATCAGAAAATAGCGATACGGAGTTTTCAATCTCTATTAAGGGGTAAGGATCGATGGTTCTATTTAATTATATGTATGATCAGGGAACTGGTCTTAGAGTTTTTATTTAAATATTGTGTTTTTATATGAAAACATAGTTGGGGGTTTGATCTCTAGATTCTTGGTTCTCATATTCTCTCATCTCCTTCACTGAGGTGAGACCGCCGCTCAGGAGCCATTTAATGCTTTTTGCTACTTCTAGGGCTGTGTCTTGGTGTAGGATTATAGGTATGTTCATATCGACCACTGTTCTTCTTATTCTATAGTCCTTCTCTGGTGTGTACCCGTTTGTTATTGCTAGATCTATTTCTCCCCTTATAATCATATCCCTTGCTTCGCTATGTGTGGTTTTCCTATGAGCACCCGGGATCTCTGCATCTTCTAATGTGTATATTGTGTAGTATTTTGAAAGGATCTCCGCTGCCTCGCCCAGATCTTTCTGGTGATCTTTAACATAGCTATAGATCAGGATTCCTTTTGAAGGGATCTTATTAGGTGTTGCTGATAACCATGACTTTATCAATGCGTCCTCATAGCTCTCTCCTAGACAAGCAACCTCGCCTGTGCTCCTCATCTCAGGTCCTAGGAATGGGTATGCTTCCCTGATCCTTGCCCATGAAAACTGCGGGGTTTTAATAGCATATGATCTGCTTGGGGGCTCCCAGAACTCTTCATCAATTTCTAGACCGGAGCCCAGGGTGGCTTTTGCAGCTAGCTCTGCTAGGTTTATCCCCTTAGCCTTGCTTGAGAAGGGCATGGATCTGCTTGCTCTTAGGTTAAGCTCTATCACATAGACCCTTCCATTCTTTATTATATACTGTATATTGTATAGCCCTCTTATCGAGAGCTCTCTCGCGAGCCTCAGAGCGATCTCCTTCATTCTTTCCAAGGCATCCTTTCCAAGCCTCCTAGGTGGGATCACCATCATAGCGTCTCCACTGTGAACACCAGCCCTCTCTATATGCTCGATAGCTATACCAACCACATGACCCTTACCATCTGATACCGCGTCTATCTCAGCCTCGATACCATCGGCTATGAACTGGCTGACAGTTACAGAATGCTCTCTTGAAACCCTCACAGCCCTAGTTAGGTAGGACCTCAGCTCCTCATCGCTATATGCGATGCTCATAGATGTTCCACTCAGCACATAGCTAGGTCTAACAATTACTGGATAGCCTATCTCCCTAGCAGCCCTCAGGGCATCCTCCACAGATGATGCCCTATACCACAGAGGCTGATCTATTCCGAGCTTGTCTAGAAGGGAGCTGAATTTAGCCCTATCCTCTGCAACATCTATACTCCAGCCCGGGGTACCGGCTATTCTGAGCCCTCTCTCCTCGAGTCTCTTGGCGATGTTATTCCCGATCTGGCCCCCCACAGAGACGACTACATATTCGAAGCCCTCCTTCTCATATATATCTAGAATCCTCTCGACACTAACCTCCTCAAAGTATAACTTATCACTCAGATCCCAGTCAGTGCTAACTGTCTCGGGGTTATAATTTATCATGGCGACCTCATAACCCATGCTCCTAGCTGCTAGGGAATAGCTAACAGCGGCCCAGTCAAACTCTACGGAAACACCTATTCTAAATCCTCCCGGGCCTATAACGAGGATCTTTCTATTACTTCTGCTAAACCCAACATCGTCCTCATAGCCTCCATATGTTGCATATAGATAGTTAGTCTGGGCTGGCCACTCAGCTGCGAGGGTGTCTATCCTTTTGATCGAGGGAAGACCGGCAAGCTTAAGCCTAGCCGTTCTAACAAGATCCTCATCTACCCCTATGGCGCGAGCTATCTGAGCATCTGAGAACCCCATGATCTTAGCCTCCTGGATCAGGGCTGGGTCTTTAAGAGCACCGGCCCCCCGCTTCCTAATCTCCTCATAGAGATCCACAATATCCCTCACAACCCTTAGGAAAAACCTGTCAACTCCAGTGATCCTGTGGATCTCGTCGATACCAACACCCATTTTAAACGCCTTCGCAGCCCATAGAGGCCAGTAGGGCTTTCTACCCTCAAGAGCTTCTAGAACCTCTCCCAGAGACATTTCCTCATTATAGAGGGTCCCCCCAACTATCCCTGGCTCCCCTATATCTAGCATCCTGAATGCTTTCTGGAGGGCCTCATGCACGGTCCTCCCAATAGCCATGACCTCTCCAACACTCATCATCTCGCTACCAAGCCTAGGCTCAGACCCCACGAATTTCTCGAGATCCCATCTCGGGATCTTAACAACTATATAGTCTAGACTCGGCTCGAAGAGCGCTGAGGTTCTAAGCGTAACTCTGTTTATAAGCTCATCCAATGTATATCCCATAGCAAGCTTCGCAGCTATATATGCTAGGGGATAGCCCGTAGCCTTGCTCGCAAGAGCACTAGATCTCGACATCCTGGGATTCGTCTCTATTACGTAATGCCTCTCACTATATAGATCGAATGCTATCTGGACATTACACTCACCTATAAGACCAATCACATCTGCAACCCTTTTCGAGGCATCCCTCCCTATATAATATTCCCTGTTTGTTAGGGTCTGGCACGGAGCTATCACTATAGAATCTCCTGTATGGATCCCCATGGGATCCATGTTCTCCATACATGCCACAGATACCGAGTTACCCTTCCTATCCCTCATGATCTCATACTCGATCTCTTTCCAGTGGTGGAGATACTTCTCAACCAAGACAGTCTTTACGAGGCCTGTATGTGCAAACGCTCTGTAGATCTTCTCCCTCAGCTCCTCCCTCTTCCAGGCAATGAAAGATCCTCCGCCACCCAGGTTAAAACTAACCCTGACTATGACAGGATAGCCGATCTTCTCAGCAGCCTCGAAAGCCTCTTCAGGGGAGGACGAGGCCATGCTAGGTGGAACAGGGATGTTATTCCTACTCATAGCCTCTCTAAAGAGCCCCCTCTCAAGGGCTGTCTCTATACCGCTGATAGGTGTTCCGAGGACCTTGACACTGTATCTATGTAGAACACCTTCTCTCCAGAGAGCTACACCAACGCTCAGGGCTGTCTGGCCTCCGAAGCCTATCATGATTCCGTCGGGCCTTTCTCTCTCTATAACCCTCTCCACGTATTCAGGTGTTATGGGGACTGCGTATATTCTGTCAGCATATACATAGCTCGTCTGGATCGTTGCTATGTTTGGGTTCACAAGCACAGTCTTTATACCTTCTTCCTTTATGGCTTTAAGTGCTTGTGAGCCCGAGTAGTCGAATTCCGCTGCTTCGGCTATCTTTATTCCTCCGCTCCCTATCACGAGGATCGATGAGAGGCTTTCTCTAGGCAACCAAGCCTTCATATATTAATCTTTGGAGACCTATAAGAAACAGATAAAGAATCATTTTAAATTGTCCATGAATATTGAATACTTGTTAAGAAGCTCCCGATTATATTATTATATAATTGAATATATTGCATGAGATCTTATATAAGCTCTTTAAAGGTTGAAGACCCATTTCTCAAGCCTATATGCTGAGTCCCAGAAGAGATACTCATAGACCGAACTCACTCTGAAGCTCCTAGCCACCCTAGCCCAGAGATCATCCTTAACTCCATATAAGATCCTATCCGCAGCACTAAGAACCATTCTCACAATGCCTTCATACGTTGATGAGGAATAAGTATCTATCCATCTCCTGTAGAGAGGGTTGGGAGACCCCTTCTTCTCGAGATTCTTCCCCACCTCTAAATAGATCCAGTAACATGGGAGGACAGAAGCTATAGCCTCTTCATAGCTCTCCTCGGCGACTGTCCTCAATAGGTGGCTGGTGTATGCATAGTTAGTTGGTGAAGGAGGCGTTCTAAGGATGTCTTCCTCACTTAAGCCCCACTCCGAGAGGAATGATCTGTGGAGACTCTTCTCAACCTCGATAGCGGTTTTAGCGTGATCCGAGAACATGGAGATCAGATCCTCATCGTGGGATCTGGATGCAAGCCTAGACAGAGCCCTGGAAAAGTCCCTCAGATATATGGCATCTTGGATCACGTAGTATTTAAAAACATCGAGACTCAGATCCCCATTAATCAGCCCCCTAATAAACGGGTGATCCAGTATAGCTCTAAAAACATCATCTATAGAAGTCCACAGCCTCTGAGTAGGAGTTTCCATAGAGATCCCAGCCTATACTCATCAAATCCCCTTATAATTAAATTTATAGAGAACCTATAAGATCCGTATAGGGCGGGACCAACTAGATCTATCATAATATTACAGCTGAAGGTCTCGTCCTATAGAATATAGCATAGAACCCTTAAAACCTGCCTTGAGGAGTGGGGGCTGCCCTTTTATTTAATGACAACAGGGCAAGCCTCGCCCTTTAGAGCGGGGAAGGTGTTATAAAGCTACATATCCTTTTCATAGCTCTTGTTGCTAGCCGTAAAGAAAGTTACATAGTAAAGTAAGGATGCTATTGTCTTTCCATCTACTATCTCTCCGCTTCTTATCATCTTGATCGCTTCCTCAATACTTATCTTGATCACCTCTATAGCCTCATCCTCTTGATGCGAAGATCCCTCGTATGTGAGTTGTTTAGCTAAGAAAACATGTAGAACCTCGCTTGAAACGCCGGGAGAGCTGTACATTTTAAATAATTCCCTAAGCTCCCCAGCTCTATATCCAGTTTCTTCTAGAAGCTCTCTCTCAGCCGTGCTCCTGGGATCCTCACCAGTCTCTATAGTTCCTGCGGGGAGCTCGACCACCCAGTCTAGAGGTCCTGGTCTATACTGTCTTAGCATAACTATGTGCTCATTAATGAGTATAGGTATTATTACAACTGCGCCGGGGTGGACTAGAAGATCCCTCATAATTCTCTTATCTCCGAAATCTATAGTTAGCTTGGCGAATGTGAACCTCTTACCCTTACAAAGGATCTCCTGTGAAATAGATACAGGATTTCTTCCCACACCTCCCCACCTAATTAGAAATTATTTTCCACATATATTGTTTGGGATCCGGCCTAACAGGGGGCAAGCCCCTTCTTAGGGGTAGTTGAGTGAGACTTCTCCCTACAGGAGGTTCTGTTTCTCAAAAGCTCTTAGCATATGTCTTTATCGGTAATGGAGGGGAGGATCTAAAGATTCTCGAGGTATTGCAGCTAAATTTATCACGAGCACATTCATGTGAACCCAGGTCTAGCTGTTAGAGGTGGACGACAGGTGGTGGATTCTCTTGCTACACTATTCGATATAGAGAGGAAAACACTTAGATTCTTTATAGTGATTGACAGGGAGCATGTAGATGACATTGATGGATTCTCGAGTTACTAGCTTCGAGAGGTTTTAGAATTATTGAGCAAGAACCGTGTGACGAAGGATGTTGGCGCTTTACCATCGAGAGAGGCAGTAAAAGGGGTATATTAATCCTAAGTTATTCACGGTAAAAAGAGAGGTGTTGAGGAAAACATAGCTGACCTTATAAGGCTCTATTCAGGAGAGGAGGTCGAAGCTAATAAGGAGAGTATTAGAGGATGGCTAAGCAGTAAGGGGATCAGAAGCGTTAAGGAGCTAGTGAAACCCCATGGGATCATCGGTAATACCACTACAAAAACTACTCTGAAGCGTTAAGGAGCTAGTGAAACGCGTTAGCGATGAGGCCATAGAAAGCATTTTCGTCAACTGTCTGTGCTCTAAAACTCTTACTACAATTTTGGCGAATACCCTCCTACCCCAATGCTAAGAGAGCTCTTGGCATACGTCTAAAGCTCTTCTTCGATGTTTTGTTCGAGATTTAGTTATTGTTTCCCAGGATTCTTAAAAATTAGTTTCTAATAGATATTACTAGAGTTCTTGAATCTGGAGATTTCATAGCCCTAATTAGGTGTCTTTAGCGACGAACTCAGAATCCTTATTATGCTTTGATATATCTCAAGGTTTTTTATTAAGACTATGAAGCTTGCTAGATTGGTTCTGCAGAAGCGTCAAACACCGGCTTTCAAAACAATATCTATGACTCGTCGTTAGAGATAGAAGTTTGCTAATATTTAATAACTAGGTCTCGTTGTATTAAAGCTTTTACTCTGGGTTTGTCTATGTGATGTATATATTACTTATGAGGATGCTGTATCATTCATTAAATGGATTACTCATGATTCTAATGGGTTTAGCTATCTCTTTAGATCTTCTGGGACTCTCTCAAGTATTTTCCTAGCTATTCTATAGTGGACAGCGTCTATCATCTGACCCCCCATTCTTGTGGCTCCCTTGCCCATTCTGGATGCTTGCTCGAAGAGCTCAATTACTTTTCTGGCCCACTCGATTTCCTCCCTTGATGGCGTGAAGATCTCGTTTGAGATCTCGATCTGGGTTGGATGTATAACGGTCTTACCCACATAGCCCAGTTTTTTAGCCTCTAGGGCGTCTCTTCTAAAGCCCTCAAGATCTTCGATCTTGAAGTAGACCTTGTCTATGGCATCTATACCATATGCGGATGCTGTGATCGCTATGAGGCTCCTTATATATATGTTATTCTCGTAGGCACTTACCTCGCCTCCTACGCTGAGGGCTAGGTCTGCAGGGCCCCAGGTTATAGCAACCACCCCCTCGGATCTCGCTATATCCTCTATCCTCGAGAACCCTCTGGCTGTTTCTATGAGTGGGACTATGTTTCTCCCCGTCGCTTTATATATGAAGCCTAGATCCCCCTCTGCCTTTGGGATTACTATGCATGTGACCTTATCCCATTTAGAGACATGCACGATATCGAGGATCCCGTCGATAGAGTAGAGAGTGTTTATCCTGACACAGAGCTCTCTCCTCCACTCGAGCTCTGGTAGGAGTTTCGAGATGAGCTCCCTGGCCCTCTCCTTATCGCCTGGGGGGACCGAGTCCTCTAGATCCAGGATCACGCTGTCCGCCGCGAGCTCGGCTGACTTCCTGATCTTCCTCTCATCTATCCCAGGAACAAATAGCATGCTCCTCCTAGGCAATTCTATCCCCATCCATGCCCTCTCTTGGGAACCATTATGACTCTCTCGCATTCTAGCACGAGCTCGTTGTTCTGGTTGTATGCTCTTGTCTTTATCCTTACGATCCCGAACCCTTCTCTGCTTCTCGATTCTCTTGCCTCAAGCACCTCTGCTTCGGCGTAGATCGTGTCTCCTGCGAATACTGGTCTGTGGAATTTCACATTCTCTATTCCCAGCATGAATCCTCTGGATGATAGGTGTGTTGTGAGTCCTATCGCAACCCCCAGTGTCAGGATGCCGTTGACAACGAGCCTCCCCTTGAAAGGTTCTCCAGGGTAGTTTTTCTCGACATAGCCTTTATCGAAGTGTATAGGGTTCACATTATTAGTTAGGAGAGAGAACCATATGTTATCAACATCCGTTATAGTCCTGCCAACCGGGTTTCTATATCTAAGACCCACCCTAAGATCTTCGAAATAGGGTCCAGAGAGAAAGCCCTCAATACCCGAGCCATAGTCCCCCCTCTCAACGGGCATTGATACCCCCCCACGATCTCCTCCAAGACCTCGCTCTGATCCCTCCTCCCCAGGATTTTGATCCGTTGTCATCTAAGACCCCCCACTCTAATCCAGGGCATCTCACCTCGAGAGGCTTCTCGGAAGAGCTGTAAAGCCCTGTAGAAAGAGGCTCCCATCCATACTTAGAACCCCGCTGCCCCTGTAAATAGGGCATTCACATATAGCCCCGGCCTCGAGGGACCTGAGGATTATTGCATTCCAAGAGATTCTATATACAAAGCACACCAGGACATCACCTCATTATCCAATATAGTTAGGGAGTAGAGCATTATAAGCTTGAGAGCCAAGAAGAGAGCAAAGAGCCACCATGAAAACAAAGCAGACTGTATAGGGAGCAACAATCATAAAAATGATCCAAAGACGAAATCAAGAGAAAAAGACCCGCCCATTTCAGATCTTTTCCCCTCACCATACCACCCTGCCTACAGACATTACTCAAGGATGGAGCTGAAGCTCTACAAGAATAGAGAGCAGCTTCAACTGCTTGTCCCCCGATGGCTGTTGATTATCGCTGATATTCTTTTTTTTTTTTTGGACTGTTTTGCCTCTTGATCCACAGGGTTTTGATCCTGCGGCATCGGGGGCTTCCACCTCCCCCACAGGGATCTTGAGATCTCTATGGACTCGCTGGTAGCTGTGGAGCCCAGCAGAAAGAGGCTCCCATCTAGACTTGAAATCCCGAAGCCTTTCTGAGCAGGGCCCTCATGCAGATGATCTACTATAGAATTGAAAGAGAGTGAGTATATATTTATATTATTGCTAAGCCTGTTTCCTTGCTAAATATGTGTAGATGCTCCTTCTGAAAACTTATATAGATCCTCTCGCCTGGCTTTGCACTTAAGTAGCCTGGGTATCTTGCTTTGATTATCTTATCTCCATGCCTTATGTCCACTATTGTTTCTGAGCCCAGTGGCTCAACAACATATACTTCTACTGGGTAGCTATCTGGGATATATTCTTTGGAAACCACTATGTGCTCAGGTCTTATACCCAAGATCACTTCGCTCTTATGGCCTAACTTGGCCAGTATCTGGGATATATCCTTTGGGAGCTTGATCCTCAGATACCCAGTGTCGAGCATCGCCTCTGAATCTTCCCATAGTATGCTTGCATTGATGAGGTTCATGGGCGGGGATCCTATGAACTCTGCTACAAACGTGTTAGCTGGTCTATTATAGATTTCAGAGGGCTCCGCTATCTGCAGTATCTTACCCTTGTTCATTACTGCCACGCGATCCGCCATGGTCATGGCTTCTGCCTGATCATGTGTTACATAGATCGTTGTTATCTTGAGCTCCCTCTGAAGCCTCTTAAGCTCTGCCCTCATATATACCCTCAGCTTCGCATCCAGGTTGCTGAGAGGCTCGTCCATCAAAAATACCTTGGGTCTCCTCACAAGAGCTCTTCCAAGGGCTACTCTCTGCTGCTGCCCACCACTCAGCTGCTTGGGATATCTATCGAGGAGATCCTCTATCCCGAGCATCTTAGCAACCTCCTTCACCCTTCTGTCTATCTCATCCTTACCCACACCCCTTATCTTTAGCGGAAACGCAATATTATCATAAACCCTCATATGTGGATATAGAGCATAGTTCTGGAACACCATAGCCACATCTCTATCACGAGGAGGTAGATCGTTCACAAGCCTCTCACCAATATAGATCTCGCCCCCATCCGGTCTCTCTAAGCCAGCTATTAACCGAAGCGTTGTGGTCTTTCCACATCCACTCGGCCCTAAGAGGGCCAGAAACTCCCCAGAATCAACATAGAAGGAGACACGATCAACAGCTACCACATTCCCAAATCTCTTGAATAAATCCTTAACAGCAACTTTAACCAAATGCGGCCCCCACAGTGATTAAGCCCAACTAGGATAAATTCTATGAGCATATCATTTCCCAATATCTTATAGTCTGTGGAGTTAAGATACATTGTTTATGAGAGACGCACATTAACCGATCTTATGAAATAAACTTACAACTGAAAGCCTCGCCTTTTAGAGCAGGATGGTTTTTATTAGCTTTCCAGGTATTTGTTTTTGGAGGGGCTCTATAGCCTCTGGCAGTGAGGGGTTGCTAACCCTTTCAATTGGGATGATGGTTAGTCCCGAGCCAGAGGCTGTGGAGCTCCTCAGGAGATACAATGTAGCCCTAAACTATGCTATGAACAAGATCCTGAGCCTAGATCTGAGGAGCATTGGGAATTCATAACGCTCTATATAGAGAACTCAAAGAATGGTTTGGACTTCCACCTAGAGTTGCTATTGACTGCTATAGGGATGCTCTTGCAAATGCCAATGCCTGGAGGAATAATTCTAGGAGGGGTAGGAGACCTAGGGTTAGGAAGCTAAGCATGTTGTTACACACAGAGCAAAGCTACTGGATCAAAGAAGGCTACATAGAAATCACAGGCGGGATAAAGCTTAGATAATCAGCTGAGACAGGAAATATGATGATCACGAGAACAGGAAGCAAGGCTAGTGTATAGAGATAATAAGATAATGCTGTGGATATTAAAGAAGATTCCTAGACCCAAGCCTTATCAGCCTAGGGATTTGATGCTGTTGATGCTAATGAGAGAAAGATAGTCTATGGAGGTCACGTGATTAACAAGAAGAGGGACATAGCCATTGATAGGGCCCATAGATGGAAACTTCTTGCAGAGAATTTCCAGAAGAAATCTCATCTACTAGATATCCTACCTGGAAGAGAAGAAAAGAGATCCTGAGAAGAATAAGATCCTATCATAGGAAGTCTAGGGATATATTGGAGGACTAGGCTAGGAAATCATCATTGAAGATCGTGATGCTTGCTAAGAGGCTCGGATACGCAGTTGCTAGGGAGGATCTAACTGGGCTGATAAACACACTGAGGAAGATCAAGAGCAAGGATCACAGAACAAAGCTCACCATAATGGGGTACAAGAGAATAGAGAAGTGGATTGATGGGCAGGCTGAGAAACATATGTGTCACTAGTCATAGTAAAGCCGAATGGTACATCATCTAAGTGTTCTATATGCGATTCCAAGGAATTAGAAGGGGTTGGCTATGGAAGGCTGGGATGCCCTAGATGTGGATTCGAGGCTGATAGAGATGTTATTGGGAAGCTGAGCATTAGGAAGAGGGCATTGAAGATCCTGGGAATATCCTGGGGATCTCTGGCCACCCTCTCAGCCTCCCAGATGATAGATGCAAACCCGAATAGATGGGGGAACCGATGATCCGCCTGAAAGGAACGACGATCAAGATGACGACCTGAAGGCAGGAAAGGAGGTTGGTAAATAATAATAATGAGTCTACTCCCTCTTCATAAAGCCTAACACCATATACTTCTGCACATATGCCGTGAAGAGTAGCATGGGCAGTGAAGATATGATCCCTGCAGCCGCCATCTCCCCCCACTTAACACCCCACTCGGATATATAGCTAGCTATTATGAGTGGGGCTGTATAGTTCTTAAGGCTCTGCAGAAGTATTACTGCATAGAGGAACTCGTTCCAGGACATCAGCATAGAGAATATTGCCGTGACTATTATGCCGGGCATTATGATCGGGATCAAGATCCTGGTCATTATAGATAGAGCACCAGCACCATCGATCATCGCAGCTTCCTCAACCTCCCTCGGAGCCCCCTTATAGAAGCTCATTAGCATCCATATTGCGAATGGAAGCGTATAGACCTGATACGCTATGGCCACTGCAACAAGGTTATCGATGATCCTTAGTTGAGAGAACATAACATATAGCGGGATTATAAGCACTATGGGAGGCATTGTTCTTGAAAAGAGGGTCCACACTAAGAAACTCCTTCTCAGCTTATCGCTCATGGGGAGCTTAGAAAGGCTATAAGCTGCCGGGATCGCGAGAATCAGGGATATCGCTGTCGTGATCGATGCGAGATAGATCGTGTTTAAAAGGTATCTCTGAAAACCCTCTCCAAATAGCCTGAAATAGTTATCAATCGAGAATCTTGTTGAGAACACCTCGTATACCTCTAACCCCGTTTTCAGCGAGACATTTATCGTCCAGTATATAGGCATGAGCGTCCATGTGAGTATAACCCCCACAGCTATGTACAACAGGGATCTCTCAAGGATCCTCAAGCCAGTATCGACCTCCTAATATATAGAATACTGATCGCAAGGATCAAGGTTAACATTATAAAGGACGCGGCCGAAGCCTTGCCAATATCCCAGAATACGAGTCCGGTCTTGAATATATATAGAGAGATAGTCTCCGTAGAATTGGCAGGACCTCCCCCTGTTAATAGATACACCTTATCAAAGAGCCTGAACGTATCTATGCTTCTTAGCAGAAGGACAAGAGCTAGATAGGGTTTTAGCATGGGCAGAGTTATGCTTATAAATGTCCTGAAAGGCGAGGCCCCATCCACCAATGCCGCATCGTATAGCTCCCTCGGGATTGACTGTAGCCCTGCATAGAATATTAGGAAGCAGATCGGCGTCCACTGCCACGTATCTATAATGGCTATGCTAAAAAGAGCCAGATCAACGC
>Ga0079998_112146_pt1 | contig 25216 bp, 19 predicted proteins | sample PerSpoBPS_BMetaG_FD_69201 | JGI IMG/M metagenome (GOLD analysis project Ga0079998, IMG submission 69201) | Thermal spring microbial communities from Yellowstone National Park, Wyoming, USA - Perpetual Spouter B (PS_B) MetaG (SPADES assembly)... | ecosystem: Environmental > Aquatic > Thermal... | reverse complement strand
ATTTTGGTTTCATGTTTGATACCATGGGAGGAATGATGAGAGCTATGATAAGTTTTGAAATACCAGCTTTTTTTGGAAAAAAAGAAGCAAAGAAAATAATGGAATCTCAGGAGCTTCTTCTTTCATCTTATGCAAGGTTTGAAGCAGAAAAAAATAGAGTTTTGAGCCTTCTCAAATCTTTCAAAGAACTTTCTGATTCATCATTTGAGCTATGGAAATTATATAAAGATGTGCTTATACCACAATCAGAACTGAATTTTTCCGCCGCACGAGCAAACTGGGAAGTCGGGAAAGTTGATTTCCTCACAGTAATTAATTCATTAACGCTACTTCTTTCATACAAAATAGAAGAAAAAAGGTATGTTTTTCTCAACAGAAAATACAACGCAAACATTGAAAAACTTTTGGGTTTAGATGAAAAGGAGGTAATAAACTATGAGATCAGAGAAAAATAAAAAACTTTTTGCATTAGGTGGGGTTATCTTGATTGTGTTTTTCGGACCTTTCATTTCTTTTTCTCAATCATGTTCTCGTGGAAAGAAAATCGGGACAGAATCGGAAAGTAAAGCTCAACTTTATTATTGCCCTATGCATCCAAATTATGTGTCAGATAAGCCGGGAGATTGTCCTATATGCGGAATGAAATTGGTTCCTGTCAAAAAAGAACCTTCAAAAAAAGAACCAAAGTCAGAGACATCTCGTGAGAAAACTTTATATCACTGCCCGATGCACCCTGACTATGTATCAGATAAACCAGGAAATTGTCCTATATGCGGAATGAAACTTGTCCCTATAAAAAAAGAAGAACTGAAAGAAGAAGAAAAGCACAAAGGGCAGGGAAAGCTCGAAAAAGAGTATCCACAGGAAAAAGAAGAGCATCATTATAATCAGGAGCATGACCACGGAAAAGAAAGTTCTGTTAATGAGTTTGAAATAACTCGCATTCCAGTTGGTTTGAAATTTGTGAAAATTCAGATCAAAGATGTATCAAAAGAAGTAAGAGGAGCGGGAGTAGTTGAGATTGATGAAAGAAGAATAAAATCTATATCTTTGAAATACTCTGGGTGGATTGAAGAATTATATGCGGACTATGAATGGAAACTTATATCAAAGGGTGAGCCTCTTGTGAAAATATACTCCCCAGACCTTGCTGCATCTTTGCAAGATTACATAATAACTTCAAAAGCTTATGAGGAAATTTCAAAAGACCATCCACAACATAATTTTTATCAATCACTTTTAGAATCTGCAAAGAGAAAACTTCAAATTTACGGAATATCAGAAAAAGATATTGCAGACTTTATTGAAAAATCAGATGAAAAAAGAAAAAAGTTTTCTCCGTATATTGTTGTAAGATCTCCTGTAAGTGGTTTTATAATAAAAAAGAATGTTTTTAGGGGACAATTTGTCTCTCCTGATGTTGAACTCTTCCGAATTGCAGACTTATCTTATGTTTGGGTTATCGCAGAATTTTACGAAAATGATATCAAAATTATAAAAAACGGATACAAAGCAATAATAAAAAGCGATATTTTAGGATTTGAAACCCAAGGAAAAATATCTTATGTCTTCCCTTATATTGACCCACAAAAAAGAACCCTGAAAGTAAGAATTGATGTTGAAAACAAAAACTTGATTTTAAAACCTGGGATGTATGTTTCTGTTTACATTCATATTCCGCTTGGGAAAAAAATAGTGGTTCCAGAGGATTCTGTTCTTTGGTCCGGAGAAAAATATTATGTTTTCGTAAAAGGAGAAGGAGAAAAAATCGTTCCCCGTGAGATTGTGTTGGGAGAAAAAGTAAAAGATGGATATATTGTGGAGTATGGATTATCTGGAAATGAGGAAATTATATCTTCTGGAACATTCTTTATTGACTCAGAAGTAAAACTCAAATCCGCTATTGAAAAGTTCAAAAAAGCGGAGGATATAAGACAAAAAGAAGATCAACATCATTTGCATTAGTAATTGAAAAGAAAAATATTTTGAGAAAGAAGTAAAAAAGGAGGTGAGAAAAGAAGATGATAGAAGCGATAATATCTTGGTGTGCAAAAAACAGAGTTTTTGTTCTTATAGTTTTCTTTTTTGTAGTGTTTTGGGGAATAAGAACTATTCCAAAAATCCCTCTTGATGCTATTCCTGACCTTTCAGATACTCAGGTTATGATTTATGTTGAGTGGGAAGGAAGATCTCCCGAAACAATAGAGCTTCAAGCAACATATCCTATTGTTTCTGTCCTGATTTCTTCTCCTCGTGTAAAAACTGTAAGGGGTATGTCATTTTTCGGATTTGGTCTTGTTTTTGTTATATTTGAGGATGGTGTAGATATTTACTGGGCTCGCTCTCGTGTACTTGAATTCCTTCAAGGTATAGAACTACCGGATGGTGTCAGGTGGAAAATAGGTCCAGATGCAACAGGAGTTGGATGGGGATTCCAGTATGCTCTCCAAGATAAATCCGGAAATTGTGATCTTTCCTGCCTCAGAACACTTAACGACTGGTACATAAAATATGTAATAAGGTCTGTTCCCGGAGTTGCAGATGTTGATTCTGTTGGTGGTTTTGTAAAACAATATCAGGTTATTGTTGATCCTGTAAAACTTATATCATATAACATAACTTTGGAGCAAGTAATTTATGCAATAAGGTCATCTAACAATGAAGTTGGCGGAAGACTAATTGAAATGAGTGGTGTTGAGTATTTTATAAGAGGAAAAGGACTTATATCGTCAAAAGAAGATATAGAAAATATATCAGTTGATGTAAGAGACGGAGTTCCTATTTTCATAAAAGACATCGCTTTTGTTTCTTTGGGACCAGAAATAAGAAGAGGAGTGGCTGAGCTTGACGGCGAAGGTGAAGTTGTGGGAGGAATAGTTACAGTAAGGTTCGGTGAAAATCTCTACAAAGTTGTTCAAGATGTAAAAAAGAAGATAGCTGAGATCAAAAACACTTTGCCAGATGGAGTTGAAATAATAACGACTTATGATAGGTCAGATTTAATAGAGAGGTCGGTGAAAAATCTTTTGCAGAAAATTGTTGAAGAATGCCTCTTAGTTATAATCATCTGTGCCATATTCCTTTTTAATTTCAGGTCTGCTTTCATTATAGTTGTAATGCTTCCAGTTGCTGTGATTTTATCTTTTATTGCGATGTATTACATCAAAATAACGCAAAACATCATGTCTCTTGCTGGCATAGCTATTGCGATAGGAACTCTGATAGACGCTATGATAATCATAGTTGAAAATGTAAATAAAAAAATTGAAGAGGAAAGTGAGAAAAGAGGAAATATCAGTGGTAAAGATAGGCTTGATTTGATTTTGGAGGCAACGAAATCCGTTGGAAGACCTCTATTTTTTACTTTGCTTGTTATTACAGTTTCGTTTTTGCCGGTTTTGGCTCTTGAAGCTCAGGAGGGAAGATTATTTAAACCTCTTGCTATAACAAAAACTCTTGCAATGCTTGCGGGAGCTTTTGTTGCAATAACTTTCACTCCTGCTTTTTTGGTCATTTTTGCACCCAGAAAAGTTTTACCAGAAGATAAAAATCCCATCTCTAAAACATTACACAAAATATACGAGCCGATTTTGAGTTTTTCTTTGAAGTTAAGATACTTTGTTGTTGCAATAGCCTTTCTTATAACTTTATCTTCTGTTCCGCTATTTTTCAAGCTCGGAACAGAATTTATGCCAACTTTGAACGAGGGAACAATTCTTTATATGCCCACAACTTTACCGGGAATTTCAATCGGAGAGGCTTCTCGTTTGCTTCAAATACAAGATAAGATAATAAAATCTTTTCCCGAAGTGCTCACGGTTTTTGGAAAGGTCGGAAGAGCGGACACTCCGCTTGATCCTGCTCCGCTTTCTATGGTTGAAACCACGATAATCTTGAAACCAGAAAAGGATTGGCCTTGTAGGGTAGAAAAAAAATATAAACCTGAATTTTTGGAACCATTTTTGAAAAAAATTTTTGGTCATTGCAGAAGATGGACATACGATGAGTTCATAAATGCTATGGACTCAGCTTTGCAGTTTGCCGGAGTCGTAAATGCATGGACTATGCCAATAAAAAATAGAATAGATATGGTAACTACCGGTATAAGAACTCCGCTTGGTATAAAAATTTTCGGTCAAGACTTAAAAGTGATAGAAAAGATAGGAGAAGAAATTGAATCCGCTCTTAAAAAGTTTCCTTGGACTCGCTCGGTCTATGCAGAAAGGGTTATAGATGGATATTATGTTGAGTTTGAAATAAAAAAAGATATTGCTGCACGATATGGACTCAAAGTAGAAGATGTCCAAACTATAATAGAAACCGCAATAGGAGGTAAAGTCATAGACTATGCGATAGAGGGTAGGGCAAGATATCCAATTCAGGTAAGATATGCAAGAGATTTCAGAGAAGATATATCTCAACTTAAAAGAGTTCTGATACCAACAAAGTATGGCAATATACCGATTGAGCAAGTTGCAGAGATAAAACTTGTAAGAGGTCCGTCTTCTATAAAAACAGAGAAAGGTTATCGCACAGGTTGGGTTTATGTAGATGTTCAGGGAATAGATTTAGGAACTTATGTTGCAAAAGCTCAAAAGATTTTAGAGGAGAAAATCAAAGTTCCACAGGGATATTTTTGGGAGTGGTCTGGTCAGTACGAATACATGGTAAGAATTAAAGAAAAATTGAAGCTGATAATTCCCCTTACAATTATGATAATCTTTATGCTTCTTTACATAAATTTGAGGTCTGTTTTGAAAGTTTTGATTGTGTTTTTAGCTGTTCCTTTTTCACTCGTTGGAGCTCTGGTTTTACTTCATATTCTCGGATATAATTTATCTGTTGCGGTTTGGGTTGGCATAATAGCCCTTTTAGGTCTTGATGCGGAAACAGGAGTTGTTATGTTGCTCTATCTTGATATGGCTTATGAAAAATGGAAAAAAGAAAAAGGACAACCGATGAATTTAGATGATCTAAAAGAAGCTGTAATTTATGGTGCTGTGAAAAGGTTGAGACCGAAGGCTATGACTGTTCTTACAAATATAGTCGGACTTTTACCAATTATGTTGGGTACTGGTCCGGGCGCTGATGTTGCAAAAAAAATTGCGGCTCCTATGGTAGGAGGACTTATAACAAGCTTTATCTTAGAACTTATAGTCTATCCAGCGATATTTTTCATCTTGAAAGAAAGAGAGGTAAGAAAGCAAAGCAGCTAATTTTGCTTTCTCTTTGATAACTCATCTAACCAACTTTCTTTTGCTATATCCTTCCTCTTTTCAGTGGTCATGTAGCTTTTGTATAATCGCTCAATTTCTTGACTTTTTCGGAAAAAATGATTATATTTTATAAAAACAAAAAGGAGGTAATACTTATGATAAAGAATAAAGTAGGGGGGGGGACGGCAAATAATACTATTGTTTTTAGGCTTCTGTCTTCTTCTTATTGCGCCAGAAATTCTTTTAGGTAAACAAAAACCAAAGATTAAATGGATACCCGAAAAAGTGAGCGTAAACTTTGAAGAAGGCGAGGAAATTGTGTATGAAGTTTATTTTGAGTCAGATAAAGAAGCTAAAAATGTAGAACTTTGGATGACTCCTTCTTTATCTCAAATATTGAAAGTGGAGCCTTTGCAGTTCAACGAAATAAAGGCTAATGAGAGAAACGCAGTAAAACTTAGGTTCTCAGGTTTGGCTGGTGAATATGAAGGAACACTTCATGTAAAATCTGAAGGTTTCAATTTAGCTAATCCATTAAGTATTGAAGTTAAAATAGCAAAGAAAGAGGGATCAGTAGAAGCAGATGAAGAAGATCTTTGTGCTTCTGGCAAGATAGCGTCTGATTTTTCTGAGAACTGGAAAAGGTGGAAGGAATATCCATATAGGCCATCGTTGGAGGATATGGAAAAGATTGCTGGGGAATCACCTGTTGTTTTTGTTTTTGAATTCAAGTCTATATGGGATCCTGTTTTCAAGGATCATCCAAGATCTCCTGATGGTTTTCTTATATTTCATATTGCATTTTTACTTTTTGATGCGAAGGAAGTTTTTATAAAAGTTGAAGCACCTGATGAGGTGAGGATGATAGGAGGAAATGAGTTCAGGATAGGAGAAGTTTCTAAAAATGAAGTGAAAAGCTTTTATGTTCCAATAAAAATGTGTGGGAATTATGGAACTTTTCCTATAAGAGCTCGACTTGAATATCAACCAGTTTTTGAGAATAATTCTGGATTTTTAGAGTTTAGGGTCAGAACTCTTTTTATCGTAAGAGAACACAGGCGAGATATAAAGGCTTTTGATCCCGCTGAGTACTCAATATATCTTTTGGAAAAGAGACTTGAAAGATATGAAAAGAGAGAGGGAGCGGCATATTATCCACCGATAGCATATGCAGATGATCCTGTCGCTTTAGGAGAAGTTAGACTTGAATCTGAAACCGACCCGCTCATAACAGTTGATCTTGAACAAGTTTATGATTTTCCACCTTATATACCTCAGGATGTAGATATTGAATTTGAACCGACCGATTCTGAGATTGAACCACAGAAAAGTAGCGAGGAGAGTGGAATGAGCGGAAGAATAATGGTGAAAGGGAAAGAATGCTATACTTTTTCAGGTCGAGTTATAATTAGGGAAAACTATTCACTTCAAGATATTCCGTTAGTTGGAGCTTCAATAAATGTTTATGATGCGGATGGTTTTTTAAATCCAGATGATTTTATTTGTTCAGCAAGAACAGATGGGTTTGGTTATTTTAGTTGTAATGGTTGTGCATATGATTTAGGTTCTAATCCAGATCCTTACATAGTTGTTCTTGCCTGTAATGGGAAGTTGCAAGTTTTCAGAAGTGGTACAAATAGAACATATTCCCAGACTGTCTGGGAACGAGATGGACTCAAAGGTGGGACGTATAATATAGGGACAGTTAGGGTAGGAAGCGCACAGGATATGAACGATACAACTTTGAGGGCATTTTGGGTTTTCAGATTTGCTAATACAGCCTATGCAGTTAACAAGAATGCTCGCGGTGGGAAAGACATAGGTGATTATGAAATAATTTTCCCGGCTTCTGGAAATAATAGTTCTTATAGTACTTCTGACAGAAGGATTTATATAATATTTGACCAAGCAGAAGCTTCAATTGTAGCCCATGAATTCGGACATGCTCTTATGGATAGGCTGTATGGATTTAGAGATTGGCCTTCACCGGGAGGACCTCATACTCTTTGTTCAAATAACCTTACTGATGAGAGGCAAAAAAGGGGGTTAGCATGGGCTGAGGGATTTGCAAATGCCGTAGCTTTGGTGAGTTTTAATACTCCATATAGTTGTTGGCAAGGTTTGCCATGGAATCCAGGATATCGTGTGAATTGCATAAACCTTGAGGGCTCGACAATAAGATTAGCGGATGATAATCCACAAAATAGATGGATAAGACATTATTGTGGATATTGTAGAGAGGGAAATCTCGGATGTGGGGATCAGAATGAAGGTTATGTTACATCAGCTATTTGGGATTTATTTGATGATGTTTCCAATGATGATAGAGATTGTACATATCATATAAATGCTGGTCGGAGAGCGTGCGATAGTGCAAGCTTCCCGTGGAGGATAACTTTGGAAGCTCTAACATTCAGACCTCAAAATTATGCTGAATTTGTTGCTAACTTACCACTTTCATGTGAACAAAGGAATCAGGAAAGACAAACCTCTCGCTTCAATAACATATTCACAGGAGACTATATAAATTGTACTCCTCCTCCATCAGATGGAGGTGGCGGAGGGGGTGGTGGCGGTGGTGGTAGTGGAGGTGGAGGCGGGGGAGGTGGTGGGGGTTGTAGTAGTATATCTCCTATTATAACCTCATTTATTTTTGTTTTCTTCTTTTTAATTCTGAAAAGGATAATTCCCAGAGGGAGGAAAATTTTATGAAACTTTATTTTATGCCATTATTCTTTTTTTTCTCTTTATTCTCGATAAATTGTCTTGATCTAAATAAAAGCAGAGAAAATATTAAAAATAAAGAAGCTTGTTTGTATAGAAAAGTACTGATCTATCAACCATTATTTATCATTGATGAGCAGTCGGAAATTTCAGATAGGGAAAGTAAGGCTAAATGGGTTAAATCGGTGGGACTTTTCGACGCAGAGATTCAGGTTATATCAACTGAAGGATCCAAAGTAAGATTTAAAATTATCCAAATACATCGTGTATCTTATTCCCCATATAATGATGAATATAATAATGGAATTGAATTTAAAGAGAAGTTTAAAAGAAGTTATATTGGAGCTGAATGCGTACTATTGATGAATGTTTCCGAGGAGGAGCTTAAAACTTGGGAAATAGATGAAAAATGCGTTATGAGAACAAATGCTCCGGAAATAAAGTTAGAAGTTGGGAAAAAGTACAGATTTAAGATTTTTGTTTATGTTGGATGGCCAACTAGTTATGAGCTTTTAATTTATAGTGTTCAAGATGGAGAAGAAGAATTGGATTATTTCGGGATCTCTACAGGTTTTTTAGAGGGTTTGGATGGTATTAAGAATTTTGGTTTTAGTGTGTCGCTAAAAGATATGGGGTGCCCTGTGAAGAATAAAAATGTTGATTGTGGGACCATAAGAAATTCATCAGCTATTTTCAGATGCAGCAACGAAGAAATAGAGATTTTTCCATCTCAAAGTGGGGAAATAGTATGTAATGGTAAGCGTTATAAAGTCTATTTATCTTTATCTCAAATAGTTGAGTACAGACCATATTCATGTGCCGATTGGGGTGATTATATTCTTTCATTCTCTCTGGAGAGAATCAAGGGAAACTAAATCCTAAAGATTTAATGAAAAGAAGAGGTAAATTGCTATGGTCAAATTTTTCGGAATACTATGACTAGCAACTTAGGTTAAGTTTCTCTAAAATTTTGTATAATATAGCGACTACGAATTTGTGAGAATTTGTTGAGAGGTATTTTTTTGAGAGTTTTACAGCATGAGAAATCAAAGTTTTCTCATCTACTCCAAGCAAGATTTCAGCTACCAGAACTCTCAGGACATCTCTTTCTATTGGTGGAATTATTTTTATGTTTCTTCCCGTTGCCCAGGAAATTAACTCATCTATTTTCTTTTTGTTTTCTATATACTTTAACACTACGGGATTTTCTGATACCAGTGATTCCGCTTTTTTCTCTTTACCTTTTATGTCTGATTCAAAAATCTCTTGTAGTGCATCCAGTAATATTTTGGAATCTATTCTCATAGATAATCATTTGAGTATGGATTTATTCCCTTACTTGAATAGATTATTTTCTATTTCTGAAAAATCTATCGCAAAGCTTATCCCTTCACTTCCTGCTATTTTCCATGTGTTAATTCCTATGAGGTTTCCTTTTGTATCAAATAAACCCCCACCTGAATTCCCTGGGTTTATTTGAGTATCGGTTTGTACAACATTATAATCGCATGTTGGTTCAAATATTTCATAATATATGGGGGGAAGGAAGAGCTTATATAAGTCTCTTACATTTCTTTTTGCGGAAACTATGCCTGCAGATATGGTCCAACCAAGTCCAAGAGGTTGCCCAACTGCAAAGACTCTATCTCCAACATTGAATTTGTCAGCCTTACTTAAATTGAATTGTGAGATGTTTTTATTGACTTCAAGGCGAGCTAAATCTATATCACGACAGGATGGAAATTTTGTGTTTGCTACATCTAATTCTGTGCCATCGTAAGCATATGCTTTTGTTTTTACCCTTACCTCTGGTAGGTAAGATGAATAAATTTTATAACAAGACATATCTTCAAACTCAAAATTTTCCCAGAAAAAATCATTTATACAATTCTTGTTTTTGCCCGCAGCATAATCTTGGAGAATTTTTTCCCAAAGAACCCTGCATGGATATGTTGTTATGTCATTAATATTAAGATTACCTGTTGAGTAGTATAAAGACAACATATACATACAAGACAGGAAAACTACTCTTGATTTATAACAATCTTCATCAAGGTAGCAACTCCTTTGAAGTCTATACCAGTTTAGAGTTCTTTGTAAATCTTGGCATTTTGTTAAAGGACATGAGTAAAATCCTGTGGTATTTTCTAAAATTGAATATGGCTCAGCGACATGTCTGTTTGTTATGATGTAGCCTTTATATACAACTCCTGAACCTATTGTATTTTCAAACAAATCTGACCATTTGCTATCTTGCAATAGCACGGAAGATGTGATATAAACTGTTCCTTTTATCATCTTATCTATATCAGCCTTAATTTCTTTCTTGAGAGCTTCAAGTTCTTGCTCTAATTTATCTATTTGTGTGGTGTTATTTTTTAGAAATTCAATTTCTTGTTTCAGTTTTTCTGTTTCCTTCTCCAATTTGTCTAATTGTGATGTGTTGTCTTTGCCACAAGAAAAAGCAATAAAACAAAAAAATGAAATGGAGAGAAAAATTAAGTTTTTCTTGCTTGTCATATAACTAAAATTTAGTTTAAAACAAAAAGATAAATTTCGTGATAAATTTGTGAATTATAGTTAATCTACCGACTATTTGAACAAAAATTTATGGTATTAGTATCTCTTATCACATAATAACTAAGCTTTACAACATGGGCAGGAAACTTAATCTTGTAAAGCATATGTCTAAACAGGAACTTGAAGCTAAATATAAACAAGAAAAGAATCCACGAGTCAAAGAGCGATTACTCGCTATACTCCTCCTCTACGAAGGAAAGAAAGTCTCTGAACTCCCCTCCATTATCAAAAGATCCAGAACCTCCATAGAAGACTGGATCAAAAGATGGAATAACCAAGGTTATCAAGGCTTAATCCCTCATTTCACAGGGGGACCTAAACCTAAAATCTCTGACTGGGATAAGGTAATAGATGAAATAGAAAATAAAGGTATGACTTTGAGGGATGTTGCAGTTTATATCAAAAATTCAAGAGGGGTCACCTACTCTTACAAGACTGTTTGGTATATACTCAGAAAGAAAAAGAAGGTAAAATATGGTAAGCCTTATATCAAAAATATCAAAAGACCTGATGACGCAGAGGATACTTTAAAAAAAAGATCAAGCAAGTTTTAAATATCTGCAATAAGGATAGAACAAACCACTCTCCTATAATAGGTTTCATAGATGAGAGTTCTTTATGCTTAAATCCTAACAAAATCAGGGTTATCAATACAAAGCTTGTGGTATATAAGCAGGGAACAAAAATTAGTAAGACTATATTTGGTTTCATGGGATTGGGGGGTAAGGATGTGGTGATGGTGTCTGATAAAGCAAAAGCTTCCGATATGATAAAGTTTATTGAACTCATAAGAAAAGAGAATCCTTGTGGTAATATATATGTGTTTTTGGATAATGCTCAGATACACAAGGCAAAATCAGTGGTTCAGAAGGCGGAGCAGGAGAATATCAAGTTTATATATCTTCCACCATATTCTCCTGATCTTAATCCGATAGAGTTTGGTTGGAAGGATCTGAAAAGAGAACTTGCTAAGTTTGTTGACTTTGATATTATGGTAGAGAAAAGCGAGGAAAAGGCATTAGAATTATTTAAAGAAAGGAAGTTCAGCTATGCTAAAAACTGGATTAAAACTTTCTTTTGTTCAGTTAGTTTTTAGATTAACTATAATTAATTTTACTTTTTTTGTTTTAGTGGCTTATATCATTTGTTTTATCTCTAAAAGTTTTTGATTTGTTTTGCTTCTGAACCCAGATTTTTCATGAGCAATCCCAGAAATTTCTCCTTTTTATTTGAAAGTCTATGCAATTTTAACAATAGAATGTTAATCTCATTTCGGTTCCCGACTTTTGCTTTTTTGGTCGGGACAAAAAAGAAAGAAAAAAATTTGAACGAACGGTCAAATTCTTGAAATTAACCAATTCTCGTCCAAACTTCAAAAAATTATAGAAGTAAGCAACAGAAATTATGTTCTTGCGGTCAAAAGTAGTGATTAAATAAATGAAAAAATAAACAGAAAAGAGGAGGTATTTTGTATGAAAGTGTTTGTAAGGGGAGCATATTATGACCCTGTTGTGAAAGAAAGGCAGGGAGAAACTTATAGAGAGGTTTTATTTCGTGTTTTCAAGAGAGTGTTGGAGGATGCCGAAGTTTCACCAGACGATGTAGATGGTGTGATTTTCACTCCCCCTGTTCTCGGCGGAATAAGACAACACTTCATGCATGCTCATCATATGGGACACTATCTTGGGAAGAAATTCAAAGTTGAGGTTATGGTTGAGAACGGCGGTAGCACAGCGGCTCTTGCTTTAAGATATGGCATGCTTGAAATTCTTTCAGGAAGGTGCGATGCAGTTTTTGTAATCGGGATGGACGACAGAGGCGATAGAATTCCAGAAGGAATGGAGTTTCCTCATTTCATATATGATATAACATTAACTCAAATAAATCTTTACGGACCTTTTGACTCTATGTATGGAATTGGAGCTCCTATCCCGTATTATGCTATGGCTGGACAAAGATATATGATGGAAAAATCAGTTAGCAGAGATGATTTGAATTGGGTAGCAGTAAGATTAAGGGAACATGCTGAAAAGAATGAGAAAGCTCTTTTGAGACAAAGAATAAATCCAGAAGATGTTATTGCTTCAAAAGATATATGTCCCCCTCTTTATCTTCACGATTGCTCTATTTTTGCATCAGGTGCTGCAGGTGTTCTTCTCACTTCGGAAAATTTTGAGAAAGCGAATCCTTCTAATAAAAAAAGAAAGGTTCAAGTAAGAGGATACGGTGAATTCCACACTCCGACATCTTTTTTACCTAACCAATTCGAATACATACCTTACTATTCTGAAGCTTTACGAAAAGCTACTGATGAGGCTTTCTCACAGGCAAAAATAACTCAAAAAGATGTCGATGTGGTAGAGATATACGGAGTTTTTACTACTACTGAACTCACTATTCTTGAAGACATGGGATTTTTTGATGAAGGAAAGGCAGTGTATGCTTTTAAGGAAGGAAAGGTTGGTCCTGATGCGAAGCTTTATGTTGATCCTTCTGGGGGTAGAGTAGCATGCGGACATCCAGCAGGTGCTACGCCTTTGATAGAAGTTTGTGAAGTGGTTCATCAGTTGAGGGGTGAAGCTGGTGTGCGGCAAAAGAAAGGCAAATGCGATATCGGAGTTGCTCAGGCAGAACACGGCATGCTAAATGGTTCGGTCGTCTTTGTTTTTGAAGGTCTTTGATGGTCAAACCTAAATTTGAAATTTTAAATCTGAATTTTACTGGAAAGAAACCGAAGCATAAGCTCCTACTCCGTATCCTTGCCTTATATTACTTTTTTGCCCGATCGCTCCGAATCCAAATAGACTGATTCTTGGTTCAATTGGTTTGGTTGGAATAGAAATGTTAAGATGCATTTGAGGTTGAAACACTAATTTTTTGAGTTCCTCGTATATTCCACCAAGTTTTAGTTCAAAAGAGAGAATTTTTGGAATGAAATAAGTTCCCCCTCCTAAAAATAGAAAAACTTCATTTTGGGTTGTATGAGGGTAAAGTACATTTATCTCTTTTTTATCTTTTGATGGGGAAAATCTTGCTCCACCAAGTAAAGAAAATTTTAGATTTAATAGATCAAATCTAAAAAATACCATCGGACTTATTACTATTCTGTTTTGAGTAAAGGGAGTAGAACCTGTTGGAAATTCAAAAGATAGCAAAAAAATTGGCATAGGAGATAAATCAAGTAAAGAGAGTTTGAAAGTTCCGGATACATCTGATAATTTCATATCTCCTTTTTCTGTTAGACCTGCTGGTATATCAGCCCTCAATCCGAAGATTTTGAGGAATGAGAATTCACCAAATGTGCCAACCAAAATATTTCTTTCGTATTTTGAAATTTTTCTTTGTGATATAAAAGAAATTAATCCTATTTCATCTTTTACTTTATGTTCATCAAAAAACTCCGGATATCCCCAAGATATCAGAAAAGAAGAAAAGAAGAGTTCTGCTAACATGCTTTAACAAATTTTACAAAATTTCTTCAAATTCTTTGTAGTTCCATCTCCAAGTCTTTTTCCTTTGATTTTTTGATTTCTTCTTCTATTATCTTTTTTATTTCGTTGAATTTTGGTTCTACAAAAAATTGCTTTGTTTTTATGAAATTCAAAGCTGCTTCTGGGTCTTTTAGCCCATGACCCGTTAATGTGCATACCACGACTATATCTTTCATTTTGATTCTCTTATTTTTGACCATTTTTATAAGCCCTGCTATTCCTGCGCATGGAGCTGGTTCGCAAAATATTCCTTCTTTCTCCCCCATGAACCTATATACAGATATTATTTCTTCATCGCTTACCATATCTATCAGACCATCTGATTCTTTTACTGCCAGCTCTGCTTTTTCCCAGTTTGCGGGATTCCCAATCCTTATAGCCGAAGCTATTGTTTCTGGATTTTCTATTGGGTACCCCCTTACAATTGGTGCAGCTCCTTCTGCTTGGAATCCAAACATCTTTGGAGTTTCGTTTATCCTACCGATTGCCTTGTATTGTTTATATCCTAACCAATATGCATATATGTTTCCTGCGTTTCCTACTGGTAAAAAGTGGTAGTCTGGTGCAAATCCTAATGTGTCGCAGACTTCAAATGCAGCTGTCTTCTGTCCTTCTATTCTCCAAGGATTTATTGAATTGACTATGAAAAGTCCAAAATCATCTGATATTTTTCTTACAAGTTTGAGCGCATCATCAAAATTACCTTTTATTCTGATTATCCTTGCTCCATGTGCTACTGCTTGAACTATTTTACCAGTTGCTACATTCTTTTCTGGAACGACTACAAATACTGGTAAATTAGCTCTTGCTGAGTAAGCTGCGGCAGATGCTGATGTGTTCCCGGTAGATGCGCATATTGTTGCACGCGCACCTATCTGTTTTGCCCTTGTTATTGCTACCGTCATGCCTCTATCTTTGAAAGATGAAGTTGGATTTAGTCCCTCGTATTTGAAGTATATCTTTCCAGAAAATCCCATATCTTTCAGTTCTTTCACAAGGCAAACAGATTCTATGAGTGGTGTGTTCCCTTCAAGTAATGTTACAGGTTCTATATTTATCTTTTCACCTTCAACAGAGATAAAATCTCCATATTCGTGAATTATCCCACACCATTTTCGTTGCTGAAAAGTACTATTTCTAACACTTTTTAAGTTATTATCTTCACTTCCCATAAAGTGAGATAAAAAAAGAAAGTTGTTATTTTACTTATATCTATATTTATTTATTTTAACGATTTAAGCTTATTTACATCAAAACATTTTTAGCTTATTGCAATTTTTTTTGATTATTATGGGGGGTATTCATAATTATGTTTGTAATTTTATGTAAATTCGGGGTTTTGTTTTCAAGGGATTAATTTTTATTTTGATTGTTTTTGTTTGCGCCTGTAGCTCAACAGGATAGAGCGTTGGACTTCGAATCCAAAGGTTGCGGGTTCAAGTCCCGCCAGGCGCACTCTCACTACGCCAAGCTATTGTATAGCTCTTTTATTTTTTGAATTATGTTTGACCAATCAAATTTTTTTGCATATTCCTGACCGCGTAAAGCAAGCTCCTTCCTTAAATCATCTTTGTAGTATAGCTCTACCATGGCTCTTGCCAAAGAATCTTCATCTTTCGGATCTACGATTATTCCGTATTTGCCGTTTTCAAGTGTTTCCTTATAGCCTTCACAATTTCCGGCTATCACCGGTTTGCCAGCAGCCATAGCCTCTATTAGCACTATCCCAAAGCTTTCCCCCCTTGTTGACGGAAAAACACATATATCAGCCGATTTGTAAATTTGAGCTAATGTATCTGATGGAACTGATCCTACAAACCATACATTTTTTTCTATATCCTCAGTTACAAATGAAAGGTAGTATGTTTGCATACCTTCTCCAACTATTATAAGCCGGGATTCAGGTACTATTTTTTTGAATACCCTGTATGCTCTTATGAGATGTTTCACTCCCTTTCTTGGTTCAAGTCTTCCTACAAACAGGATGTTAAATTTGCCGTCTTGCAAAGATTTAATCGGTTCAGCCTTTGCAAAAAAATCATAATTTATTCCGTTTGGTATAACTATCGTTTTTTCTTCTTCTATCCCGAACAATTCCTTTACAATTCTCTGAGCAGATTTAGAAACAGTTATAACTTTTGAGATTTTTTTTCTAAGTATTTTTATTAATGGTTCTCCCATCTTCACAAGAATTTTTTCTGGTTCTTCTCTGAAAGCATGAAATGTGCAAACACTTCTTTCTGAGTTTCTTATAAAAAGAAAGGAAAAGGGAGTGTAAGGCTCGTGTGCATGGATAATGTCAAATTTCTCTCTTTCAAGAATATCCTTTACTTTGAAGGAAAGCGAAATGAATGTTATTGAACCATTATATATTATTGGGATTGGTTTCCCAACTTTGATTATATCCTCGTTATCAAACTCACTCCGACCAAAATCCGGGCTTATAATTTTCACATCAAAACCAAGTTTTTTCAGCCAAAGATACTTGTTCCACACATGATTTGTCACTCCACCAACATGTGGGAAAAAATAAGGAGATACAATACCTATCTTTTTTATTGTCTTGTTTTTCATATTACGACCAAAGAATTCAAATTATTTCCACTGCACAATTTTTTCAATTATTATTAATCATAATTATGGAGGCTGCAAAAACTTCTGATATTTCTGCCTTTTCGTATAATCCATCTGAAATTGAGGAAAGGTGGCAGAGGGTTTGGGAAGAGAGAAGAGTTTTCAAACTCAAAGGTAAAGGAGAAAAAAAATATATTCTTGTTATGTTCCCTTATCCATCTGGTAGAATTCATATGGGGCATGTCAGGAACTACTCAATAGGTGATGCAGTTGCAAGATATTACAGGATGAAAGGTTATGATGTACTTCATCCGATAGGCTGGGATGCATTCGGTCTACCTGCTGAAAATGCTGCGATAGAGCGTGGGATCCATCCAGCAAAATGGACCCAAGAAAATATATCTTATATGAAAAAACAACTCAAACGGCTCGGAATTTCTTATGACTGGGATAGGGAAGTTGATACATCTTCACCCGTGTATTATAGATGGGAGCAGAAATTTTTTATTGAAATGCTCAAAAAAGGAATAGCTTATAGGAAGCTCGGCTATGTAAATTTCTGTCAAAAATGCGATACTGTTCTTGCTAACGAACAAGTTATATCCGGAAAATGTTGGAGATGTGATACTCCTATCATAAAAAAAAGAATGTGGGGATGGTACTTGAGAATAACTCAATATGCTGATGAACTCCTTGCTGAACTTGACAAACTTGATTGGCCAGAAAGAGTAAAAAAAATGCAGAAAGATTGGATAGGTAGATCAGAAGGTGCAAAAATTCTTTTCCCAATAGATGGCATGCAACAAAAAATAGAAATCTTTACAACAAGACCAGATACAGTTTTCGGGGTTACATTTATGGTTCTTGCACCAGAGCACGACCTTGTATTTGAGATAACTACCGATGATAGAAAGAAAGAAGTTCAGAATTTCTGTGATGAAGTTTTCAGAATGAGCAGAGAAGAAAGAGGTACAAAGACTTTGGGAGTATTTACTGGAAGATATGCGGTAAATCCTTTTACAGGCGAGAAAGTACCTATATGGGTGTCAAACTATGTTTTGCCAGACTATGGTACAGGAGCTATAATGGCTGTCCCAGCTCACGACGAGCGAGATTTTGAGTTCGCAAAAAAGTTCGGATTGAAAATAAAACCAGTGATAGTTCCATACGAAGGAGAACATGATTTCCGAAATGCAGCTTATACAGGAAAAGGAAAGCTTGTAAATTCAGGGGAATTTTCAGGACTTGATTCTCAGGAGGCAAAGAAGAAAATAGCAGAATTTGCAAAAAGTAAGGGGTTCGGAGATTTTGCAATAAGCTATAAATTAAGAGATTGGGGAATATCCCGTCAAAGATATTGGGGGGCTCCTATACCGGTTATTTACTGTGAAAAATGCGGAATGGTCGCAGAAAAAGAAGAGAATTTACCGGTTGTTTTGCCTCCAAGAATGGAAGATATGGAAGAATGGAGTAAAATAAAGTGTCCATATTGCGGATCTGACGCAAAAAGAGAAAAAGATACTATGGATACATTCGTTGAATCATCATGGTATTTTCTCGGATACCTTTCAGGAAATATAGAAAAAGTTGATTTTTCATCCGGACCATTTAATCCAGAGCTTGTGAAAAGATATATGCCGGTTGATATGTATATTGGGGGTATAGAGCATGCGGTTTTACATCTTCTTTATGCAAGATTTTTCACGAAAGTTCTACGCGACCTAGGATATATAGAAATCTCTGAACCTTTTTCTAAACTTGTAACACAGGGTATGGTGATAAAAGACGGAGCAAAGATGTCAAAATCAAAAGGAAATGTTGTTGATCCAGATGATGTTGTACGAGATTTTGGAGCAGATACCGCAAGGTGTTTTATCCTTTTTGCTGCACCGCCGGAAAAGGACCTTGAATGGTCATGGCACGGCGTAAATGGTGTTTTCAGATTCCTCAACAGGGTTTGGAACTCCTTCATTAAGGCGAAAGATTTTGTAAAAAAAGAGTTAAGGGAAAAAAATGTTCAGTTAGTTTTAGATGGTAAAATTTTAGATGATAGAAATGTTCTAATTGATACGGATAACGAACTTTTAATTTCTTTGCGGAAATCTTACGCTAATTGTATTTTATCTGCTGATAAAGATATAGGGGAACTTGGATTTAACACAGCTATTGCAAGACTTATGGAGTTTATAAACTCTTTTGAAGATTTCCTGAAATCAAATCCATCTTTAAACAAAAAAGAAGATGTACTTTGTCTTTTAGGAATGATGGTAGGTTTTCTTAAAGTTCTCTCCATTTTTGCTCCACACATATCTGATGAGCTTTCACACATTTTGAAAAAAGAGTTTGAGGATAAAGAATCCGGAAAAACACTTCTTGAGGAAAACTGGGTACATGTAGATGGACTTGAAAAATTTACAGTTGAGGACTTTTTATCTATTCCAGTTCAGATAAATGGCAAACTCAGAGGAGAAATTACAGTAAAAAGAGGAGCAGAGGAGAGCGAGGTTCTCAAATTAGCTCTACAAAATCAGAAAATATCAAAATATCTTGACGGAAAGCAGATAAAAAAAGTTATATTCGTAAAAGATAAGATTATAAACATCATAGTGTAAGTGTTTTTGTATAAATTTGTATAGAGAACATCAGCAAAAATCCTTTTACCGTGCTATCAATCTAATCTTAGTTATCTTATTGACAATTCTGTTTTCTCATATTTTCTTAAAAAACCTTTCTTTGTTGGACCTTTGAGGAAATTGCAGAAATCTGAAAGAAGAGCGGAGTTGCTATCTATCTTCATTATTTCTTTTATAACTTCATCTATTTTTAAAGATACATCAAGATAGATTTTCAGGGCTTTTTTGAGTTTCTCTATTTCATCTGAGGGAACTCCCGCTCTGCGCAGACCAACAAGATTTAGTCCAGCTATACGAGGTTCAACTCCAACGGCTAAAACAAAAGGGGGAACATCTTGATTTAAAAATGATGCAGCACCGACCATTACGAGTTTTCCAACCCTTACAAATTGGTGCGAACCTGAGTATCCACCAAAAACAACTTTATCGCCTACTTCTGTGTGTCCTGCAAGTGCAGCAAAGCTAGTTATAACACAGTCAGAACCAATCTTGCAATCGTGAGCAACATGAGCGTAAGCCATAATGAAATTTCTTGAACCAATTTGTGTTATCCCACCTCCGTCTTTTGTCCCTCTGTGAACTGTTGCAAACTCGCGAATTACATTTTCATCTCCTATTTGAACAAAAGTTTCCTCATCCTTATATTGAAGGTGTTGCGGTGGTGTTCCTATGACGGCGTAGTGGTAGATTTTATTTCTCTTGCCTATTTTTGTATTTTTTTCTATAATAACTCCCTCCCCTATATATGTTTCATCTCCTATTTCAACATTTTCTCCTATGAATGCGGTTTCAGAAATAAAAACATTTTTTCCTATTTTTGCTGATGGATGTACTCTCATCTTTTTGAATTTTATTTCAAGTATTTTCTAAAAAACAAATAATAAATAAATTGGGGAAATAAATAACTTCCAATTTCAGGCTAATAAAAATAAAAGAAAAGTTCAGAATACTAAATTTCAGTTTATGGTAAAGCATTCATTTCCGTTTGTAGGAAGAGAAGAAGTAGAGGAAATCAAGAAGATTATAAAAAATGGGATATTGTCTTCTGGGAAAATAGTTGAAAAATTTGAAAAAAAGGTATTGAAGTTTGTAGGCACAAGATTTTCAGTTGCCGTAAATTCTGGTTCAGCAGCACTATTTTTGATATTGAAATTTTTGCCAAAAGTTTTTCCTGATCTGAGTGGAAAAAGGAAGGTTGTCATACCTTCTTTTGCATGTCCGGCTATTTCAAACGCGGTTCTGTTTGCAGGATATCAACCAGTGTTTTCTGATATAAACCTTGATACTTTTGCCTTGGATTTTGATGATGTGAAAAAGAAAATAGGTCCGGATACATTAGGGATAGTGTACATTCACTCTTTTGGGATATGTAATGATTTGAAAGATTTTGTTAGTCTCGGGGTTCCTGTTATAGAAGGAATAGCTCAATCTTTTGGAGGTAAGGTAAGCGGTAGATTTGTTGGTTCTTATGGGGTGGCTTCATTTTCTTCTTTTTATGCTACAAAAGTTATAACAACTGCTGAGGGCGGAGCCATCTTTTCTGATGAAAAAAAGCTTATATACAAGATAAAGGATTTTATAGATTATGATAAAAAAGATTATGAGCCAGACCAGTTCAGATTTAACTTTAAGATGTCTGATGTACAAGCTGCAATCGGATTAGCACAACTGAAAAAAATTTCGTATGTTTTAAAGAGGAGAAAAGAATTGGGACTCTACTATATAAAAAAACTTCACGAGCTTGGAAGATTTTTGAAACTCCCACCAAAGGTAAATAACATATTTTTCAGGTTTGTTGTTCTTGCAGATGGTAGTATAAATTCTGAAAATGTTATTGATTTTATGAGGAAAAAGGGTATAATGGCAGATAAACCTATATGGAAACCTCTCCATTATTTTTATGGAACAAGTTCCAATTTAGAAAACACAGAATTCGCTTATGAACACGGTATATCTTTGCCTATACACCTTTCAATTACAAAAAAGCAAATTGATCTTATATCACATATTTTAAGCAAAGCGATGCAAATGCAGGTTGGCAAAACTCTGAGCAAAAGTTCTTAGAAAAATGTGAAACACTATGAAGGAATATTTTAATGAAGGATATTTGACAAAATATAAATTGGACAAAATATAAATTAATCAAATGGTAAATAACAGAAATTAAAGTATATATCAAAAAATCAGGAGGTAGATTATATATGGTGATGTCAGATAAATGGATAAGAAAAATGGCAAAGGATTATGGGATGATAGAGCCTTTTGAAGAAAACCTTGTAAGAAAAGGTGTAATCTCTTATGGACTTTCTTCCTACGGTTATGATTTGAGAATAGCTGATGAATTTAAAATATTTACTAATGTTGCATCGACAATCGTTGACCCAAAAAACTTTGATGAAAGGTCGTTTGTCTCAGTAAAAGGGGATTATTGTATTATTCCGCCGAATTCATTTGCTCTTGGAAGGTCTATTGAGTATTTCAGAATACCCAGAGATGTTATAGGGATATGTCTCGGAAAATCAACATATGCAAGGTGTGGAATAATAGTAAATGTAACTCCATTAGAGCCTTGCTGGGAAGGTTATCTCACAGTTGAAATCTCAAATACTACTCCGCTTCCTGCTAAAATATACGCAGGTGAGGGAATAGCTCAAATCATTTTTATAAAAGGAAATGAGGAATGTGAAGTCTCTTACAAAGACAGAAAGGGCAAATATATGTATCAGCCAGGAATAGTAATTCCAAAAGTTGAATTTGATGAGCCAAACGATAAGAGATAAAAAATAAAGTTATGGACGAACGAATAAAAAAATTGAGGCAAAAAATAGATAAGATAGACACAAAAATTATCAACCTCCTTGATGCAAGAGCTGAAATAGCAAAAAAAATATATGAAATAAAGAGACAATCAAACATGACATCTTTTGACCCTTTTAGAGAGGATGAAAAAATAAAATTTGTTGAGCAAAATATAAAATTCTTCCCAAAGAGTTCTGCAAAGCACATCTTTGTCGAGATATTCTCTGGAACAAGAAAGCTTTATGAGGATATAAAAGTTGGTTTTTTGGGACCAGAAGGTAGTTTTTCGTGGGAGGCAGCTTTAAAAGTATTTGGTCAGTCTTGTATATTTTTACCGCTAACGAATATTGAGGATATATTTGAAGCGACGGAGAAGTTTCTATGCAACTATGGAGTCGTACCTTTGGAAAATTCAAGGGATGGAATCGTAGGAGAAACATTAGATTTACTTGTGGAAAAGGAAGTAAAGATAGTTTATGAGATTTCAATCCCTGTTTCCTTTTCTCTTTTATCAAAATCAGATGATATAAGTAAGATAAAGAGAGTTTATTCTCATCAGAAGGCGATAGCGCAGTGTTCAAGATGGATAAGAGAAAATCTGAAAAGTGCAGAGGTAATATATACAAGTTCAACCTCCGAGGGTGCAAGGCTTGCAAGCGAAGATCCAGAAGGTTCTGCGATCTCTCCCGAAAGACTCGCTCAAAAATATAACTTAAAAATTCTGTTTTCAAATATACAAGATACCTATGGTGAAAGAACCGAATTTATAGTCATAAGAAAGGAAAAAGATGAATATGATAAAGAATATAAGGAAGGATATAAAAAAGTAGATAAAGCAGCGTTGAAAGATAAGAAGACATTAAATAAACGGCAGTATTTTGACCTCAACAGGATATTTTTTGGAAAATCATCTGATATAAGGGAGGCTTTCTGTTTTTCTATAAAGGATGAGCCCGGGGCGCTTTATAGAGTTCTTGAACCACTTGCACAAAATAGAATAAATATGAAAAAAATTCATTCTCGTCCAGATAAAATTACAAAAAGATATAATTTCTTTGTTGAGATAGAAAGAAAACATGGTGATGATAAAAAAATTCAGTCCGCCTTTGAGAAAATTTCAAAGAACATAACATTCTTCAAAACACTTGGAGTTTACGCTTTCAGAAAAGATTAGCTGAACTTTTTGTATTTACACTTCTTTTTCTGCAAGAATTACCTTACTACAAGTTTCTTTTTACTATTTGGACCATATTTTTGAGTTTCAAGAAAGCGAATTTTCTTGGAAGATATTCAAGCCCGCAAGATGGGCTTATCATTATAAATTCAAACGGGTAATCTTTCAGAACCTTTTTTATCCTTGGAAGTATATCTTTTGGTTTCTCTATATTTGTGTTCCTACCATCAACAATACCAAGCATGAGAGGTTTTTTTATCTTTGTGAGTACATCTTCTAAATTTGAATATGTCATATCAAAACCTAAAATATCTGCTGGTATGTCCCAGAATTTTTTCACATCCTTGGAAAGATCTCTGAAATAGAAAAAGTAAATTATTTTTGTTTCAGGTTTTTTGGCGTTGTATATTCTTTCAAGATAGGGTAAAACATTATCTAAATCTTTCCCTTCAAGAGCTGGCTCATCTATTTGTATAAATTGAGCTCCTTCTTCTGAAAGAACTTTTACCTCATTTTCTATAAGCTTTGTATATATATTTAGAGCTTTTGTGAAATCTCCTTTCGTAAGCTTTGCAAGTGTTATAGGTCCAGTAATAACAGGTTTTACTATCTTTTTTGTTAGAGTTTTTGCGAACCTAAAATCATCTAAAACAACGGGAGAAATTTCAGGATTATCAGGTGTGTTTTCATCTATTACAGGTTGCCTGAAATAAGTATTTGTATCAAAGAATCTCAAAAGACCGTTTATTTTTACTCCCTGAACATTTTTAGCAAAGTGAGAAATCTGATCATACCATGTTATGAGACCATCTGTAAGAATATCAAGTCCTGCTTTTTCTTGTTCTTTTATTGCAAGTCTGATAAATTCTTTTTGAATATTTGAAAATTCCTCTTCGGAAATTTCTCCTGTTTCTCTTTTTGCCCATGCTCTTCTTAATTTTTGGAGTTCTTCTGTATCACCGATTCTTGGATAGCTACCTGCCGAAGCTGTTATTATATCAATTCTCTTTTTTCCTTTCTGTGCTTTTATTTTATTTTTTGCGCCGGATTTTTCCTTCTTCTTTTTGTTCTCCTTCTTGATATTACTTGATTTTTTTGTTTTGATATTTTTCTTGTTCTTATCTTTAACTTTTAGCTTTTTCTTTTCTGTTCTCATTTTTTGTCCTCCTCCTCTTTCTTTAATTTATTTATTTCTTATTTCTTTTGTTTTTAACTTTTTCTTTTTCACGAAATTTGGAAATTTATAAAATTAGGATTGCTTTGTCGCAATCATCTAAAATTATAATTTCTCCCCTAATTTCAAAAATTTTGCAAAATTCCGCTTTAAGCCAAAATCAATTATTACAATTTGTTTAATTTATATGTTCATAACTACAACCTTTAAACTCGTTGTAAATAAGGAAGAGAAAAATCAAATTCTCAAACTTATGAGGAATTTCTCTTCTGCTGTAAGATTTTCATACAAAAGACTTCTTGAAGGTTTCACCACTTTGCAAGCTTACACAATAACAAGACAAAAATTCCCGGAACTCAATTCTCATTATGTAAATTGTGCAGTTGAGAAAGCAAGAGAAATTTTTCAAAGCTGCAAATCAAGAGGTCAAAATCCAAAAAAGCTTGTATTCGGTGGCAGAACTTTGTTTGAGAAACTCAAGAAAAAACATCTTCAAGGAAAAAGATTAAGGGAACTCAAAAGAAAATGGAAAGAAAAAGGCAAGGAACTCTGTTAAGCATAGGTGCAAAGCACATAACTCACAAAGGCAATCTTAACCTCAAATTTATCCCTATTGAAAAAGGTAAAAACAATCTTCTGTTAAGAATAGCTTTGAAGAACAGGAAATTTATATTAGCAAAGGTAAAAAGAGATTTGAGTGGTAAATCAGATAAATGGGCTTTATTCTTGGCAAAAATCATATCAGGAGAGCAATTCCCTTACACCGTTGAGCTAAAACTCAAAGACGGTCAAATATACGGTTTTGTTAGATTTTCTCTTGGTGTTCCTCCACAAACAATTACAAAAGCAAA